>Ga0209679_1000167_pt1 | contig 31473 bp, 37 predicted proteins | sample WorMetHEROISLAND_4_FD_187408 | JGI IMG/M metagenome (GOLD analysis project Ga0209679, IMG submission 187408) | Marine gutless worms symbiont microbial communities from Max Planck institute for Marine Microbiology, Germany - Olavius sp. 2 HERON... ...
ATAATGGAAGGCGCGCCGGTAGTGGCGATCCGGGTCGTCGCCGGGCCGACCGCGCCGCGTCCTTCCCATGCCCATGGCGACACCGCCTGGCGGCTCATCAGCCACTTGTCCCTCAACTACCTGTCGAGTGTTTCCCCCTCCAAACGACGGGCGTTGAGAAACGCGGCGGCCGTCATGGGGCGTTTCCCCTGGGGCTGGAGGCGCGTGATGCGCAGCAGGCCATTCCCGGTCGCCACATCGATGCCGGCCTTGCCGACCCGGACGACCCGGCCCGGCGGCTCTGATCCGGTATCTGATCCGGTATCGGCGCTGGGCAGCTCACTGCCCCACAGGCGCAGGGTGGTCTCGCCGAGCCTGGTCTGGGCCACGGGCCAGGGATCGAAGGCGTGGATCATCCGGTTCAGCTCAAGGGCCGGACGGGTCCAGTCGATCCGGGCCTCTGCTTTGGTGAGCTTCTCGGCATAGGTCGCCACGGCATCATTCTGGGGTTCGGGCTTCGAGGTACCCTCGGCAATGCCGGGCAGCGCCTCCAGTAGGGCGGAGCCCCCCAGCGCGGCGAGCTTACCGTGCAGGCTGCGCCCGGTCTCGTCGTCTGCCAACGGGATGGCCCGCCGCAGGTATAGGGGCCCGGTATCCAGACCGGCCTCTATACCCATGATGGTTACGCCGCTCTCCCGGTCGCCGGCGAGTATAGCGCGTGCGATGGGGGCCGCCCCGCGCCAGCGCGGCAGCAGGGAGGCGTGTATATTGATACAGCCCAACCGCGGTAGCGCGAGCACCGGCGGCGGAAGCAGGTGGCCGTAGGCGACCACCACTATAAGGTCGGCCCCGTGCCGGCGCAGGGACCGGACGACCTCGGGGTCGCGCAGGGTAGGGGGCTGAAAGACCGGCAGCCCGGCGACCATTGCCGTTTCCTTGACCGGACTGGCGGTGAGTCTGCGGCCACGGCCGGCGGGACGGTCAGGCTGGGTATAGACGGCCCTGATGTTCTGTCCCGCGTCGATCAAGGCGCGTAGGGGCGGGACCGCGAATGCGGGGGTTCCGGCAAAGACGATCTTGAGTGATACCATCGTCATGGAATCCGCCCATAGAGGCAATCCGATGCCGACGGAAGAATGCTCATTGGTCGATAAGCCAAAAATAGTACAGGATTTACAGGATGCTTGCATTTTAAATAAAAACATCCTGTTAATCTTGGAAATCCTGTTAATCCTGTACTATTTGATAATTTAGCCTTGTTAGATGGCCCTACGTCGAGGAGCGGCGGCTGGAGGACGCTGTTGCCGTTGGTCCTTTTCCAGCTTTTTGCGGATTCGCTGGCGCTTGAGGGGGGAGAGGTAATCTACGAAGAGTTTGCCGTCGAGGTGGTCGATTTCGTGTTGGATGCAGACCGCCAACAGGCCACTTGCCTCCAGCTCGAAGGGCGCGCCGTCGCGGTTCAGGGCACGCACCCTGACGGTCTCGGCGCGGCCGGCGACCTGCTCGTAGAATCCGGGCACGGACAGGCAGCCCTCTTCGCTCTCCTGTTGACCCCGGCGCTCGATGATCTTCGGATTGATCAGGCACAGTGGGGAATCCTGCTGTTCGGAAACGTCCGCGACGACGATCCGCAACGGGATATTCACCTGAGTGGCCGCCAGGCCGATTCCCAGCGCCTGATACGTGGTCTCGAACATGGCATCGACGGTCCGCCGGATCTTATCGTTCACCGCGGGTACCGGCTTGGCCTGGTTGCGCAGCCGTGGATCTGGAAAGGTCAGGATTTCGAGGGTGCTCATCGTAGCCTAGCTTCGGTGTCGTCTGCGAATAGGGTAGGATTACCCAGGATTGTGGCTCGTTCCCACACTCCGGCGTGGGAACGCACGTGCGGCCGCTCCAGCGGCCAAGGTTTCATGACGCTGGAGCGTGGGAGTCAGAGCCGGTGAGCCACCGGGCGCGGGACGCGCGCCCGGTGGCGGCCCGGTGGCGAACCGCATCGATGGCCTGAGCCCAATAGGGCATTGTACTCCAACTGGCCGCGATTCTGAGTCATTCGACGTTGCTGGGTAGGGTGAATGCGTATAACTCTTCCTGAAAACATGCTGTTGCCGGATTGGGTTTCCCTACGCTGGAAAGCTCCCGGTAACGCGGGCTTGCCCGCGCTTTCCTGAGGTTCGACCCGTCGGCTTGGTTGCCTTCTGGCCCAGTGCCGGCAAGCCGGCGCCTATTAGTCATGGTGAACCACCGCAGTTGCGGCTGGCGACCTGAGGCCGGCAGCAACCTGTTAAGAGGTAAGATCAACCACTGTGGTTGATTATCCTTGTCTTCTACCAACAGAGAACGCCTACGGGCGTGGCTGATTCTGGGGCGCGCATCGTGTGACGGGCCGTCTGGTCGAGTGTCTGTCATGATATGGATAGACAGGGCACAGCTTCTAGCACGTTCTGTACGCAGCTTCTTGGATATATGACTTTACATAATATACATTCTGCGCAATTCAATCGCCTTACCAGGGAGTAGTCACGATACATCCACCGCGTAGATCGTCAGCATGAGTTCGGATTCATCGATCAGGCGGTATTCCGGTGTCTTCCCCGATAATTGCTCACTGCACGCCAGGATGATCGGCACCCCTTCTCCGCGCTTGTCCATGATGCGTGAGCGATGGGACGCGAATTCATCTCGCTCGACCGAGCAGCGTGCGAGCAGGCTGGTAATCGCTTCGTTATCGTATTCGGCAACAGGCCTGGCGTGTAGAGTTCCAGTCGATCGTCGAACAGCCGCAGGCGTACCTTGCTGCCCGCCATCGAATAGTCACGATGCGCTACGGCATTGGTGACCGCCTCGAAGACGGCAAGCAGGTCGTACTAGGGTAAATCCTCGCGCCGGTAAGCCACGGCCTGAATAAAGGCGCCGGGCAGGAACCGCTCGGGTTCCCCACAGGCCATGAGTATCCCGGCCACCCGTCAGGCGCCAGGTGCCGGTATCCTCCTATGCAGCCATTGCCAACTTAGCGAGCAGCTGTTCCGGCGTGTCAGTCAAACGCGGCGTACCGAAGCGACGCCACAAGGGTTCATCGAGATCGGCAAGGGTCGCCTGCGATACCGGGGTTTCGTCGAATCGAATCAGACGCGCCTGGCTGCGTTGCTGGAACAGGCGTGCCAGATAGTCGGACGGTAACAGTTCCTGGGTACTGTCAAACACCGCTTACCTCCCGTTCCAGGCGCCGATACCGCGGCTTTGTGCCTCAAGCAACCGCTTTTCGAGCGTTTCCGTGGCTTGCCCGATGTCATCGGGAAGTTCTCGGTAGATTGTGGCGATCAATCCCTCCAGATCGTCTCTATTTGTCCTTGGCCACACCTAATAGAGCGCGCAGCGAGCGCTCGACCGCCGCCGGGCCGCGGCCGTAGGGCAACAGACTAATCCGTACAAAGGAGTTGTGCAGCAATGCCTGCCCAAGGAAATCCTGACGTACCCGGCTTACCGCGCGACATGCGGCCAACACCCCCCTCCCCTGTTCCTGCATCTGCTCCCGCAGGTCGTCGTGTTGTCTCTGTAGGGATTCCAGGCGCTTGGTCTCACCATCCAAACGCTGACGTTCCTGAACTAAGCGTCCGTACTCGCTGGGGTCCGTCACGCTGCCCCTGCAAGGCAGCTACCAGGGCCTGATAGTCACCGGAGGCCTGATCGACGGCCGCCTGCCAGGCTGCCGCGGCAAGTGCGACGCGCTGGGTGTCAACCGCAGCGCGTAGATCCTGCGCGCTCTTGTCCACTGTCGTCGCCGCTGTACGCATGCCAACGGCCAGTGCCTTCACGACCGCCAATGCGGATTCATCTTCCGCCGACGCGGCATCGAACAGACCTTGTGGCACATCCTCCAGCTGGAGCGTTTCGACCAGGGACGCGATGCGATGGGGTATCTCCCCGACCAGATCGAACTGGCGTTCGATCTCCCGCCGCTGTCGGTTACGGCGCTGATAGCCCTTCAGGATTTCCGCATGGTGTGCCTCCTCGAATCGCTGCAGCTTGCGCCGGACATCCTGCAATTGCACCGTGAGGGCGTCGCGACCTTGGAGCCGACCGTCCAGCTCCCGTAGCTGGGAGACGCACCCCGTCCCGTATCATGGAGACGGTTATCGCCGTCTCGTCCTGGAGCCCTCCCTCATCGTCCCGGCCCTTGGGTATCCGGTTGAAGCGCTCGAAGGTCGAACGCGCTTCGCTATGCTCGTCCAACGGGTCCAGCTCATGTCTCCGTCGCAATCCGAGCCGCAGCGCATGAACCAGGGTCGATTTGCCCGTGCCACGCCCGCCGATCAAGGCATTGAACCAGGGATTGAATTCCAGCCGAGCAGCTTTGCCTCACCCCATGTAGCGTGCACCGGCGACCTCCACGGCTTCGATAAAGTGTTCCGGAAGGGCAAAGGGATCGAACGGTTGTGGATCATCGCTGCGACGGATGGAGAACCCCTCACCATCCAGCAATGCCAGATGCAGGCCCTCCAGAGACGGCGTCGCCATCTTGACCCAGGTAAAGCGAGCGCCGGGCTTGTTTGCAGTGCGAAAGTTGTGGTAATCCGAGCCCAGGACCTCTGTCCAGGACACCTCCGTGTTTTCATACAGAGCAGGTTTCGGTCGGGAAGGGTCGCCGACCTCGATCGCAAGGATGTCTCGACAGAGCAAAACCTGCTGCAGGGTATGGGCGTCGAGCACGGGTTGCACCCCATCACTTTCAGCGACACGCAACAGGTCCTTCGGACCCTCCGCATGGGCAGGGATGGGGATACCCCCGGCCCCGATGACGGCCTTGATGACCTCGATGGGCGACTTGCGGGTTGCGTTATCACTGTCGCCCTTGGTCCCTCCATAGTCTACTTTCCCGAGCAGGGTATCGATGTCCGAGGTGGTTGTGTCCTTCCCGAACAGGGCTAACAGGTGGATACCCGCATTGACGGTAATCTCGACGCCGGGGAAGAGGTGCAATTCCCGAAATCCCTCGGGTGGTGTCCTTCTATCCGCTTGTTCCTGCATCCGGTCGTAGGCCGCCTTGAGATGGTCGATCCAGGCACCGCTGTTGTGGTCGGTGATCGCCAGGCAATCGATCTCGGCCGTCATATAGCGCAACATCCAGTCTTCAGGCGCCAGCGGCTCACTAGCCTTTGCCCAGTAGGTATCGGTCGAGGCTGGGGTACGGGTATGGAAATCGAACTTCCACCAGCACGACCCAGGGTAGGGCCAGTCTCTTTGGGTTATGATCCGTCATGGCCCTTCCGAAAAAACTCCGGGGAACAGATAGGCTACCACATGCATCGGCATACCGATGCGTACCGGACCTTTTGGGGAATCCGATTGCAGGAGCCCTTCCTTGATTAGACCGCCGACGATATCCCGTCCCGCGCGTTCCGAGTATCCCGTCACAGCAGCAGCCTCGCCGCGGGCCAGTGAACCCTTCAGGAAGGCAGCCACCAAAACGGGCGTAGCCGCAGCTTTCATGGGCCTTCCAGGTAGAGTACCGGCGGCGCGCAGTCTGACATAGGCATCGATACGCTGGTGCAGCGCATCCGTCGCGAGTAGTTCACCCATAAAACGCGCCTGGTCGATGCAGGTCTCGAGCAGGAACCGGCAACAAGCCATCAGCCCCTCCAGGGATAGGTTACCGCGTCCGTCATAGTCATTTCTCCGCTGCGCATCTGCCGCTGCGAGCTGGTCCAGATAGTCCGTACGGCGGCGAGCCAGGCCACGACTCAGGGACCACAGCCCCTATCCCTTCAGCCCCACGGCATGGAAATAGGTATCGGTGAACAACCGCGTCACGCGTCCGTTGCCATCGAGAAAAGGATGGATCCATTTGGGAACTCCGGCTCATGCGCAAGCCGCTTTTCTATGGCCTCCTGGAGCGCGATGTGGGCCCGGCTCTCCAACTGGAGGGCGCGCTTGGCGGGGTCAGCGGAGTAGTCCTCCCGCAGCGCGCGTTCGATATCGGCCGGATGGGTCTTGTGGCCTTCGATAAGGTTGGAATAGTAGCTATTGATCGACCGGAAAAGCGTGCGCAAGACCCGCTCGGTTACGGGATGAAGACGACCTGCCGTTCGTGCGGATTCCGTCGCCAGGGCCAGGTCGGCCAACTCCGAGTCGGCGGCGGGAAGCAGGGGTTCCATTGTCGACGGATGCCGATACATGACAAGCATGCCGATCTTACTGCCGATCTATTCTGATATTAATCCACTGCTTTAAATAACAAAAATAGGAGAAATAGATCGCTTTCGCAACATTTTTTGCCGATTATTATACTGATCCCCTATTTCTTTTTTGATCCTCTCTCCCCGACTCTTTCCCGGAGAGAGATTGTGATTTTTCTTGACAATCCGTACGGTAAGACCGCACGATAGGAAGATGAGGTTTAGGAGCATTCGCCATAAAGGGCTTAAGCGCCTTTTTGAACAGGATGACGCCAGCCGTTTGACACCGACGATGGTTCCCAAGATACGCAATATCCTGGCGGCGTTGGCCTTTGCCGATGATCTGTCCCGGTTGCAGACGATGCCCGGTTGGCGCTTGCATCCGCTGATAGGAAACCGGCACGGGCACTGGAGTATTACCGTTACCGGCAACTGGCGTTTGGTGTTTGAGGTTGACGGGGATGCAATCCTTAACCTCGATCTTGAAGACTACCATTGAAGGGAGGTATGACCATGGCACTGAAAATGGGAATGACACCGCCGCATCCGGGGCGTTTTTTGCGTGACGAAGTGGTCGAGCCCTTGCATCTCACGATCGAGAAGGCCGCGGCGGTGCTTGGCGTGCGCCGGGCTACCTTGTCTGCCCTCCTGAACGGGCACGCGGCGTTGTCACCGGAAATGGCTCTGCGCTTTGAAAAGGCCTATAAGGTCGATATGGAAATGATGCTGAAGATGCAAGCGGCCTACGATGCGGCGCAGATGCGCAGACAGGCGGACGCACTCGATGTGAGCCGTTCGTCCCGGCATTAGGTCCCGTTGACATTTAGGCGATTGCCAGAAAATGATAGACCAGGATGGGTCGGATATTCGTTCGTCTTCAAGGAACGACAACAGGCGCATCGTTGTGCGATGCAACTGTTGTCGCGACCCCGAAGACGGACGCAAAGACAAGCAGGCTGGTCTGTCATTTGACAGAAATCGCCTTAACTCTAACCAACAGTGTTTCATGTGTTAAATGGCCGCAACCTTCCACCTTGACCTAGTACTGAAGGCCCATAGCGGCGATGCGGAACGGGTGGACCGGCGTAGCCGCCCGCCGCTCTTCCTGGACTATCCGCGTTTAACCATCGGCCTGAGCCCGCAGCCAGAGGTATTATGCGGGCTGGTCGCCAAGCCTGGGTTACGAGTTGTCGTCGTATTGGCATGCAAGTGGATGTTCATTGCCTCAATAACTTTAGTGCGTGAAGCGTATCATAGTCGAAACTATGGACTTTCAGTCCATAGTGGTTGACTGACCGTTCTCCGTTACCGATAGGATCACAAGTAGCTCCATGACCTCTCGGGCACGCAACAATGACCTAACCTTGGTTCCTATTCAATCATGCAGGACCTGACACTTTTAACATGATATGAATATGCTCGCATTACAGACATTAGAAGATACACATCCAGACATCGAATTATGGCTTGATTCTCTGCCCATGACATTTAACAGGTGGAAAGACGGCATCGTGAGTAGATACGAAAAAAATCGTGCCGGTTCATTGGGCGCCAATATTGCTTCTTTTTTCAACCCGGACAGAGTAGAGCAAGGGATGGTCAAAGGTTGCACCAGTAACCCCCGACTGGTTTGGGAAGAGGTGGAATCGGCACCTGAATTTTGGGTTCCCAAGACACAATCAATTATCAAAAATCATTCGGGTATGCACACCAGAGATATTTATTTAATTCTCTATAAGCATATATTCGAGATCAACGCAGAAATTATGCTGCCGTTATGGCAGTTGACGGATGCAAAGTACGGTTGGATTAGCGCTCAGATTCCACCAATCTATAGCTTCGATAAGGATAAAATAATTGAACTCGCCCTTGAATTGACGGCTATTTCTCCAAATATCATGATTAAGGTCCTTGGTAATAAGGAGGGTTACCAAATTATTGAACAGCTCACCGGGTTAGGGATTTCTACCAACTGTACGCTTTCTTTTAATGTTCCGCAATTCTTATCTTGCACTAAAGCGGTAGATCGCGGGTTACAACACACAAATAAGAATGGTGTGGATATCACAAAATGGCGCTCCGTGATTACCTATATGATGGGTAGATTTGGTACCGATCCAGCAATGCAGAAGCAGTCTAACAACCGAAATATACCACTCTCGCGCCTAGATATACGCTGGGCTGAAATTGCTATCTATAAAAAGATGTATCGTCTGCTGAAAGAACAACACCACCCTTCCAAGCTATTAATATGTAGCTTGAAAATAGATAGTATCGACGGGGTGCAACAGTGTATGCACATAGAAAGGAGCTGTGGATCTGGCTGTATTTATACGATCCCGACCTCCTTTCTCGATGGCTTGCTGAAAATGAAAGAGACGATGCGTTTAGATGATAAGTCGTTTAATGATGAAATACCGGACGAAGTGTTCAACAAGCTAATGGCCCTCCCCTATTTCCGTAGAAGCCACCTAGAGGAGGGTATTCGTTCGGATGAATTTATGATGCTACCTACGTTCGTCAACTGTTTGCAGGAGTTTTATGCCGCCTACAATAAGATGAATGATTTTATTGAAATCTGCCGCAGATGAGAATTAATGATGCACAATAAAACACTAATGATTGTAGGCATGGGGGATTTGGCTGGGTTGGTGCTAAATCTTATCGTTCAGGGGAATTTGGCTGGCCAAATTGTACTGGCAAGTCGCAATGCGGAGGAGATGTTGCTGCGCAAAAATTTGGCGCTGCTATTCTCGGCACAGTTAGGATATTATCCCGACATCGTCTGTGAACAGTTGGATCTAACAGATATAGATGATACAACGAATAAGATTTACAAACACAAACCCGATATCATCTTTAATACAGCCACGCTGCAGTCTTGGCGGATGATCACCTATTTACCGAAAGCGGTATTTAAGCAGCTAGACGAAGCACAATTCGGTCCCTGGTTGCCCATGCATCTTTCTCTGATATATAAGTTAATGCAGGCAGTTCAACGTTCTGGTATTCAACCATTGGTAGTCAACGCAGCATTCCCCGATGCAGTAGGTGCAGTGCTGGCATCGAAAAAACTGGCACCCGCAATCGGTATTGGTAACGTTGCGAATGTAATCCCTGGGTTGCGGGGAGCGGTGAGCTTGTTAACCAGCGTTCCGATGGAAATGATTGAGGTCTCACTCATTACCCAACACTACTTTAGCCATCGTATTCCTGTCTATGGCGATGCGGGTGGTTCACCTTACCACCTTCGCGTCGAGGTGGAGAGGGAGGATATTGGTGACACATTTAATCATAACGAGGTATTTGCACTGCTTCGAGATAAGTTTAGACGAACCGGAGGTGCCTTTCGCCAGCTGATTACCGCTGCATCAGCAGTATCGGTATTGAGACCCCTGTTACAGAATGAGGAAGCAGTGATTCATGCTCCAGGGCCAAAGGGTTTGCCTGGGGGGTACCGGGTGGCAATAGGGCCTGACAAGTTAGAGGTGTTGCTGCCGGATGATTTAACCTTGGCGGAGGCGGTTAAAATTAACAACGATTGTCAACGCTTTGATGGAATCGATCACATAGACGATGAGGGTAACATCTATTTCACAGCCAAAGAGATGAATATCATGAAGCAAATGCTAGGGTACGAATGTCTCAAAATGGGGCTGGAGGAGACTGATGAACTATCTGAAGAACTTGGCCGAAAATATCGAGACTTTAGGAAAAAATACGCCTGATGTTTTTTGGGGTGGGGCAAAGTCAGCTTGAATATATGTATTAAAGAGAAGCTCCATGGAATGGAGATGGAATTGGTGTAGTTGTACTATAGATCGAGGCTTGTTTTTCTATTTATTGACGCCACCTGATGGTTAAATTCAGGGGAAATTGTTCTTTGTTCACAAACAAGGTTACTCAAAATCCTGCATGATGTTGCTACTGCTGATATTGTTTACCTTCTTTGCGTCTATTTTTGCAACCGCTATTGGTTTTGGCAGTGCCGTTATCCTCATCCCTTTATTTTCTCTCATTCTACCCGTAAAGAAAGCGATTGCCATACTGAGTATCTATTTCATTTTTGTCACGCTCATGAGAGCAGTCATCTTTTTGCAGTACATCAATTTTCGTATAGTCATACTGATCTCAATAGGCGCAATACCGGCGGTTTTTTTGGGCTTGAATATTATGCTGGAAATCGATGCCAATAGTGTAAAAGTCCTCTTAGCATGCGTTATTATCGTTTATCTAGTGAATGACTATTTTAAGTTTGATGATAAGCTTGGCACTATTTCCCACAAGTGGACAATATTTATTGGTTCCGTATATGGTTTTTTTAATGGTATTATTGGCATCGGAAACCCCATCATCGCTGCTTTTCTGATGCATATAGGTTTGAGAAAACGGGATTTTATTGCCAATATGGCAACCTGCTCAATCATGCTCGATATCATTAAATCAGTAGTACTGACCAAACACTCCTTGGTAACGGGCTCAGATATTCCACTGTTTGCAAGTGTAATCTCAGTTGGCGTTATCGGTACTTGGTTGGGTAAATTTTTTGTTGACAAACTCGATCATCACCACTTTAAGCAGATCGTCAGAGGCATGTTGTTCGTAATTTCGATTAACCTGCTTTGGCAAGCAGTGGCCTAACGGGAAAACTAGGTTTAGTATTATTCACGGCATTGACTACATCTACCAAAGTTTTGATTAAGAGAAGACACTTGTCTGGAAGACTAAGGACACTTAGTTTTCGGCTGGCTCCATGCTGGGTCTTCATAGGCTTTGGGGTGAGCGGAATATCGATCCCAACGGAGGGACCGTGGCCCAGCAGGGGGACGAAATCGGAGATTTCGGGGTCTGAAATGCCTCGATAAGCGATTCGAGAGCATGCAGCAGAGCATGGATCGGCGCTTCGAGGAGTTGAGGCGGCGGATCGACCGCTTCATGGTGTGGTCGTTCGCCACAACCTTGACCGTCGGCGGCTTCATCGTGGCGGCCCTTAAGTTCTGGCTTTAGTCTTCCACAAGGAAACGCCAATGACCGTCCCGATACCCTAACTCGCGTTGCGCCAACACCTCTTTTCTCTTCTTCCGTTCCTTCTTTTCCTTTTTCATCCTGTGATCACCGAGGCATGGCTTCGCCTATTGTTGCCCCACGCGGAATTCTGTCACCTCAATAGGATCGGGGTCATCCACAGGAGAATGCCAGTCCTCATAGGCCTCAACGAGAGCTGCGAGCGCGTCAAACTCGTCATCCTCGGCCGGTGAACGCTCCCTATCTATGAGCGCATCAATGCGAGCAAGAGCAGAAGGGGGCGCCCCATCCGCTCCCCAGCCCCGGCGACCGCGATTCCGATCTTGGTCATTGTTTGCCCCTCTGGCCGATCATGGACACCATATTGAAATTATCCCGTAAGGCCGTAAGCGTCTCATTCTCGGTATGCCCAAAGGCCGTCAGTCTACGCAACGGGCTATAGTCCTTGATCAGCTCCCCAAGCCGCTTAGCCGCTTGGCCAGGACGGAATTTCTTACGCCTTCGTCCCGTGAGCTCGCTGGCGTCGCGCAGCAAATCATGCAGTACCCCCTTGGGGTCCAGAATTTTCTCCAACTCGTCGATGGCTGGCATTGTAAGGCTCACTCCGCCATGGGGATTTTCGGCCGCCCGCCGCAGGGCCAGTTCGTCGATCAGGAACCAGGCCTCCTGCATGCGGACCGGAACCACCGGGACCTGCGGGGCCGAAAGCCCAGCTACGGCGTCCTTGATCTCGGCAAGACGCCGGTCCGGGGATACCTCCTCCGCGTCCCGATGGACGAAGGGTAGATCGCACGGATAAAGATCCAGCGCCATGTCAATGCGGCCACGCAGACCCTTGGGTGAATTCGGCAAGCGGCGTAGATCGGCCCATTCTCCATTGACTACAAGGTGGGAGAAGTGTTGTCGGAGTATCCAGGTAATCGGGTGGATCAAGATAGTGTCCGAGCTGCCGTCTGTGAGCAGTGTGAAGTCGAGTCGATCCATGGCCGCCCGTTACAACTCCAGCTTTAGCTGAAGGTCCTCGTGATCCATCACGCGCCGGTCGGCTCCCTTACGCTTCGGATCACTTTTCTCGGCGATCGGTCGTAGAAACGCGAGCGCCTTGCCCTTGGCGATGATGGCCATCTTCGCTTTCTCCGCTCGCCAGGTCTTGGACAGGCCACGAAAGAACACCCCCTTGATAAGGCTACCCTCGACCACCCGTTGCTCCGGTACCGCGAATACCAGGGTATCGTCCGGAACCTGGCTGACCACGGCCGGGGAGTGGGTATTGATGATGATTTGGCGCAGGGGATTGTCGTCGCCGATGGGTAGCTCCGGGTCGACGGCGATGTCGCGAAGCAGTGCGAGCATGGCCCCGATGCGCTCCGGATGGATCCCGTTTTCCGGCTCCTCCATGCAGATCAAGCCGGTCAGGGTGGGATCGATCTCGACACTCGCCAGCGCCAGAAACCGTAAGGTCCCATCGGACAGGGCCTTGGCCGGAAGCTCGGTGCCATAGTGGTCCGTCAGCAACAGGGTCGAGAGCTCGCGCTTGTCGTCGCGGTCGATTCCCACCCGGCCCACCTGGTCGATCAGCTCGGATAACCGGTTTGCAATCCGGGTGAACGCACGTTCGCTGGTCTCCTCAGGGGAGTGATTCGTCTCTCCAGGCGCGGGGTCCTCGCCGGCACGCTGCGCTTGCCCTTGGGACAGCCGAAACAGAGTCGCGGGCAGATGGGCGCCGCTCGCCGCGAGCTGGGACGGGGCATCGAATCCGTCCGGTGCCCGTAGCGCCGCGGGCTCCAGCTGCAGCAGACGCCAGTCGAGCATTTCCCGGCGGGCCAGCACCGCGGTGGGACTCTCCTGGGCATTGACGACGGAGAGCACGGTGCGCGGCAGTTTATCGGCCTGGAATTGCCGCGCGCGGCCACCGCGGGTGCTGGTGTCCTGGTGTAGCTTCACGATGCGTGGTTTGCCTTTGGGGATCTGAGTCGAGATGTAGGGGCTGGTGCGCCGCCCCTTAACTACAACTACCGACTCACGCCAATCCTTCGAATGTTCGAAGGGTAGGTGGGTATGGGCCTCACCCTTCCTGATGTATTTGAGTGTCTCTTCGACTAGTTCGATCCGGGGTCTCAAGACGGCCCCCGCCGGTGGGTTGATACTGGAGCTCGAGGCGGTAGACGAGGAAAGTCGCCTTGGCCTCCGCCTGTTGGGCGAGATCATCGCTGCCCTTATGGGGTACCAGCATCTCCACCTCGATCTTGATCGGCAGGCAGATACCTTTCTCCGTCTGAGTGAACAGGTGGCGAATGTCGGAGACCGATCCTTTCTCCTCGCGCACGGCCATCGCCGCATCCATGATCGGCACATTCATCAGGGCCTTGAGAAACAGGATGACATCGAACAGGTTGGATTTACCGACGGCATTGGCACCGGCAATGCAGGTAAAGGGTCCGAAGTAGAGATCGACGCCGATCAGGTTCTTGAAGCCATTGATGCGCAGCCGGGTCAACATGGGTAAAAGGCCTGGTCTTGCAAGTTGCGCCGCATCTTATGCGGGCGAGTATTCGCCGGGAGCAATTCAACCCCCGCCTAGGGGGCGTTATCTGAGATTTTCATCGTATCATCTCCAAATGTTGGTAGATACCTGATCTTATTCTATCATATTCGATCATATAATATATATTACTTATATATATGTCACCATAAAAAACACATCATTATCGCCGTGAGGGAAATTAAGGATGCCGCCAATGCAGCACCGGAAACCAGCTTCATCGCCTTTATCAGTTTGCGGATTTCAGTTTGTTCCTGTTGCTGCAGGCGCAGCATTCCACTCTGAATCTCCTGCCTCTCAGCGGCAATCTTCCGTACCACATCACCGATCGTTTTCTCTGCGATCTCCTTCGCCCGATCCTGATACTTATCCGTTATATGCTGCATAATATCTTGCAGGTTGGATTCAAAATCTTCCATGCCTGCTTCCAGCAACGTATCGTAGACGGTTAAAAAGACCAGTATTGCATCGTCTTTTCCTAGTACTACGTCATGTTCTTTCGCGACAATTCTGATGATTTCTTCTTGGTCTATCATTTCGGATCACACTCCTTCCATCTGCGCAAACAGATCCGCCCTAATTCTTTGAAGACGGTGTTTAGTCATTAATTGAAAGGCTTCCAATCGCATGGTTTCATCAAAGGTTAGATGCGCTTTTAACATTTCTTGCATATCTTGTTCAAACAGCTCGCGCCGCTTCTGGATCGTAATTACCTTCTTTATTCTTTCTTCATGCATTCGATAAACTTTCATTTCCTGAAAAGTTTTACCATCTTGCTTGATCTCACCAAAATATTCGTTCAACCAAACGATGAATTTTACATCTTCTGGAAACTGCGTAATGAGGGCATCTAAACCGGTTATCGTATCGAATAACGCCTGACCTCCCGTGATAATTGTGTGGATCGTCATAACGTGACCATGTTCTGCTAAAAGCTCTAGCGCGTGATTATCAATGAGATAACTCGATAGCGGGATGAATGCGGAAGCCCCGTTGTCAATCACGATCTCGTGACCTGGATTCCCAAGAATGACTTCCATCATTGAATCGAACTCACGCTCGTTGATTTGGCTCCTATTCATAAGTTCGATCCTGCGAACCGGAAACGCTTGGTAACTCGACAGGGTGGCGTTTACTGGATCGGTGTCAATACAGATTAGGGGAGTCTCCCGACCGTTAAAGTATTGGGAAAGCAGAGCCGCGACCAACGACTTTCCAACGCCGCCTTTGCCTTGCAATACGAGATGTACTTTTGACATTTTATATCAACCCCTTTTTCGGTCTACCATCGTAGACAAAACCCGTCTGTTTATCAATAGTGTCTTCGGTTTTATTCGCACTCTTTTTGTGCGTCGCAACGCAACACGTCCGATCCCTCAAACCGCGCCAAATCATTCAGGATTGCTAAATGTCAACACGACCTAGTATCCACCGCCTCCAGCAGCTCCGCGCCATCGTTCGCCGGCGAGTTCACTCGCCTCGACACCGGAAACGCCTCCAGCTCCGCCGCATTATAAGGCACTAGCATCCCACGCAGCGTTTCGATATCCTTGAGCCTGGAATCCAGCCACCGGTCCCAGAGCGCTGGCGCCAGGATGACCGGCATCCGGTCATGGATCGGCCGCAGCAGCCCGTTGGCAGCAGTCACGATCAGGGTGCAGGTCTCTAGCTCCGTGCCGTTCGGTGCGGTCCAACTATCCCACAGGCCGGCGATGGCGAATGGTGCTCGGGACCGCATGCGGATCGCATAGGGTTGCTTACCGCCAGGCCCAGGCTTCCATTCGTAGAAGGCCTCGGCGGGAATCAGACACCGGCGAGCACGGAAGGGGCTGCGGTAGGCCGGCTTCCGGTGCAGGGTCTCGGCCCGGGCGTTGATCATGCGGTAACGGCTGTCCGGTCCTTGGGACCACTGGGGTACCAGACCCCAACGCAAGGGCCCGAGCTGGCGGCAGCCGTTTTGCTCTCGGCACGCCAGTATCGATTGGGTAGGCGCGACATTATAGCGGCGTGCCATGGCACCATGTTGACCCTCGCTGTCGAACATCGCAGCGTAGAGGGTGACGGGTCCGAGCTGAACGAAGCGACCACACATAATAAGACCAGGCAGTTTTATTGTGGTTAGCGTGGAAGGACTCATTAACCACGCTCTATTCCTTTTTTGATCCCCTCTCCGGCATGGATCGTGAGTCACCTTCAAATCCAGCCTCGTCAGTATCCCGGTTCTTACCTTATGTGCACGACAGCGACGATTTCGATTAGCGCGGTAGAACTCGGTCGCCGCATCGGCCTCGGCCAGGGCGTCTGAGTGCCATTGGATCGTCACGTGCTGTACTTTGCCCTGAGCTGAGCGAGCGCTTGGTCCCCAGGGATCAGCGTCACAGCGCCGGTGTCGATCTCAGCGCAACGGCGCCGGATCTCAGCTCGCCACTCGGCCGAGAGATCGAGGTCAGTGTCTACATCGAGGCTCCCGAGCAGGGTTTCGACAATGAACGCCCGGGCGTTTGAATCGAGCTGCATGGCTTCTTCAATGATTCTCTGGATGTCTGTTGTCATAGGGCTGCCATCACCAAAGATAAATCTGGGTACGCACCTTTTGTATCCCGCGAGCTTCAGACGCGTGAGTTGACGGCTATCGGTAACCGGCTTGACCATCCTCTACCCTCTCCCGGACTCAGGGGGCAAATTGTCCACAATCTAGCGAGGCTTTGCCTCAGACCAACGAGTACCCAACTTGCGCTCCGTTGCGGAACTCCAATAGGACAGGATTTACAAGTTTTTTGTATATCCTGAATTTGGGATCTATATACATAGCTAGCCAAAACAGCGCGCAATCGTTCAGCCCCCCACTGCTTTCGCCATCCATGGCACCTGGATTCCAGCATCCCAGCCGGAATGACGGGGTGGGGGCTGAACGGTTACAACCCCGCGGCTAGCTATGTATATAGGTCCCCTGAATTTCCTACGCCCGGTCACGCTCTTACCAAACCAGCAAACGATAGGGCGAGCGCGTATAAATGGGTTGTCGATTGAGGTTGCTGCCAGCCTCGGGTCGTCAACCGCACCTGCGGTGGTTGGCCATGAACGGTAGGCGCCGGCTTGTCGGCGCTAGGCGGGAAGGCAACCCAGCCGGCCAGTCGAACCTCAGCAAAGCGCGAGCAAGCCCGCGCCTACGGAACTGGGAGCCTCAATGTCTCGACGAGCCGCTTGGCCCAAGGCGAGGCACCATCACCTTGTCGGGTCGATGCGCGCAAGGATGTCGAAGGAATGTCGGCCCTTGCCATATTCCCCTTTCGTGCAAAGCGGTGAGATCGGTCTTGTCCAGGCGGCGCAGCTCGGTTTGACCGGCGTGTTTTTCACAGACCACCACTGCATCCGGCGTATCGGTCAAGGCATCGACCAGAATGTCCGAGTGGGTGGTAACGACCAGCTGGCAGCGTTCCGATGCCTCGTGCAGCAGGTCGTTGAGCGAGGGCAGGATGTCGGGATGCAGCCCCAGCTCCGGTTCTTCGATGCAGACCAGCGGCGGTGGGGTCGGATGGCACAGGATCGCAAGCAGGCACAAATAACGCAGGGTGCCATCCGACAGGCGGGTCGCCGGTATCGTGATCGCCCCCTCCTGGAGGAAGACCTGGACCGTTTTCCCCTCGATGATCACATCGAAGTCAGTCAGATCCGCGTAGAGCCGGCGCAGGGCTTCGAGGATCCGGGCCCTTGCCTTGGCCTGCGACTCCCGTTTCAACCGACTCAGGACCAGCCCCAGGTTCCTGCCGTCCTCGCCGAGGAAATCGTTGGGTAGGTCGGCCGGTTGGGGCCGGCACGGTGGTGTATGGCGACCAAAGGACCATTCGCGGTACAACTGGATGCGGCCGAAGACCTCACCCAGGTAGGTCAGCTCCGGGTGGTGATCCGGGTCCTTGCGCTGGGCTAGGATAGATTGCTCCGGGTCGATCTCCTCCAGGCGCAACTGGCGTTGAGTCGTATCCTTGTAGTTCAGTACTGCACGACCTTCGTGCATGACGTAGAGGGTTTTGCCGAAGTCTGGATCCAGTGGCTCACTCGTTATCATCTCTGCGGTCAACACGAAGCGCTGTCCCCGCTCTGCGAATCCCAGCCGGTATTTCAGCGCCGACGACTCTTTCGAGTTTTCCAGGACCACCCCGATCTGGGCAAAGACTGGCTTGGGTTCACCCTGCCAGATCCAGTTGCGGACCCCTCCCCCCTCCCAGATCGGCGCAGTGAGATCCCTGGGGGTGGCCTGAAGCAGGCCGATCGCCTCGATGAGATTGGACTTGCCGGAGCCGTTCGGACCGATCAGGACATTCAGCGGCCCCAGTTCCAAGGCTTGAGTATCCGGCTCGAATGAAAGGAGGCCCTCCGGTTTGATACGCCGTATCAGCATGTTCCGGTCTCCTCAAGTCAAGGGTTCAGGCCCCACCTCGTCCTTCCGGCAGGGAGTACCGGAATCCAGCGAGCGGATCTTCACGGAAGCATTGTCCGCAAAGCAACGCAAATGGACGCAAACAGATGCGGTCACTTTAATCTATCCGCGGATGACACGGATTAGAAATCAACCACTATGGACTGAAAGTCCATAGTCTGGAGGACTAACGTCCTCATCCGTGGACCAGCCACGGACTGAAAGTGAAGGGACTTAACGTCCATAGTTTCAACTATGATGCGCTTCGCGCACTAAAGTTATTGAAGCAATGAAAATCTGTGTTATCCGTGGACAGACAAGATCATCTGATCTTTCGCGATCGATTTGCGTTGATTGGCGTTCATTTGCGGAAAAATTTTTTGTGTTATCGATACTTCGGTGCTGCTGTCTAGACTCCTCATCCCGATCCCGAATCAACTCCACTGCTCGATGTGCAAGCCGCTGATCCGGGTAAACTCCCGGACATTGTTGGTCACCAGCGTGACGCCCAGGCTGAGGGCATGGGCGGCGATCAGGAGATCGTTTGAGCCGATGGGGCAACCGGCGCGCTTGATCTCGGTACGCAGCCGACCGTACTGCCGGCCGGCCTCGGCATCGAATGGGACGATCTCCAGCGGCAACAGGAAACGCTCCAAGCGGTCCAGGTTCTCCTCGACCCGACCGCTGTTCTCCACGCCGAAGCGCAGCTCCGCATAGGTAATGGACGAGATGCCGACCATGCCGATCCGGTAGTCCCTGATCCGCGTCAAGACCGCGGGCCGTTTCCGATTGATGGCATAGATGCAGATGTCCGTATCCAGGAGGATCTTCACCCCACGGGCTCCCGTTCCTGCAACTCCGGTTGCGCACGGGAGATCGTGAAATCTTCTGGAAACTCGGCGAGGGCATCGAACATGACCTGCCAGGGGTCATCCTTGGGCAGGAGCACCACGGCGTTACCCAGGTGCTTGATGACCACTTCGTTACCCCGAAAGCGATACGCCTTGGGTAGACGAACGGCTTGACTGCTGCCGTTTACGAAAAGCTTTGCGGTTTCCATATCCTGTACTCTAATAATGTATATACTTGAAGTATATATTTCTCGCGCCTGAAAGCAAGAAGAATTTTTCTTCAAGCCGCTCGCCGTTCAGTAGATATGGGGTCGAGGCCTGTTTCCCGCGCTTCCAGGATCACGATTTCGCAGATGCTGCCGTCTACCGCGTAGCTGATGTTGACATTCCAGCCGTAGGAGATTTCGCGCGCCACGGGCTTCTCGTTCAAGTGAATTTCCAGAATGTCATCTTCCGGATAATAGTGGGTCATGAGGGTTTTGATCGCAATGGCCGAACTCATAACCACTGCGGCACATACGAGATTATCATCACGATTCGAGTAGGATTTGAAGATCCAACAATGTTTTTCATCGATCGTCAAGGACTGGAACACGAGGCGCACTCATGGCTTGGAGGTCGATCCATCCTCGGTGGCCAGGATTCGCTCCAACTCGATCCTCAGGGCCGGAACCTTGTTGCGGACCACATCCCAGACGATTTCGTAATCCACATAGCGAGTGCGAAATGGCTCAGAAACGTGCCTGGCAGCCTCGCCGATGATCTCCAGGCTGCGCACGAAGGCATGCCGCAAGGTGGGGTCAGACTGAAAGGTAGCGGCATCCAGGCCAACACTCTGCGTCTGGAGGTAACGTATCTCGTCTAGCATATGCTTGAGATAATCCGTTTCAGATGACGACATACTCCAACTCCGCGAGGATGCGCGGGCCGAGGTAAGGACTGAGGCTGTTGGGGGTGACGATCTCAACCCGGCGTCCGAACAGGTCCTCGCAATAGAAGCTGAGATCCATAAAATGGTCGAAGGTAGCCGCGCCGGGTGCAAACTCGACGAACAGATCGACATCACTATCGGCCCCTGCCTCGTCCCGTTGGAACGAGCCGAGCAGACCGAGCCGTTGGACACCGAAAGCACGGATGGCATGTTCGCTCTTGTGGATTAAACGAATAACATCACTTTTTTTGGAGATGGGATGTGAAGTAGCCATTGCCGTTTCGTTTTTTATCCACAGATTCTCGTAGATTATTTCGTTTTTAATCTGCGGATTAAAAAAGGATGTTTGGGTTCATTGCTTCAATAACTTTAGTGCGCGAAGCGCATCATAGTTGAAACTATGGACGTTAAGTCCCTTCACTTTCAGTCCGTGGCTTGTCCACGGATGAGGACGTTAGTCCTCCAGACTATGGACTTTCAGTCCATAGTGGTTGATTCCTCGAATGCACACGAATTCGTGTTGATTTCGTGTCCATTCGTGGTTCTTATCGTTCAGGCGGATTTCAACCGGCCTGCGATATCCGATTTGGCCTGGGCCAGGATGGAATCGCGGTCGATGCCGTCCAAGATATCGCGGATGACCAGCTTGGGCCCCGCCTCCCCCCAGGATTTGCCGTGGGCCAGATAGACCTCCGCCGCCTGCCCTACCACGTAGGTCGCATAGTAGGCAACGGCGCCTTGGGCAGTGCCAGTCACCAGGGTGGACAGGCCACTGGTCCCCAGCTTGAGGGTGGAGGACAGCAGGTTGATGCCCCACACGGTCCCCATCAACAGCGCCATCTGGGTGGCGATGGTCTTGACCAGGGTCCCGGCCTCGGCCTTTGAGAGCGCCAGTCCGTAAAGCCTGGACAGGTGCACCACCATACCTGCGTCAACGGCGGCGGCGGCCAGGAGATCCACCACCGGAATGGGATTGAGCGCCACCGAGATGCCCTTGGTGACACAGTAGGTCCGAATCAGCCGGGCCCCCAGTGTGCGCTTGACCTCCAGGATGCGTTGTCCCACCTTGTCGCTTAAATTCCCGGCGAAGAGCGAGGCGTTGAGCGCCGCCAGGGTCTCCCCTTCCGCTTCGAGGAGCGCCCACAGGCGTTGCTTCAGGGCCGCCATGTCCGGCTCGCTGCGGCGCCGGGTCTCGGTCTCCTGGCCGTCCGCATCCACCAGGATGACCAGGTGCTCCGCGGGCCTGGCGCTGATGCAGACGATGTTCCCGGCGTCGATGTAGCCCTGGGTATGCAGCCGCAGGGAGACCAAGATCTGGTCCCGCTCATCTCGGGTATAGCGGTCGATCTTGTTGAATACCAAGACGATAGGACGCTGGTCCCCGACCAGGATGCGCAGGGCCCGGATCTCGGTCTCCGTAAGATCCCCGTCCACCACAAAGAGCACCAGGTCCGAGCGGGCAGCCACCTCATGGGCGAGGCGTTCGCGCTCGTCGCCCTGGACCTCGTTCAGACCCGGCGTGTCGATCAGGTAGACGCCGCCGGTCCGGTATTCCTCCCATTGACCCATCGTGCTGGATTTGGTTTCGCCGTGCAGGAGACTGATACTGAAGCGGTCCTCACCGAGCAAGGCGTTCAGGAGCGCGGATTTGCCGACACTCACGCGGCCGAAGACGGCAATATGGATATGGCCTTGCTCCAGCTTCTCGAGCATGGCCTCCACCTGGCGGTAGTCCTCGACCAGGGACGCACGTACCTCCGGCGGGATGCGTTGATCCTGCACCAGCTCACGCAGGCTCTCCCGCGCCAGATCCAGATGGCTCCGGTCAGCCGTCGGCCCGTTGCTGGTCTGCGTGGGGCTCTTTACGGATGTCCAAGGCAAGTCGTGCAAAACGCCTTGCACGCGCTTCCAGATCTTCACTCAGGCCCTCCTCAAAGACTTGTGCCGCCTGAGCCGGCCGCAGGGCCCCCCGAGACTCCAGCGACCGGGCCACTGCCTTCCCGAGGGCATCGAAGATCATGCCATAGGCCGCGGCATGGGTGATACCGCCGGCCAGGGTGCCGAGACCGGGGAAGGCCTTGAGGGCATTCCCGGCCATGGCGAGCATGATGGTGCTGCTGCGGGCGACCCGCTTCTGCACCAGCTCCAGCAGCAGGTCCGTGTCCATGCGCCGCACCGAGACCGCATACAGATTGGCCAGTTCCTTGACCATGCTCACTCCGAGATAGCCCTGGATCACCAGATCGGAGCCGGGGGTGATGGCGGCCATGGCGCCGACCATGGCCTTTCTGGAATAGCTGCGGGTCAGCTCCTCGGCGCGCCCGCGGCGATGGGCCAACTCCGCCTCGTCGAGCCGCTGGGCCGCCAGTACGAAGACGCTGGTATCACGCAACTGCTCCAGGACCTCCGGGTCCTCGTCCAGGTGGCGCTGCAGGGCCGCGCGCAGCGCATCCACCCGCGGCGGCATCTCGCGCACCACCCGTTCCTCACGCCCGTCCGGAAACACCCGCAGGACCTCGCGCTTGCCCCCGGCCTGTACGGCCACCAGATCCACCCGGGCCTCCGCCTCTTCCCTACCCTCGCCCCGGTGCGCCTGCAACCGCTCACGGAGGCGCACCAGCAGCAGCTCGAGCTCCGACTCCTGGTAGCGATCGGTCTTGTTCAAGGCGACGATAACCGGCTTGCCCAGTGCCAGCAAGGCACTCAGGTCCGTGAACTGGGTGCGGCTCAAATCCCCGTCGCAGACATAGACCACCAGGTGAGCGCGCATGGCCTCCGCCCGCGCGGTCTCATCCAGGCCTGCCCCCACCTCGTTGGTGCCCGGCATATCGGTGAGCACTAGCTCATCACCGCTGCTGCTGCGCCAATTGTAGGTGGCGACCTCCCGTGTGGTGCCGCCGGTGGCGCTGATGGCGGGTCCCGCCTCCGGTAATAGGGCCTTAATCAGCGAGGACTTACCGCTGCTGATCTCGCCGAAGAAGCCGACCTGGATGCGACCAGCGGCTTTGCGCTGCTGGAGCAGCGCCAACTCGTGGCGCACCACCGCGATGTCCATGCCCGCCGCTTCTCCCTGTTCCAGGCGTTGCTCCAGCACCTCTCGATCCACCCGCGGCGGCGATTGGGGCTGCTCCGCCTGCGCCCGGCGCCCGAGCCGGGGCCGCAACAGGCGCCACAGGGCGAACCCCCCTACCCCGCTGATGGCGAGGAAGCCAGCGCCATAGAGATAAAAGAACCAGGTCGGGCCCTCCTGCAGGCGCGTCCAGACATCGAACGCCGTATCCGTCAGGATCAACAGCGCCCACAGCAGGAGCAAGGTCAGGAGCGCCACCGCCAGGGCGAGCCCGACCCGAATGAGCTTGGATGGTTGGAGGTTGTGGGGCATCAAGGCGCCAGGATCATCGGTGCGATTCGGGTCTGTTCCGAAGCGGAGTCGTTGGCGTGTCGATCAGGTCAGCGCAGCGTAAACCATGGGCGAGTAGGCGCGGGTTTGCCCGCGCTTTACAATTCCTTGGCTTGCAATCCGGTCCCGTGGCTACTCAGCGTCGGCAAGTTGGACTTAAGCGCCGACAAGCCAGCGCCTACCGCGCATAGTGGACCTCCGCGACCACGGCCAGTACCCGGAAGCTGATAGCAGCTTGTTCCTCGAAAAGCAATTTGTACGCGCCCGCCCTGCATCGAACACGACACGTCCGGTTCCCTCAAGCAGTACCGAATCATCCAGGATTGCTTCTAACCGGACAGCTTCTTATTTGTCAGCGCATTTCTGCCGCGCGACGTACTCGTTGAGAAGCTGCCGTATCATCTTCTGATACTGCATGTGATGCTTCTTCGCGGCTTCCTTAAAATAGGCGACGCTTTCCGAGCTTAACGAGATCGTGACCTTCGTTTGTTCCCCACGGAGTGCTAATTCCTCCGGGGAAGGCAGGAAATCAGGGATCAAACGAACGTCACCGATCGGCCCATCGCTATATCGAATTGGCTTGCTCATAGACCTGCTTACCTTTCCGCCAATAGCCTGCACCAAAGATGCGAATACGATTTTTCCGATACATGAACCTCACTGTGAGAACTCCGGTAAGATCCTGATTCATGCCGAAGCAAAAATACCGTCCTTCCTCTCAGCTATGACCCGGATCCTCAGCAATTACACGTTTCGGGTCGAGAAATGCGTATTGTGCCTCATAGAAAGATACGCTGTATCTGCGCTGTTTTTCGCCTCGTTCCACCCGAAGTCCGCTTTGCCCATGTCCGCAGGTTAGCCTAAATATGGGTATTTTGCCATACTCGGACCATGAGATTGTGAGCGCAACAACCGACAGATTCTGGGAGACTACTGCGCTGGCCGCTATGACCCCGGAGCAATGGGAGTCCCTCTGCGACGGCTGCGCCAAGTGTTGTCTGGAAAAGCTCGAGGACGCGGATACCGGGCGTATCCATTACACCAACGTGGCCTGCAAGCTACTGGACCTGGACACCTGCCGCTGCGGCGACTATGCCGATCGGGCCCGGCTCGTCCCCAGCTGCATCACCTTTGATGCCGGCCATGCTGGAGCAACCCCGGTGGCTCCCTGCCACCTGTGCCTACCGGCTGGTGGCGGAGCACCGCCCCCTACCTGCTTGGCATCCGCTACTCACCGGCGATCCCGCAACCGTGCAGGCGGCCGGGGTATCCGTCCATGGGTGCGTCATCAGCGAGGAAGACGCAGGTCCCTTGATACATCATCTGGTCGACTGGGTGTAGGTTGCGTTGAGACGCCGGCAGGGTATCCGTGGTGATCAACGAGCCGTTGTGCGTCGAAACGCAACACGTCGAATCCTCCAAACAACGCCAAGTCATTCAGGACTGCACCCGCAACACGTCTGGGCCCTCAAACCGTGCCGATCATTCAGGATTTGGTCTTTGTTCGATCCCGGCGCTGTTCGGTGTTATTTTTGGTGTTGCCTGAGAAGGCGTCGTGTTGGGTTATGGCGCGTTCGACACCATTTGTGTTCTTCGAGACCGAGCAGCGCGCCTAACCCAACTACACGTAACGCGAGTTCTGCGCGGAGCCGACTTGTGTTGCGGCTCGGCGAACCGGGTCCGTAGGTGGGCTGTGCCCACCAATACGGTACCTGTCCGGCATTATTTGATGTTGCCCGAAAAGGCGTCTTAGGGAAAGTGCTCCCGCCATTTCCGCGCCATGTGGTATACCCGTAGGAGCTCCAGGTGCTGCTCCCGGATCTGGTAGGGCACAATATAGGACGTGCCGGAGGTCACGAGTTCTCTGGTATCCGGCACCCGGCCGGATCGTCCAATGTGGGGATTGTCTCGCAAAAGCCGGATGCTTTGCTTGATCCGCCCTTGAAGGGTGCGGGCCGCATAGGGGTTTTCGGCGGCCAGGTACAAGTAGATATCGCGCAGGTCCTACTGGGCTTCCGGTGACCAGATAACCTTCATTTCCCCGTTTCGCGCGTCTTCTCCTCAATCAAGGCGTCCATTTCAGCCATGAGCTCCTCATGGACAATGCCTTCTCCGCGCTCGCGGGAAGCTATCGCCTGCTCGATACCTTCGACATATCGGGCCTGCTGCTCGAGATACTGCTTCAAGGCATCCTCGATGACCCGGTTGCGCGACCGGTCCATGGATTTTGCCAGTGCGGAGAGCTGCTCCACGATAGCAGGTTCGGTTTGGATGGCGATGGATTTGGCTGTCATAGGTCGCACCCGTTCGGTCCCGGCACTGTTCGGCGTTATTTGGCGTAATCTGAGAAGGTGTTGTGTTGGGTTACGGCGCGTTCGACGCCGTTTGTGCTCTTCGAGACCGAGCAGCGCGCCTAACCCAACTACACGTAACGCGAGTTTTGAGCAGAGCCGATTGTGTTGCGGCTCGGCGAACCGGGGTCCGTAGCCCATCGCCCCGGCATCGGGAACCGAGGTCGCGTACTGCAGGTCTTACCGGTGGTGCTGCATTTTTAGCTTTATGGTTCTCTGATGAAAATCATAGGCGCGAGCACAACTACGCGTAGACCCAACAGATCCTCGGGAATCTTGCCGTGCCGAGTCGTTAGGTCAATAATAGCTTGTCCAGATGTTCGATCAATTCGCGCAATTGCAGCGCCATGATGGCGAACTCGGCGTCGAAACGGGCTGCTTCGTCTTCGATATCCGGCTCCCGGGCCTCATCGAGCAGGGCCTCGGCAAAGCGCAGACGCCGCAGGGAAAGATCCTCCTGCAACAGGAACTCTAGCTGTTCCCGCCACTGGAGGACGAGCTTGACCACCTCCTTGCCGGCACGCAGGTGGGTAGCGATCTCCTCCGCCCCCAGATCCTGTCCGCTGCAGCGCGCCAAGGCGCGTTCGTCGCGGGAATCACGTAGCTCGCAGACGTCCCCTAGTGCCAGGCCCTCGGGCAGCGCTCCGGTCTCGACCCACCGGGTCATAATGACCGTCGGCGGGTTTCTCGGCCGCGGCGGGCGAACCCGAAACGTGCCCAGGGTCTCCCGCAGCAAGCCGACCAGCGCCTCGGCACCCTTCTCACTGGCGGCATCCACGACCATCCAGCCGGTCATCAGATCCAGGTAGGCGTGGATCTGCCGCGACCGGGTGAAGGCCCGCGGCAGCATGTCCAGCATGACCTCCTCGCGTAGCTGCCGCCGCTCCCTGCGCCCTACGGTGCGTGCCTCCCGCTCTTCGAGGTCCGTCACCCGCTCGTCCAGGGCCTCACTGACCACGGTAGAGGGCAACAGCCGCTCCTGGCGCCGCGCGCACAGGGCGATGCAGCCGTTGCCCGCATGGCTCAGCGCCTGGGTCTGCTCCCCCAGGGGCGGATGCCAGCCGAGACTGGCGGTCTGCAACGGGCCGCAGGGATGGAACCGACGTTCTATGAGCCGCGCCTCAAGGCCCTCCGCATCGATGGCGGACGGTTCTTCCAGGCGGTAAAGACGGACATTCTTGAACACATTGACCCCGATTGGTTCAGCAAGCCTACAAACCCTGAATGATTCGGCGTTGCCGGGAGGATCTAATTGGACAGGATTGATAGGATTTTACAGGATTCACAGGATTTTTTTGTTGTGAAGCGCGCTTGCCGGTTTGGTCAATGTATGATCGGGCGTCGGAAATTCAGGAACGACAAAAATCTTGTCAATCCTGTGTAATCCTATACTATTAGAGTTTCGCACAAGCGACTGTTAATCAACCACTATGGACTGAAAATCCATAGTCTGGGGTGCGACTGAAAGTCGTTGTTTCGGCTAAAGCCGACTGAACGCCTCAGACTAAAAGTCAGTCCACGATGACTAAAAGTCAGGTTTCATTGCTTCAATAACTTTAGTGCGCGAAGCGCATCAGAGTTGAAACTATGGACGTTAAGTCCCTTCACTTTCAGTCCGTGGCTTGTCCACGGATGAGGACGTTAGTCCTCCAGACTATGGACTTTCAGTCCATAGTGGTTGATTCGACTGGAAAGTCATCATCATGATGATTCATATGCTCTCGGTGTTTCCTGATATACTCTTTGATAATATCATCTGTAACATGTCCCGAACTGAATGCACCATACCCGATGGCCCAAAAGTGACACCCCCAATACTGCTTCCTCAAATGTGGGAATTTTTGTTGGATCTTACGAGAGGTTTTTTCTTTGAGTGACTTCACAATCTCACTAACCGATAACCTCTGGGGATAGGAGATGTAGAGATGCACATGATCCTTGCTGACTACCCCCGAGATGATTTCGATATCTTTCGCATCACAAGTTTGGCGAACCAACGTCCGCACTCGCTTCCCGACATCCTTGGTCAGTACCTTATAGCGGTATTTCGTGATCCATACCAGATGAACCTTCAGATCGTAGACCGCATGGGTTGCGTGCTTCTTCGGTCTCATCGCCAAGAGAATACTAAAGCCCTTGGACTAAAGTCCATAGTTTTTACTAGCGACCAGCAATAAAGGATCGGATTCGTGTCCATTCGTGATTCAATCCTTGCGTACAGGAACCCCAGCACTTAAGGCTTCTGCCCAGCCCGTGCAGCAGCGAGATTTCCCCGCACGGTCCGTGTATTCGGATGCGCTGGGCCCAGCCTGCGTTCAAAGACCGCCAATGCCTGCTCGAAATAGCCGATGGCTTTCCGATACTCCCCAAGGACATACCAGGCCGATCCCAGGTTATTGCGGATTGTCGCAACTCTGGGATGGTCCTCGCCGTAGGTGTTCAGACCACTTGCTAGCGCCTACTCGTAATAGCCGATGGCCTTTTCGTACTCCCCGAGTGTTTGCCAGACCTCTCCCAGATTGTTGCGGCGTATCGCCACATGGGGATGGTCCTCACCGTAGGCATTGAGATCACTCACCAACGCCTGCTCGTAGTAACCGATAGCCTTTTTGTACTCCCCGAGTGACTCCCAGACCCCTCCCAGGTTGTTGCGGATTGCTGCCACATGGGGATGGTCCTCGCCATAGGTCGCAAGATCGCTCGCCAGCGCCTGCTCGTAGTAGCCAATGGCCTTTTTGTATTCCCCGAGTGCCCGCCAAGCCCCTCCCAAGTTGTTGCGGTGTGTGGCAACCCTGGGATGGTCCTCGCCGTAGGCGTTGAGATCACTGGCCAGGGCCTGTTCGTGGTACGTCTTGGCGGCGCTGTAGTCGCCGAGCATCTGTGCCAGCTCGCCCGCGCCTGCAAGATAGAGGCTGTTCTCCGGCACCAGCCGCACGGATCGCTGGGCGTGTTGGTAGGCTTCTCGATAGCGGATCTCATCCAAGGCAATGCGGCTGAGCTGATAGTCCGACTCGGCAGCAGCCTGGATAGCTGCTTTGGTCTGGGCCTTGATTTGGGCAAAGAGCTGACTCGCCTGGCTCCGGTCACCCTGGGCCAAGGCAGTGCGGGCCTGATCCAGGAGTACATCCGGGATCTGGCCGCGGATGCGCTCCAAGTGAGCGATGCGTTCCTGCAGCTCCTTGACATAGCTTTGGTAGCTGGCTCGGGTATCCGCCAACCGACGTTCGATCTCCGATTTTTCTTTCTCCAGTATTTGGCGTTCCTGTTCATGGGCTTGTTTTAGCACCTTGGTGACCTCTTGCTCCCGCCGCTTGAGACCGGCCTCGTATTGTTCGAGGGTGATGCCGATGTGGATATCCCTTCCTGCCTTGTACTGGATACCTTGGATGGTGTCCCCGCTTTGAATGGTGATGTTTGGGGAATGTTCGGGCGGGCCGGTAATCAGCCAACCAACAAGCGCGAGGGGCACGGCAACCCCGATCCCTAAGAATATCCAGACCCAGGGTCTGTGCTCACGTAGCCGAATCCACAGCCGGGAAATGGGGGTCGGGGAATTGCTAGAGGTGTCCATGGTAGTCTACTGCAGGCTCAGTATGGGGTCAGCATATCGCAACGGGTGGAAGGGAAGCTACCTGGAAGCTAGAGATCGGTCCCTTGATGAACCAGGTATAGCGGACTCACCAACAGTAAGACCTGAGCGGGTAGCAGGTAGGCTGGGTTGAGGAACGAAACCCAGCACTGCCGGGCTCGTCCCTGAACCACCTGGGCGATTCGGCGTTGTCGAGAAGATCTAAAATAGTACAGGATTTACAGGGTCTTACAGGATTGACAGGATTTTTTTATTTAAGAGTTGTACCCCTTGCAACATGCTTTAAAATCAGTATGTTAGGAGAGCTATTCAGTGACTACTCTATGTTTCCTGGTTAACGGCTAGCATATTGGTTTCATATTCTAATATAATTGATTGATTTTTAAGGATTCACATAGGGTACGATTTTGATGCAAACATCCTGTAAATCCTGTGAAATCTTGTAAGTCCTGTACTATTAGTACCTAATTTCAGTCTATTTTACAGTCCAAGGGCCAGTAAGACGCTGAAACCTAAATGTGCCCATCAGCCCTGTACAGGAAAAATAGACTGAAACTAGGTATCAGGGGCCTCGCACAAATCATTCGGATCAAGCCAACACCGCATCGATGGCCTCGTTCAGGCTTTTCACCCGCACGATGTCCAGCGTTTGGATACCCGACTTGGGAACATTGGCCGCGGGGGCGATGACGCGGCGGATGCCATGCTTGGCCGCTTCGCGCAAGCGGTCGGGGCCGTTGGGGACGGGGCGGATCTCGCCGGAAAGCCCTACCTCCCCAAAGACCGCAAGCTCCGCGTCCAGAGGCCGGTCGCGGTAGCTGGAGAGCACTGCCAGCAGGACCGCCAGGTCGGCGGCCGTCTCGGTGATGCGCACGCCCCCGACCACGTTTATGAACACGTCGCGGTCGAACATGGCGACCCCGCCGTGGCGGTGCAGCACCGCCAGCAGCATGGCAAGCCGGTTCTGATCCAGGCCCAGGGTCACCCGCCGCGGGTTGGCGAGCGGACTCTCGTCCACCAGGGCCTGTACCTCCACCATGAGGGGCCGGGTGCCCTCCCGGGTTACCATGATCAGGCTGCCCGATACCGATTCGGCGTGGCGCGACAGAAAGATGGCCGAGGGGTTGGACACCTCCCGCAGGCCGCGGTCGGTCATGGCGAAGACGCCGAGCTCGTTGACGGCGCCGAAGCGGTTCTTGATGGATCGGATCAGGCGCAAGGGGCCGGGGCCTTCGCCCTCGAAATAGAGCACCGTGTCCACCATGTGCTCCAGCACCCGGGGACCGGCCAGCGCGCCTTCCTTGGTCACGTGCCCTACCAGGAAGATCGCGGTATCTGCCTGCTTGGCAAAGCGCACCAGCTGGGCCGCCGTCTCCCGGACCTGGGACACGGACCCCGGCGCCGATTGCAGCAGCTCCGTGTGCAGGGTCTGGATGGAGTCGACCACCATGATCCGCGGCCGTTCCGCCATGGCCCCGACCAGTACGCGCTCGACGCAGGTCTCCGGCAGCAGGCGTATCCCCTCCCCCGTCAGCCCGAGCCGCCGCGCCCGCAGGCTTACCTGCTGGGGTGACTCCTCGCCCGAGACATAGAGCACCGGGTGTCCCTGTCCCAGGGCGGCGCAGGCCTGGAGCAGCAGGGTGGATTTGCCGATCCCCGGATCGCCGCCGATGAGCACCACCGAGCCCTGGACCAGCCCGCCCCCGAGCACCCGGTCGAGCTCGGCGATGCCGCTCCCCAGGCGGGCGCGTTCCTGGGGCTCTACAGCGGTGAGCAGGACCGCCTCACCCCCGCTGTCGGCACTCCCAGCATATCCGGCGCGGCCGGCCGTCGCCGGTGGTGCGGGGATCTCCTCGACCAGATTCCAGGCCCCGCAGTCCGGGCATTGGCCGCTCCACTTGGGCAGCCTGACGCCACAGGCGTTGCAGATGTAGACGTTACGGGGTTTGGCCACGGGATTGGAAAACGGAATGACAAGTTATGGGTTAACATTTTCGCTTGACGGGTGCACAATGCTCTCAAGTTGAGAGGAAACGCCATGAACCTGCTAACCGTCTTTCAACGCTTCCCCGATCAAGACGCCTGGTATCGCGCATCTTGAACACATTCGCTTCGGCGATGAGCCATTCTGCCCGTTATGCGGGAGCCTGCATGTAGCTCGCAAGGCGGATGGCGACCGCATTGGCCGCTGGAACTGCCATGCCTGCAAGGG
>Ga0209679_1000171_pt1 | contig 31060 bp, 35 predicted proteins | sample WorMetHEROISLAND_4_FD_187408 | JGI IMG/M metagenome (GOLD analysis project Ga0209679, IMG submission 187408) | Marine gutless worms symbiont microbial communities from Max Planck institute for Marine Microbiology, Germany - Olavius sp. 2 HERON... ...
CAGCGGGGATTTAACTACCTGGCCAAGGTGATAACGGGAGTGAAGTTTAAAGATGGAATCGAGGTGACGACGGGCAATTAGGTAGCAGCTGGATCAATATCCAAACACCAGATTTGACGAGAACTCGGAACATGAAGGCTAGACATAAAAGATTCGTATTTGTGGGGATTGCGGTGGTTGCGGTGGGTATCGCCGCCGTGCTGGTGCTGCAGGCCCTGCAGAGCAATATCGCCTATTTTTTCAGTCCCACGCAGGTGATGGCCGACGAGGCGCCTACGGGTAAGGCGTTTCGCCTGGGCGGTCTGGTGAAAGAGGGCACCGTCGAGCGGCAGACCGACGGTTTGACCGTCAGCTTCGTGGTCACCGATACCGCCAAGAACGTCACTGTGAAATACACCGGTATTCTCCCCGATCTCTTCAGCGAAGGTCAGGGCGTGGTCACCAAGGGCAAATTGGGCGAAGACGGCGTCTTCTACGCCGAAGAGGTGCTGGCGAAACACGACGAATCCTACATGCCCCCCGAGGTGGAAGAGGCCATCAAGGCGGCCGAGAAGTCGGGCCAGACCTTGGTCAATCCCCACGATAAGTAAAGAGAGTAGATCCCCATGGTCCCCGAGCTCGGACACTTCGCCCTGGTTTTGGCGCTCTGCCTGGCACTGGTGCAGGGCACGGTTCCTCTGGTCGGTGCCGGTAAGGGCATTCCCGGCTGGGTGGCGTTGGCGCGCCCCGTGGCCTGGGGGCAGTTCTTCTTCCTGGCGTTTGCGTTCGGGGCGCTGACCTACAGTTTCGTCGCCAACGACTTTTCCGTTTCGTACGTCGCCGGACACTCCAACTCCGCGCTGCCCATCCACTACCGTATTTCAGCGGTGTGGGGCGGACACGAGGGATCCCTGCTGCTGTGGGTGGTGATCCTGGCCACCTGGGGTGCCGCGGTGGCGATGTTGAGTTACAACCTCCCCGACGACATGGTGGCGCGCGTGTTGGCGGTGATGGGGCTGGTGGGCGTCGGTTTCCTGCTGTTTCTGTTGCTCACCTCCAATCCCTTCGCCCGCTTGTCGTTGCCGCCCGCCGATGGGCGCGATCTCAATCCGCTGCTGCAGGATATCGGGCTGATCCTGCATCCGCCCATGCTCTACATGGGGTATGTGGGTTTCTCCGTGGCGTTCGCCTTTGCCATCGCCGCACTGTTGGGCGGCCGGCTGGATGCGGCGTGGGCGCGCTGGTCGCGGCCCTGGACCACGGTGGCCTGGGTATTCCTCACCGCCGGCATCGTTTTGGGAAGCTGGTGGGCCTACTACGAGTTGGGTTGGGGCGGCTGGTGGTTCTGGGATCCGGTGGAGAACGCCTCGTTCATGCCGTGGCTGGTGGGTACGGCGCTGATGCATTCGCTGGCGGTGACCGATAAGCGCAGCGTCTTCAAGAACTGGACGGTGCTGCTGGCGATCCTGGCGTTTTCGTTGAGCCTGTTGGGCACCTTCCTGGTGCGTTCCGGTGTGCTCACTTCGGTTCACGCCTTCGCCACCGATCCGGCGCGTGGTGTCTTCATTCTGGGATTTCTCGCTGTCGTCATCGGTAGTTCGCTGCTGCTCTATGCCTGGCGCGCACCGCAGGTGAAAAGCACGGGCAGCTTCCAGCTCTACTCGCGCGAGACGATGCTGCTCTCTAATAATGTGTTGCTGGTAGTGGCCACCGGCACCGTGTTGCTCGGCACTATCTATCCGCTGGCGATGGATGCCTTCGGCTTCGGCAAGCTCTCGGTAGGGCCCCCCTACTTCAACGCCGTCTTCGTCCCGCTGATGATCCCCCTGGTCTTTCTCATGGGCATTGGTCCGCTGATGCGCTGGAAGCAGGACGACCCGGTGAAGTTGATGATGTCGTTGCGGGTCAGCTTTGCGATCGCCATTGCGCTCGGATTCATTCTCGCGTTCTGGTTGGGCGGCGAAGTGGCGCCGATGGTGGTGGTCGGTATGGCGCTGGCCGTGTGGGTGGCGGCGACGTCGGTACAGGAGGTCTACCGCCACGCGGGAAACAAGCGTGGTCTGGTACAGGGTTTACGCGCGTTACCCCGTCACCATTGGGGAATGCAGCTCGGCCATCTGGGTATGGCGGTGTTCGTGGTGGGCGTGACCATGGCGGATGGTTACAGCATCGAGCGCGATGTGCGCATGGTGCCGGGTGAGACGCTGGGGTTGGGTGGTTATGCCTTCCACTTCGACGGTGTGAATCAGGAGCGGGGCCCCAACTACATCACCGACAAGGGAACCATTCGCGTGACCAGGAGCGGTGACGAGATCGCCGCGCTGCACCCCGAGAAGCGCACCTATCTGGTACAGCGTATGCCGATGACCGAGGCGGGCATCGATGCGGGACTCTTCCGCGATATCTACGTGGCGCTGGGCGAGCCGCTGGAGGGTGGTGCCTGGGCGGTGCGCGTCTATCACAAACCGTTCCAGCGCTGGATCTGGTTGGGTGGTGTCTTCATGGTGATCGGCGGATTGCTGGCCGCCAGCGATCGGCGTTACCGATTGGTGAAGCGCCAGCGCAGAGCAGCTGGCGATGATACCGCCAACGCCGTGGGAGCTGGGGCATGAAAGCCAAACAGCTCGTACCGCTGATTCTGTTCGTCCTGCTGTTCGGCGTGTTCGGATACGCCTTATTGAAGATGCAGTCCGGGGAGTACAACCCGCGCGAAATCCCCTCGGTGCTGATCGATAAACCGGTGCCGGAATTTACCCTAAGCGCCTTGAGCGATCCGCAAAAGAGCGTCAGCCGGGACGATCTGCAACAGGAGGTGACGCTGTTCAATGTCTGGGCGAGTTGGTGCGTGGCGTGTCGCCAGGAGCACCCGATACTGAACCAGATCGCGAAACAGGGCGTGGTGCCCATCTACGGGCTCAACTACAAAGACACCCGCCCCGCGGCCCAGGCGTGGTTGAACGATTTGGGGAATCCTTACGTGGAGAGCGCCTTCGACGAGAAGGGACGCGTGGGGATCGACTGGGGGGTCTACGGTGTTCCCGAAACCTTCATCGTGGACAAGCGGGGCATGATTCGTTTGAAACATATCGGCCCGGTCACACGGGAGGATTGGACCAACAAGCTGTTGCCCCTCATCGAGAAGCTGAAGGCGGAGCAGGGCTGATGCGTGTCGTCGTTTTTCTTCTCGCGTTGACGATGTCGGGTATCACCTGGGCGGCCATCGAGGCGTACGAATTCGATACCGCTCAACAGGAGGAAGACTTCAAGGACCTCACCTTCGAGTTGCGTTGCCTGGTTTGTCAGAACCAGAACATTGCCGATTCCAATGCCGAGCTCGCCCAGGATCTGCGCAGCGAGATTCACAAAATGTTGCGTGGCGGTTCCGACAAGGCGGAGGTGGTGGATTTCATGGTAGAGCGCTACGGGGATTTCGTGCTCTACCGTCCACCGGTGAACACCGCCACGGCGCCGCTCTGGTACGGCCCCTTCATCATCGGAATCATCGGCGTCTTTTTACTGATTCGATTTATCCGCAGCCGTGCGGTCAAGCCGGCAGTGCCGACAGAGTTGTCGGCGGAAGAACGCAAACGTTTGGAGTCGTTGTTATCGGATCCAGGCGACGAGGGGAACCGTAAGAGATGATTCTTTTTTGGCTACTGGCGGCGGCCATGGTAGTGGTCGCACTGATCTTTGTCGTGCCGCCGTTGCTGGGGCACGGGAAAAGAGACAAGCCGTCGCGCCAGGAGCTCAATGTCTCCATATTTCGCGAACGCATCACCGATCTGGAAGAGGATCTGGCGGAGGGTGCGATCAGCGAAAGCCAGTACCAACAGGCGCGCGCCGAGCTGGAACGCGACCTGCTCGAGGACACCACCGAATCGACGACGGCATCCTCCCCCGCGTCGGGACGTTGGGCGGCGATCGGCGTGGGCGTGGCGATTCCCCTGTTGGCCGTGGGAATCTACTGGCAGATCGGCGCCCATCACCTGGTCGACGGTGTCCCGCAACAGGCCGAGGATAGCGGGCCTTCGGTGGAAGAGATGATCACCCGGCTCGCCCAACGCATGCAGGAGGACCCTTCCGATCCCGAGGGCTGGATCATGCTGGGGCGCTCCTATTCGGTAATGGAGCGGTTTGCCGAGGCCGCCGAGGCGTTCGGCAAGGCCTACGAGTTGCTGGGCGATCAGCCGCAGATTCTGGCCGATTACGCCGAGGCGCTCTCCATGGCCGCGGGCGGCAGCATGGGGGGTCGCCCTCTGCAGTTGATCAAAGAGGCGCTGCGGGTGGATCCGGAGAATCACAAGGCACTGTGGCTGGCGGGCATCGCGGCCTACCAGGGAGGAGAGAAGGGTTCCGCCGTGGCCATATGGCGCAAGCTGAGCCGCTTGCTGCCGCCAGAGAGTGACGATCTGAACGTAGTGAAAAACTCCATCGCACAGGTGGAGAGCGAACTGTCGGGGGGAGCGTCTGAGGATGCGGGCAGTGGCGTCAGCGATGCGAAGCTGCAAGTGGAAGTGACCCTGGCGGATACGTTGCGCGACAAAGCTGCACCCGATGACACCGTGTTCGTATTCGCGCGTGCGGTTCAGGGGCCACCGGCGCCACTCGCGGCGGTGCGATTCCGGGTCAGGGACCTGCCCCTTACCGTGACGTTGGACGATTCCCAGGCCATGGTGGCGGACCGGCCGCTCTCTTCCGCCGAGCAGGTCACGGTGAGCGCACGCGTCTCCAAGTCGGGCAACCCCATCGCCGCCAGCGGCGACCTGCAGGGGAGTTCGAGCCCGGTGTCGGTGGTTTCGGGCGAGCCGGTGAAGCTGACTATCGATCAGGTGGTGCAGTAGCCCGGGTGAAGCGCAGCGAAATCCGGGGAGAACCACTCTCCCTGATGGGTGTCGCATATACTGTCGTGGAGCCATCATCCCGTTCTTAGCCGGTGCGAGTACTACACCTTCCACTACTATTGCCGCTGATCGCGTCCAGCCTCTTACCCTTCGGGATTCGCGCCGAGGAGAGTCCTGCGGCGTGGCTGCGCATCGTTCGCGATACGCCCTACGTCTTCAGTTCGGGTCTCTACGACAACCTCACCACGGTTCGGCGCTGGGTGCTACTCAGCGAAGGGTTTTGCGATCAACCCGACCGCCACGTGCTGTTCGATCAGCGCGGCCGGTTTCTGACCTGGCTCGAAGACGCCGCAACCCTGGCCGAGACCCAACAGCGATTGAACAGCGTGCGCGAAACTTTGTTCAGCGAAGGTCGCGTGCATCGCTGGATCGGCGGGACGCTGCGCGAGACCGGCTACCCCTTCGCCCTGAGTTGTACCCAGCGCCACGTGGATATGCCGATGTCCCTGGGGCGGCTGTTCGGCTCCGATCCCGCCGACCGGGTCTGGGGGACGTGGGACGGCGTGCGGGTGGGCCGCAAAGAGATGCCGGTCCCTCTGATCGAGCTGGTGCTGCGGGTCTATCACGAGCGGGCCGAACGGCAGGGGTTGGCGCCGAGCGCGAACATCGTTCGTGCGATTCTCGGGCAGATCATCATTGAAAGCGGTGTGCGCAAACGTAGCTTCTCGGCGGCTCGGGCTGTCGGCCTTTACAGTTGCGGCCCGAGGTGTTGAGGGACTGCCAGTTGCCGGAACGGTTTCATCTGCACCGCATGGCGCAGGTCGATTGCGCCGTTCGTCTCTACCAGCAGATCGATCGCAATCTGCGACCCCTCTTTGACACGCGTTTTAGCGCGCTGCCCGCCGAGAAGCGCGAACGGCTCTATTCGCTGCTGCTGGTGCAGGTCTACCACAGTGGCATCGGCCGCCTTCGTGAGATGTTGGGTGAGGGCGAGCCGGGGCTGGCCGCCCAAAAACTGATAGCGGAACACGAACGCTACAGCGCCGAGGATATGGCGTTGGGTACCATCTTTCACAATCTGGGGCGCATCGATCTGGGATTGGCGTCGCTCTACTACCTGGTCGATGTGGCGATTGCCAGCGAGGTGGTGTGCGAGACAGTGCTGCGGGGAGAAGCCTCGTCTCCCATCGTGGAGGAGTTTGGGCGGCTCTCGTGCCAGGAGCCGCCGGAGGGCGGGGGAGGAAAAACTAAAGGTCTCTACCCCTTTTCCGCCGCCAGCGCTTTTCTGAGTTCGGCGAGTTCGGTGCGCATGGCGCCGATCTCCTGCAGCACCTGGTGGGTGTCGCCGTGCACGGTCTCCGCGATCTCCTCCTGTTCCAGCTTGGCCTCCCGTTCGTGCATCTCCTGCATTGTGTTGACGATGATAGCGATGAAGAGATTCAACATGGTGAAGGTGGCCAGCAGGATGAAAGGGACGAAGAAGAGCCACGCATAGGGGTATTGCTCCATGACCGGTCTGACGATACCCATCGACCAGCTCTCCAGGGTCATGATCTGAAACAGGCTGTACATGGATTCGCCGATGGTGCCGAACCACGGCGGGTAGTCCGTGCCGAAGAATCCGGTAGCCATGACCGAGGCGACGTAGAAAAGGATCAGCATCAGACCGGCGATGGAGGCGATTCCCGGTACGGCGTGCGGTAGCGATTCCACCACCAGTCGCATCCGCGGCACCATGGAGACCAGGCGCAGAATACGCAGTACACGAAGCGTTCGCAGTACGGCGAGCGGGCCCGACGCAGGGATCAGCGCGATTCCCACCACCAGGAAATCGAAGACGTTCCACGGCTCGCGAAAGAAGCGCCAGCGAAAGGCAAACATCTTTAACGCGATCTCGACGACGAACACCGAGAGGATGGCCTTGTCGATCCAGTGCAGGAGCGTGCCGTGTTGCGCCATGATGTTGTGGGAGGTTTCGAGCCCGAGCGTAACGGCGTTGAGGCCGATGAGGATCAATATCGAGTATTGAATGCGGCTGGATTCAACCCAATCGCCGATGCGTTGTCTGATCGTGGTGTCTGCTTTGCGTGAGTCCGATGGCGCGATTGAAACGGCGCGTAGTATAGCAGCGCTTATGTGCGCGTTTGGCCGTGTAAAGTTTGCCTTACTGTTTTAAAATTGGGCGTTAATAATTTGGTTTAACGAACTGAAATAATGGTAATTTCTTTACCAGAAAAAAAGTATGGCTAAAATTGATTCATCCGTTAAACTTATACAAACCAACAATCAGGTAGATTGTTGCTATGGCAACACAACAATTTCAGGTAGTTTTTGTGGGTTCGGTGGAAGAGGGCTATGCCGTGGAGAACGTCCGCGAGGCCATGACCGAGCAGTTCCATTTAAAGCCCGATCTCCTCGACCACCTTTTCGCCGGTCGGCCGGTGGTCGTTAAGCGGCGTCTCGATGCCGAGACGGCTGTCCGTTACAAGTATCTCATCGACTCCCTGGGTGGCAGCTCGCGCATCGAACCGATGCCGGTGGAACACAATATGCCCGGTATGCCCGGTTTCGTGGAGCGGCGCTCTGCCGATCGGCGGCGGTTGAACGACCGACGGCGTTCGGTACGACCCATGTCGTTTCAGACCGATCGGCGCCAGGGTTGCGGCCGTCGGGCATCCGACTACTAACGCCTCCTCGCCGCAATCGCCGTGACCATCTGAAGTATGAACAGCAGCAGCGTTGCCGCTGCAAGCCACAAGCCCGCCACCTCGCCCAGCGCGTACGATACGCCACCCACCCAAAATCCGGCAACGCGGAGCGCCGCACCGTAACCGAGGTGTTTTCTCAGCGGTGCTCTTTGCTCTTCACTGAAACTCGAATCCAGCCACACCGGTACCAGTTGCGTCAACGCACCGGTGAGTAGGGGCAGCAAGAACAGGCAGAGCATAGTGAGTAGTACGGTGTAACCACTTTGCGCCACGGAGAGATGCCAACCGGCCAGGCCGTAGACGATGACCAGACCGAAAGTGGCGAACAGCAGTGAGATGGTCGCACCGTGCCAACGAAAAATTGTGTGGCGATAGGGAAACAGGGCGCGAAGAAAGCGTGCGATGAGCACTATCCCTATCACCATGCCGCCGAAACCCACCGGTCTCCAGAGTGTGACTCCTAGCGCTATCAAAACGATGCCGGCAATCGCCCACGGGAGATCGCTTTTCAAACGCGCAGCTGCCGTCGGTTCCGTGAATCCCCCCGCTGTCGGTAACAACACTTGCAGCGTTCCCAACGCTGTTAGCGGAATGAAACCCAGTAGGTTAAGGTGTAAGTGTACGGCTTTGAAAACGCTCCAGTGCTGGGGGAGCGTGGCGCCCACCAGGATGGACCCCAGCGCAATTATCAGCACCGTTAAAGCGCTCGTGTACCAGTAGACGCAAGGGTGCGGCGATCCGAGACATTTGCGAATGCGAGTGTATGCGTTCCACAAGAGATCCCCAGCCGCCGTGATGCCGATGAGCGCGGCGGGATAAACCAGCGGAAACCAGAGCCAGAATCCGGTTACCGCGATGCTACCGGCGAGCAGCATGAGCAGCGATGAACGCTTGTCATGTTTCGATGGTGGAGTGCGCGTCAAAACGGGGATGAAATGTCCCATCGCCCCTAACATGAGTGGCGCCAATCCAACCACAACGAACACATGGATTTTAACGTTTGTTGTCAGTAGATGGCTGGGGAAAAAGGTGAGCAACGTTAACGCACCAAGCAGTCCCAGCATTCCGGGTAGGATCAGCCATCTCTTAGTAGATACTTCTCTTTTGGTTTGTCACTGGATTTGCGTTCGTTTTTTCACAGGTTAAGTGTGTGTTTTTTCACGCAGCGAGTGCGTCATATCCCCTTGATACACGTCAAGGATAAAGCGCTGCTAAACACCGAGTATTCGTTTTCATTTTTTACAAAGTCTCAGCGAAGAGGTTCCGGACAATGAGTGGTGCTAGTTTCACCAAAGAGATGGCCCGTAACATTTTTTATGGTGGTGCGGCTTTCTTCTTTCTGTTGTTTATTGCACTGACCTTTGACACGGCTGGTGTTCTGCCTTCACGCGATCATCGGGAAAACATTACTCCGCAAGTCGCTCTCGGTAAAAAAGTTTGGGAAGACAACGATTGTATCGGATGTCATACCTTACTGGGAGAAGGGGCATATTACGCTCCTGAGTTGGGTAACGTTTACGCACGTCGCGGTCCCGATTTTATCAAAGCGTGGATTAAAGCGATGCCGACCAATGTCCTCGGTCGTCGGCAGATGCCCAACTTCAATCTCACCGAAGAAGAGCTTGATGCGCTTGTCGATTTTCTGAAGTGGACCGGCGAGATCGACGCTGCCGGTTGGCCACCGAATATCGAAGGTTAAAGGTTAGGGAGATTTAAAGATGCAGTTCAAATCACAAGCGGTTGCGAAGCCGTATTTCATCGCCGCAATCGGTCTGTTCGTGGGGCAGATTCTGTTCGGCCTGATCATCGGTCTCCAATACGTGATCGGAGACTTCCTGTTCCCGGCCATCCCGTTCAACGTTGCGCGCATGGTTCACACGAATCTGTTGATCGTCTGGTTGCTGTTTGGATTCATGGGTGCGGCCTACTATTTGGTTCCCGAGGAGTCGGAGCGCGAACTGGAGAGCCCGAAACTGGCCATTGCGCTGTTTTGGATATTCCTCATCGCGGGTGCGTTGACGGTGCTGGGTTATCTGCTGGTGCCCTATGCCCGATTGGCGGAACTGACCGGTAACGATCTGTTGCCCACTATGGGCCGTGAGTTTCTGGAGCAACCCACGATTACCAAAGTGGGTATCGTCATCGTTGCGTTAGGTTTTCTCTATAACATCGGGATGACGATTCTAAAGGGTCGAAAGACCGTTATCAGCCTCGTGCTGTTGCTCGGCCTGATAGGGCTGGCGGTCTTCTTCCTCTTCTCCTTCTACAATCCAACCAACCTGGTGCTGGACAAGTACTACTGGTGGTGGGTGGTACACCTGTGGGTCGAGGGTGTCTGGGAGCTGATCATGGGTGCCATCCTGGCGTTCGTGCTGATCAAGGTGACGGGCGTCGATCGCGAGATCATCGAGAAGTGGCTCTATGTCATCATCGCCATGGCACTGATCACGGGCATCGTCGGCACCGGCCACCACTACTACTGGATCGGTACTCCCGAGTACTGGCAGTGGTGGGGTTCGATCTTCTCCGCGTTGGAACCGATTCCGTTTTTCATGATGACGGTATTCGCTTTCAACATGGTGAATCGTCGGCGTCGCGAACACCCCAACAAGGCGGCGGTATTGTGGGCGTTGGGTACTTCGGTAATGGCGTTCCTGGGTGCTGGCGTATGGGGATTCCTCCACACGCTCGCTCCTGTCAACTTTTACACTCACGGTAGCCAGATCACTGCTGCGCACGGTCACATGGCGTTCTACGGCGCCTATGTGATGATCAACTTGACCATCATCTCCTACGCGATGCCGCAGTTGCGTTTTGGCGCTCCTGCCAACAATGGTCGCTCTCAGGTGTTGGAGATGTGGTCGTTTTGGTTGATGACGATCTCGATCGTTTTTATCACGCTCTTTCTTACCGCAGCGGGAATTCTGCAGGTGTGGCTGCAACGCTTCAGCGATTCACCGCAGCCCTTCATGGTGGTGCAGGATCAGGTCGTGCTGTTCTACTGGTTGCGTGAGATCGCGGGTGTCTTTTTCCTGGTCGGTCTCGCGGTCTATATCTACAGCTTCTTCGCCAAGCCGCGCGTCGGTGAGGCGGCGGCCGGAGGCGTTGCTTCGCGCGGTACTGCTTACAAAGAGAGCGGAGCTTGATATTCGTAACGCTAAGCGCTGTCTGTTAACTCACCCAACAGGGTGAAAGTGGAGCGGCCCCATCTTGGGGCCACTTCCATCTTGGCGGTCCTCAAACCCTATATGTCATGTTGTTATTTATACGCACAACCCGGTTGCTCCGTGGAGCGGATCTGAGATGGCGGTAGTCGCTGCGGATTGGCATCGAGACCGGCGTGAAGCTCCCCCCGGCGATCTGGCGATTTGGATTTTTATTCTCGCCGAGTTGTTGGTGTTCGGCGTCTTCTTTCTGGCCTACGCGTTCGCGCGCATGAATAACGTGGAGTTGTTCGACACGCATCAGGCGACTCTGGATCGTACCTCCGGCTTCATCAATACTCTGGCGCTCATCACCAGCAGCTATTACGTGGTGCGTGGAGTGCACTCCATAAAACAGGATCACACGCGGGGCTGTGCTTTCTGGTTGTGGGCGGCGTTCGCCATGGGGGCTGTTTTTGTGGTGATCAAGCTGTTGGAGTTTTCGCATCACGTTGGCGAAGGGATCACGCTGAGCACCAATGTCTTCTACATGTTCTACCTGTCGCTGACCTTCTTTCACTTTATGCACGTTGTGATGGGCATGGTGATACTCGCCTTCATGGCGCAGAAAGCGCAGCGCGGCAACTACTCCGCTGTTGATCATCACGGGGTGGAGACGGGTGCCTCTTATTGGCATATGGTCGACTTGGCGTGGTTAGTGTTGTTTCCATTGGTTTACGTGATGCACTGACACCGGTCCGCTATGCACGCTCTATCCCAATTGCTCCATCGCCATTCGAGCCTCATCGTCTACTTGACGATGGTGCTGTTGACGGCGGTTACCTACAGCGCTGACCGTTTGGGTTTATCGGGGCTTGGTTTGGTTCTGGCCGTTTTATTCATCGCGATCTTCAAAGGCCAATTGGTCGTGGACTACTTCATGGGGCTGCGCGAGGTGCGGTGGTTCTGGCGAACCATTCTTTACGGCTATCTGGTGATTCTTGGTGGCGCCATCGCAGTAGCGTTTATACTGGCTCGTTAAGGTGAGTTCAATGGAGAAGAGTGTGCAAGCCATAACCGTATCGACCGAAGTGCCTTATTACCTGCAGCAAGATGGCGAGGTGGAGCTTTTCGAGCACGCGTGGCGCAATCAGCTTCCGGTTCTGATTAAGGGGCCGACCGGGTGCGGAAAAACCCGTTTTATCGCGCACATGGCTGCCAAACTGGGGCGGCCGCTTTTTACCGTGGCCTGTCACGATGATCTAACGGCAGCCGATCTCGTGGGTCGCTATCTCATTGGCGACAACCAGACCTACTGGACAGACGGTCCGCTCACTCGCGCCGTACGGGAGGGGGGGATTTGTTATTTGGACGAAGTGGCGGAGGCGCGTAAGGATACGACCGTCGTTCTGCATCCGCTTACCGACGACCGGCGTATCCTGCCGCTGGAGCGTACCGGTGAGACGCTGCACGCACCTCCGGAGTTTATGTTGGTGATCTCCTACAACCCGGGGTATCAGAATCTGTTGAAGGGCTTGAAGCCGAGTACCCGTCAGCGGTTCGTCTCGATGCGATTCGGATTTCCCGCGCCTGAGTTGGAACAGGAGATCGTGATGCGCGAAACCGGTATCGATGAGCTGCGCGCCCGCAAGCTGGTGGCCCTTGCCACATCATTGCGTGCGTTGAAAGATCACGACGTCGAAGAGAGCGTCAGTACCCGTCTTGTCGTCTACGCGGCGACGTTGATGATGAGCGGTTACGCGCCTTTGGAGGCTTGTCGCGCTGCGATGGTTGAGAGCCTCACCGATGATGAGGAGACTGCGGTCGCGCTGATGGAGGTGGCTGATGCCACCTTCGGAACATGAGACGGAGCAGGATCTATGGGCACCGTTACCGGGACAACGATTGGCGGTGACGGCGCAATCGTTCTATCTGATTAATCTGCTCCTGGCGCCTGGGTTGGCGTTTCTGGTGCTGGTGTTGCTCTGGTCGCGACATCGGGAGGCACCGCAACTCGCCCGTTGCCACCTGCGCCACACGCTGATCGCTTCGCTGTGGGCGGGTGGTTTGCTGGGGCTTTTCAGCGGTCTGGTGCTCGTTATCTTGGGATGGGAATTTGCTCATACCTGGTTGTTCGTCCTGCTCTACTTCATTACGTTTCATTCGGGGTTTGTGCTGCTGGGCATGCTGGGCTTGGCGAAAGCGATGGCGGGCAAACACTACCATTTTCCTGTTGTTGGTGCCGCGTGTGTTGAAGCCGTAGGAGCATCGCGTTGAGTCTCAGCGAAGCGCAATCGATTCAACGCGGCCGTCTCTGGACACGATCGATCTTTTTCCTGTTGTTCGTGTTGGCGCCACCGTTGGACATTTTTAGACTCGATCTTCACCTCGGTCACCTGATCTTTTTCGGACAGCCCTGGACGCTGGGCGGAGGCGCGCTGATCGCAGGGGAGATCAGTGCCGGCCAGGCCGCACTGCGCATCGTTCTCTATGGTTTTGTGCCGATCGTGCTGTTGGTGGTAACCGGATTTATCGTTTCCTGGAAATTTGGCCGTCTCTATTGCGGTTGGCTGTGTCCCCATTTTTCGGTCGTTGAAGTGATCAGTGGCTTGATGCGCAGAGCGAGCGGCAAACCGACGCTTTGGGAAAAAGAGTCGTTGCCGCAGCGCCAGGCGGATGGTCATCGGGAGCGACCCGATGGGCGCTACTGGGTACCGACGGTAGCGGTGATCGGTCTGTTCGCCTTTCTGTGGGCATTGGTATTGCTGACCTACCTGTTGCCGCCACGCGAGATTTACGGAAACCTGCTGACCGGTGCGTTGACGCGCAATCAAACGATTTTTCTGGTCGCTGCGACGACGGTCTTCTTCCTCGAATTCCTCCTGGCGCGCCATCTTTTTTGTCGTTTCGGGTGTGCCGTTGGGTTGTTTCAAAGTTACGTTTGGATCTTCAACAAACGCGCTCTGGTCGTGGGTTTCGACCACACGCGCCGGGAGCGCTGTATCGATTGCAACGCGGCGTGCGACAACGTCTGTCCGATGCGGCTCAAACCGCGTTCCATCAAACGTAAGATGTTCTCCTGTACCGAGTGCGGTCGCTGTATCCAGGCCTGCCACCAAGTACAGGCCGACAATCCCCAGGGCTCTCTGCTGCGGTGGGTGAGTGGTGAGTGTGCCGGCGATGTATCCGAACGGGATTTCGGGCGCAAGTACGTTTGTGGTGATGAGACCTGTTTTTTGCAAAATCGCGATGAGCGAGAATTCGTAGAGAGGCAAACTCTGGTGTCGAAGAGTGACGGTTGTGGCGATGACGTCACTCCGTTGGAATCCGCAAACTGGGCTGGGGAACAGTGGAAGAAGAGGTCGGAAAACTCTGGCACCGGGTGATAACCCGCGCGGCTCGATCCGGTTATCCCGAGGCGGTTGTTCACCTCGACGAAGTCCGGCTGGCCGCGGGTGTGGTGTTTCGCGCCCTGGGTGGCGACGCGGGGTTAACGGTGGAGACGGCGCAACTATCGCGTCACGGCGCGCGGCGCAATCTGCTGCAGTGGTTTGCGGGGAGCGGCAAGCGTACCGAGCGCAGTTCGCGCGATGGTGAGTATCTGCGTCTTCCCTCTTCGGTCGACTGTTTTCCTACCGCAGCGCTCAATCGCGATCTCTATCTTTGGTTGGCGGCGTTGGCTGCACACGGTGCGGTTTATGCCGATGATTGGTTCAACGCTAACCAAGTCCTGACCCGCGAAGTGCTGGAGGCCTATCCCGGGATGGCTGCGAGGTATCGGCGTTTGGTGGAGGCACACTTCGATCAGCGTCCCCCCACGGAACGAATGCGCGAAGAGGAAGCGCGGCAAGAGCGGGCGATCAGGGCCGCGTTGGAGGTGCCGGGTAGTGTCGACCGGTTACCGCCAGCGTCTCGTCCACACTTTCCGGTTCCCTTGTGGCTTTACCCGTCGATCTATCTCAAAGCGTCTGGTGCATCCGCCGGAGTGGATCAACAACAACCCGAGCAGGAGGGCAAGAGTCGTCGCTCGGGCGAGCAGCGCAGGCACAAGGCCGAGCGGGTGGAGATGCCGGATGGCAAGGATGGATTGGTGTTCAATCGCATGGAGACCATTCTCAGCTGGGCCGAGTACATCAGGGTCAATCGGACCACGGAAGAAGATGAGGATTCCGACGCTCAATCGGCCGCCGAGGATCTCGATCGCTTAAGCGTGGCACGGGACAACAAGGCGACGGCATCACGGCTGCGTTTCGATCTCGATTTACCGCCGGAGGAGTGTGACGACACGCCGCTTGGGGGTGGGATCCTGCATCCGGAGTGGGATTGGCGAAAACAGCGCTACCACCGCGATTTCTGTCGCATCCGCCCCATGATTGCCGATGATGCGACCCCCACGGAACTCCCCGATCATCTGCTTAAGTCGGCGCGTCGGGTACGTTCGCAGTTCGAGTTTCTGCGACCCATCCGCGTATGTCTGAGCGGTCAGCCCGAAGGGAGCGAGCTCGATTTGAGCGCCTGTATCGATCACGCGGCGGACCGTTTGCGGGGCCATCTGGACGCGGAACAGGGCCTTTACCGTGATCTGCGCAACCATGCGCGCGATATGGCTTGCCTCTTACTGGCGGATCTGTCGCTCTCCACCGATGCATGGATTAACAACGATGCCCGGGTCATCGATGTGATTCGCGACAGTCTGTTTCTTTTTTCCGAAGCGCTGAGCGCGCTCGGGGATGTGTTCGGTATTTACGGGTTTTCCTCGCGCCGGCGTGACTATGTGCGTTTTCATCTGCTCAAGGAGTTCGGTGATCCTTACGATGATAAAGTGCGTGGCCGAATCGAAGCGATACGGCCCGGTTACTACACGCGTATGGGCGCGGCCATTAGACAGTCGATCAAGGTGTTGGAGGAGCAGCGAGCGACGCAGCGCATGCTGTTGATTCTGACCGACGGTAAACCCAATGATCTCGATCACTACGAAGAGCGGTATGGCGTTGAAGATACGCGTATGGCGGTTCACGAGGCGCGTCAGGCCGGCCGCAACCATTTTGTGTGACCATCGACGAGAGGGCCGGTGATTACCTGCCGCACCTGTTTGGATCCGACGGCTATGTGGTGATACGGCGTGCTGCGGAACTTCCCAAAGAGTTGCCGTTGCTTTACGCTCGATTGACCGCGTAGATGTCGTTATGTAGCGCAGTAGCTTACGTTCGTCGACACTCTTGTCCCGTGTTTATCGTATTGACCTGTATTAGGAGATGATTTTGCAGAGTACCGCCAATTCCACCCGGCCCAGCCGGTGGGATACTTTCACCGCTGCGCCTCATCGTATGATGTTTTTTGGCGGTATCTGCCAGATAGTGGCGACATTACTGTGGTGGAGCACCGAACTTATCGGACGCTACACGGAGTTGTGGGCGCCGCTCTCCACTACGGTACCCAGCACCTGGGTGCATGCGTTTTTGATGCTCTACGGGTTGTTTCTGTTTTTCATTTTCGGGTTTCTGATGACCACGTACCCGCGCTGGATGAACGGTCCGCTGGTGGAACGAAACCACTATGTCTACGCTTTCCTGCCTCTCTTTGGCGGGCTTGCGCATTTCTACCTTGGGCTGTTTATCGATCGTCTGCTCGTCGCTTTGGGAGTGGCCCTATTTTTAGTGGGTTGGGCGGTTGGGATCGCGGCGCTGTGGCGTGTCTTTCGTTTAGCGCCTGCGACAGACAAAAGTTATGAGCGCTGGCTGAATTTGGCGCATTTACTGGGATGGTTGGGCGGTGCGTGCTACCTGGCGTGGCTGTTTACGGAGCAGTGGGTGCTGTTGCAGATATCGCTTCAACTCGGGTTGTGGCTATTCTTGGTGCCGGTGTTCGTCACCGTTGCGCATCGTATGGTGCCGTTCTTTTCATACTGCGTACTGCCCGAGTACGATCAGATTCAACCGCGCTGGAGTCTTCCGGTGATCTGGACGGGTCTCGCGGTTCACGCGCTGCTGGAGTTTCTAGGTGCGGCGGCGTGGACCTTCATCGTTGATCTGCCGCTCGCCGCTGTGGTTTTCTGGCACAGTGCAGCGTGGCAGATCCGGCGCAGTTTCTCCATCCGTCTGCTGGCCGTTCTCCATGTTGCGGTATTTATGTTGGGAGTTGCGCTGACTCTGTATGGGTTGCGTAGTCTGGCCATCCTGATCGAGGGTGCCGATCTGTTGGGCAGGGGTCCGTTGCATGTTTTGGTGATCGGTTTTCTCGCTGCGATGGTAGTGGGAATGGCGACTCGCGTTTCGCTGGGACATTCGGGGCGTGAACTGCAAATGGATACCTATAATTGGAGTTGCTTCTGGGGGATGATCGTCGTTGCGGTGGTTCGTGCGTTGGGCGAAATTGCAGTGTTTAACGACGTACTCAACCTCAACGTGGTTGCGGCTCTCGGCTGGTTAGTTGTTGCCTCCGCTTGGGCGTTGCGTTTTGGTCCAGTCTACTTACGTCCCCGCGTCGATGGTAATCCCGGGTAGTATTGCGCGGAAACGCGCAGCCCTCGGGGAGAGTCGTTCGGCTTTGGTTGCGTCGCGGTAAAGAGTGATGGCTGAGTACTTCCTACTGATAAAAACCATACATCTGACGAGCGTGACGGCCAGTTTTGTGCTCTACACGGTGCGTGGTATTTGGATGCTCAGCAATTCCTCCTGGAACGATACGTTTTGGGCGCGACGGCTGCCGCATCTCAACGATACGGTTTTACTGGGCGCGGGGGTTCTGATGACGATTATTCTTCAACAGTATCCGGGTACCCACGCTTGGCTTACGGCGAAACTGGTAGGGTTGTTACTTCACATCGTTCTCGGTTTCGTGGCGTTTCGTGCTGCGCTGGGTATGCGGGTGCGGATTGTTTTGTGGATTGGATCGCTACTCGCTTTTGGTTATGTTGTGGCGGTCGCGCTGACACGCAATCCACTTTTAATTGCTAGTTAGCCGGCGGTGGCGGAGCAACGCGCGGCTCGAAGGGGATTGTTATGTGGACGTTTCTGATCATCGGAATTGTGCTGAACGTGGGTTTGACGGGATTGGCTGTCTGGTGGGTATGGCGCAACATGAAACCCAAATCCGATGAGTAGCGGTGCGGGTTCAGCCAGGGTTTTTACCCGAAAACAGCGGTATAGCGACTACATATAGGCGACCAGCTGTTTGAACTGCTCCACCATTTGATTGGGTAGATGGGGTGGAGAAAACCTCCCGACCATACGCGCCTGCGGATCGATCACCAGCACGGATGCGGTGTGGTTGATGTCGTAGTCGTCGGCGCTGCGCGTTTCCGCCATTTCGTAAAGCACGAAGAGCTCGCGAGTAAGGCCGTCGATAGCGCTCTTGGTGCCGGTCGCGCCGATGAACTCCGGATTGAAGTGGTTAACGTAGGCCGACAGGCGCTCCGGAGTATCGCGACTGGGATCGACCGAGATAAAAACGACCTGCGATTGCGCGTCAAGGTCGGCGGCGTTTTTCATCTGTTCCATGGCTTGCTGAACGATGGCCAGCGTGGTCGGGCAGACATCGGGGCACGATGTGTAGCCGAAAAACAGAAACGTCCACTTGCCCTTAAACGCTTCGCGCGTCATGGGCTTGTTTTTATGATCGGTCAGTTCGAAAGCCGGTAGCGGCTTCGGTTCCGGCCAGAGCACGCCTTGCAGAGCGGCGGGCATTTGCATAGAAGACCCCGAACGCCCCGACCAGTAGTAGGTGACTAGGATCGCCGTGATTACGGCGACGGTGGCGATGATTACGAGTGGTTTACGTGAACCGCGTTCATGTTGTTCAGACATTGGATCTTACCGGGTCGGTGATATGGGTTTGCGGGGTAGTTGCCGGCGCGTGTGCGCGATAGAGGGCATGGGTGACGAACAGCGCGGCCGTCAGCAGTACGACCGCACCCGCCTGGTGGGCCGAGGCGAGAACGATGGGGACATGCAGCAGCAGAGTGGTAATGCCCAAGCCGACCTGAACGACGACAGCCAGCAACAACAGGTGTAAGCCGAGACGCGTTCTGGCCGTGTCGGCGTGTGGAAGCGCCCTGACCCAGAATGCGATGACCACTACTAGCGCGGTGATGGCGAGGACGCGGTGGTCGAACTGAACGGTCGCGGCGTTTTCAAAGAGGTTTCGCCACGCCGGTTCCAGCACCATGATACCGGGTGCGATCCAGGTTTCTCCCATTTTCGGGAAGGTGTTGTACGAGAAACCCGCTTTCAATCCCGCGACGAAGCCGCCCGAGAGTATGGTCAGGAAAATGAAGCCGGTGACGAAAACGGCGAAGCGGCGCCGTGGATGAACGATCGTAGGACTCGCCTGATCGGTTCTCGCAAACCATAGATCCAATGCCACCCACAACATATAGGCATAGATAACGATGGCGGCGGCCAAGTGGGCGGTCAGCCGGTATTGGCTGACATGGGGATTGTTGACCAAGCCGCTTTTCACCATATACCACCCCAACAATCCCTGCAGACCGCCGAGTACGAACATGAACACCAGCCTGGGGACCAGCGGCCGCTCGACACGACGCAGCAGCAGAAAAACCACCATCGGGATCAGGAACGCGACGCCGATCAAGCGCCCCAGGATGCGGTGGCTGTATTCGAACCAGAAGATTATCTTGAACTCTTCCAGCGACATACCGAGGTTTTTCTTCTGGTACTCCGGAAACTGCTTGTACATCTCGAAAGTGCTCATCCACTCGCTTTGCGTGAGGGGCGGGACGATACCCATGATCGGTTCCCAAACGACCATGGAGAGCCCTGAGCCGGTGAGCCGCGTGGCGCCGCCGAGTACGACCATGGAAAAAACCAACGCACAGCAGACGAACAGCCAGAGAGCTACGGGGCGGTTTTCGGAGAGGGTGTGAGCCATGACAACAATCTTCGGATTTACGATGCAGTGGTTCGGCGGGGTAGATGATGGTGGATTGTACCCAAGAGAGCAACCAGCAGTAGCGATGAGCCGAGATTGTGCGCTAGGGCGAAGGTCAATGAGGCGGGATTGAGCACCAACCCGGCCCCCATTGCGTATTGGACGATCAGCAGCAGTACGACGGAGAGATCCCAGGCCGGTGGGCGTGCGCGGTGTAGCAGCGTGCGCCCTATGAACAGGATGCCCCAGACAACCCCGGCGAACGCGCCGATACGATGCGCCAATTGTACGGCTTGTTGTGCTGCGTCGCTGACGATGATGCCGCGGTCATCGATCGTGAGCGGTCGCAGCAGATCGAGGGCCTCTCCCAACGCGCTGGAGGGCCACCACATTCCGTCACAGTCGGGGAGGCCGCTGCACGCCAGGGCGGCGTAGTTGGCGCTCGTCAAGGTGCCGAGAAGGACGGCAACGGCGGTCAGGATCAGCCCGCAAATCAACCACGGCAGGCGGGTGCGGTGCGGCGTTGGATTGGCCGGTTGGGTGGGCCGAGTGGCCAGATAGAACCACCAGGTCAGGCACAGCAGCGTAATGCCGCCCATCAAATTACCCAAGGTGACGATGGGGCTTCGCGAGGCGCCCGCTACGATTCCGAGAGCGGACAGGCCGAGCAGGTTGAGTAGGCTGAGCAGCGGTACCGTGAGCAAGGCACCCCGGTGACGTTTGAGAATGGCGCGCAGCATTTGCGCTGCCACCAGCAGTACGATCAGGAGTGCGATCACTTTGTGGGCCCGTTTAGCCCACGCGCGCCGGGATGGATCGGGAGCGGGGGGACGGCTGTGCCGCGCTGTGTTCTATCTGTCCGTAGCAGCTTGGGCCATTCGGTGCAGCCGGTTCCGACGTGAGAGTGACGCAGGTAGGCGCTCAGTAGCAATGGGGATAGAACCAGCAGCCAGGTCACCAACGCCACCCGCGGAGCCCATTGTCCAGAATCGAAAGCCATCGACTGACGAAATCCTGTCGGAGTACTGCAGTTCGCTACTTTTTCTTCTTCAGCTTGTGGATGACCTTACCGCGGACCAAGCGCAGGTATTTGGGTTCTTTCTTCCAGTCCACCCGGTCGAGCCCCAGGTCGAATTGCATCGACCAGGCGCTTTCGGGGTAAAGGCCGTAGGTGGTGATGGTCCAGTAGGAGCCGGATTGAGTATTGGGGAAATAGCCGGGATTGACTAAGGGAGGTGTATCGCGGAACGCGAGATCGACGATGGTGGTGATCTCCGCGTGACCGGGTACTCGCCAGTCATCGAATCCGCAAAGCTTCGCTGCCCTGACGGCTGTCGTGTAAGCGCGTGTATCGCAATCACTACCGCTGCAGACGCCTCCATTGGGCGTTCCCGGTTGGTCTTTGCTGCCATCGAGGTTCGGTTCGTACCAGGTATAGGTGTGTGTTTTGGCGCGCAGATCGGTGCCGCTGCTTTTCACTTCCCAGATCAGTTTGGTATTGGGATCATGGATGCAAGTCCAGGGATCGCTATCGAAATTACCGCTACCTTTATAGGGGTTTCCTTCAGCGTCGAGTCGCTGGAGGGGCAGGCGGTTTGGATCGACCTCTTCGCTCTTGCTACATCCGGTCACGGCTACGGCGAAAAGAGTGGCTAGAGGCCATACCCTAAAACCAAATCGTCGATAAGAGATCATAAGAGTCCAACCTGCAGCGTTCGACAGGCCATCAAACTGTGCCACGTTTGACCCGAGCCTGAGCGACCTAAGTGGAAATTAGTATTGTAGATTTCTGGGGATTATGCCCCGGCGAATCTTACCGGGATTCGTAGCGCTGCTGCAATGCAGAACCTCTCGATGGGCGAGGACCACGCAGAGTAACTGAGTGCGAGTTGAGAATGCTTCGTATACTCAACTCACCGCGTAAGAAGATGTGAGGGCGGGTTCTGAACGAACACGTCTTCAAGGATTTTCCACAGAGTGCGCTCGGTTTTTTCGCTGCGGCTGCTGCCGGAATGCTGCGCGAAATCCCGTGCTGGAAAAGCGCTCAAAAACGTCCAATAATCTTGCTCATGTCGGGTTTGTGTGTATAACTATGTACCTGAGGAGGAAGGGGGAATAGAACAAAAATGGGTGTCGGTAACATCCATTCCTTCCTGTTGTCCAGCGTATGAGTTCCAATCCTTGATCCATATCAAGGCCAAGCTTAATGGGGAACTATTGAATAATCAGTGGGGGAAATCCAACACCACTGAGGGATATCCCGCAGTCGCAAAGTGGGGTGCATGTGTCCGGATCTGCGAGAACTGGGCGTGTGCGATTCGTTGTGTCCGGTCAGAGCCAGATAATGAGGTGTGCCATGCAAGAAGAAACTAGGGGGCAGACAGACAAGCCCGCAGAAAGAATTCCGGTGATGCAGAGAGTGTTGGATAACCCGTTCCTGCTTCTCTTTCTAGGTGTCGTAATGCCTACGGTCTTCTACATCATTTGGGGAATCATGGAGATCGTTACGATTCCCATGGCTAAGTAGTTGGCGCAGGTTCAGATTTAAGCAAAACAGCAAGAAATGCTCACGAAAGGGGTCATCCTATGACTGCTATATTGCCACCGACCAGGCGTTTATGGTGGAAACAACCAATTGACCGATTGGAGGGGGCTTGGGTCATCATTGCGCTGATCTGGTGCCTGATCATGTTCACCATGATGCCGCTCTGGCATGCGATCGGAAAACAGAATCTCTCCAACGAATCCTATCGCACTACCAACGAGATGTTCTCGGCCAAGGTAGATGCGATGGTGAACCAGTACAAGGTTCGCGAGGAGTCGAGTCAGAATATTCCAGTTGTCGCTCCGCCCGCCGGAAGCGACGTCTATCTGTTGAGCCGTTTGTGGCAGTGGTATCCCCTTTTGGAACTGCAGAAGGGTAAGACCTATCGGTTGCATCTCGGTTCTGTGGATTGGAATCACGGTTTCTCCCTGCAGCCACTCAATATCAATTTACAGGCTGTTCCTGGATACGAGACGGTGATCTCGGTGACGCCGGATACGACAGGCGAATTCACGATCGTCTGTAATGAATATTGCGGCGTCGGACATCACACGATGCTCGGCAAGATCTACGTAACAGAATAGGGGGAGATCACAATGTCCGATGCACAGTTTAGGACCTGCGAGGCCACCGGTCTCCAGTATCACAAACCAGCCGAGACCCTGATGAAGGCTCACGCCGTATTGGGCGTGGTCTGGCTGCTAATCGGCGGTGTGCTTGCGTTATTGGTAACGCTGACTCGCTGGCCGGCAGTTCACCTGCTGCCTGCCGCTGAGTTTTATCAAGCGCTGACGGCTCACGGGCTGGATATGTTGCTATTCTGGATCATCTCGTTCGAGATTGCGATCCTCTATTTCTGCTCGTCGACCCTTTTGGGTTGTCGCCTCGCGACACCGCGTATTGCTTGGTTGGGATTTGCGCTGATGTTGATCGGTTCGGTCACCGTCAACCTGGCAATTCTCAATGGCGATGCCAGCGTAATGATGACCTCGTATGTGCCGATGCCGGCAAATCCGAACTTCTATCTAGGCCTGATTCTGTTTGCGGTAGGTGCCTTGATAGGTTGCTTCGTGTTCCTCGGCACTCTGGTGGTTGCGAAGGAGGAACAGACCTACGTCGGTTCGCTTCCCTTGGTCACCTTCGGTGCATTGACCGCCGCCATTATCGCGATTTTCACCATCGCCTCTGGCGCGATCCTGCTGATCCCGACCTACCTCTGGTCGATCGGCTATATCGGTCACATCGATGCACTGATGTATCGCGTCGTGTGGTGGGCGATGGGTCACTCGTCGCAGCAAATCAATGTCTCGGCGCACGTGGCGGTGTGGTATGCAATCGCAGCGATCGTCTTCGGTGCCAAGCCGATGTCGGAGAAAGTCTGCCGTAGCGCGTTCCTGCTCTACATCCTGTTTCTCCAGTTGGCGAGTGCTCACCATCTGCTGGCCGATCCGGGTATCAGCTCCGAATGGAAAATGTTCAACACCAGTTATGCGATGTATCTGGCGGTGTTGGCCAGTATGATCCACGGTCTGACGGTTCCTGGTGCGATCGAAGTTGCCCAGCGGAAGAAGGGCTTCAACAACGGTCTGTTCGAGTGGATACGTAAGGCGCCGTGGGGGAATCCGGTGTTTTCCGGCATGTTTATGTCGTTGATCGGCTTCGGTTTCCTCGGTGGTATTTCGGGCGTAATGATGGGTACCGAGCAGCTCAACCTCATCGTCCACAATACCATTTATGTACCGGGTCACTTCCATGCGACTGTTGTTGTCGGTACAACGCTTGCTTTTATGTCGTTGACCTACTTCCTGCTTCCAACCCTGTTCCGTCGTGAGATGATTCTTCCCGGCCTAGCCAAGTGGCAGCCCTATCTGTTCGGCATCGGGATGTCGGTCTTCTCGGTGGTACTGATGGGTGCGGGCACGCTAGGTGTGTCGCGCCGTCACTGGGATATGGCGTTTACCGGTGGAGCGTTGGGTTATGAGTATCCCGCTGCCGCTTACGTGATGATGGGACTGGGCGGTATCAGTGGCGTGATCGCGATTGTCGGTGGTGCAGCGTATATCTTGATTACCGTTGGCACTTTGCTAGTAGGTAAGAAGGTGGGCGACGCCCCGAGTTATGGTGCGGGTTCAACGGCTCCCATTCAGTCCGAAGAGATCGCCTACGATGCAGACGATCACGAGGGTATCGGTAAGGGTGGCTTCATCGCTCCCGGGACGTTGGTATTTGCCATAACCTTTCTCGCCATCTTTGTGGTTTACTACTTCATCAACTGGAAGTATCTGTCCTCTGTTTGGCCGCTGGGCTAACAGTCGGGTTTAGTTGGTTGGGGGCGCGATGTTCGCGCCCCCAGGTTGATGCAAGTACAGAGATAATAAGTGGAGGCGAACCGTGCCGCGCGCAATCCATGTCGGAACACCGGTGTCAGGCGGATTTCTGCATCTAGTTAAGCTGATCGGCAACTTTTGCAAGTTACGTATTGGTGTGACCATCGCGTTTACCGCGCTAGTAGGTGTAGCCATTACGCCTGGTTCGCAGCTTTCAACGCTTCAGGTCGCTGTACTTGGGCTGGCTGTTTTGATCTCGTCGGCTTGTGCCGGTGGTTTTAATCAGTACGTGGAGCGTGATCTCGACGCACGTATGGAGCGGACGCGTTCGCGACCCTTTGTCACCGGCGAGTTTAAGGCGAGTCCGCTGTGGGTGGTGGGCCTGACCGTGATGCTTGCCGTCTCTGTTGCTGCGGTCGGTTGGGCAACGAACGCCTTATCGGCTCTTTTCGTCTTTTTGGGCGCTTTTTTCTATGCCGTGGTCTACACGGTGTGGCTGAAGCGCCGCACGTGGCTCAATATCGTTATCGGTGGTTTGGCGGGCAGTTTTGCCGTTCTCGCAGGAGCGACTGCGGTCGATCCCCAGATTACTGCGGTTCCGCTGATTTTCGTCGTTGTACTGTTTCTTTGGACACCATCCCATTTCTGGAGCCTGGCGATCGTCCTTCACAAAGACTATGAGGCGGCGGGTGTTCCTATGTTGCCCGTCGTCGTTGGCGATCGACGTGCGGCCGAAGTGATCCTGGCCAATTCAGTGTTGATGGTGGCTATATCCGTTCTTCCGGTGTTCTACGGTATGGGGTGGCTCTATCTCGCTGGAGCTCTCGCGGGAGGACTCTATTTCCTCTATAAAAATCTGCAATTGGTGGCCAATCCCACACCCAAGGTGGCGAAAGCCAGCTTTATTGCCTCCTTGGTGCAGCTAACTTCGATGTTGCTGGCTGGGGTTTTAGACGCTCAATTGCTGGTTTGATCAGTTAGTATCGATTGATCGTTTCGCTATAGTCCGGTTGTTGGGACGACACGCTATAGTCGCTTATCGTCTTTTCTACTGTATTAGTTGAAGCGCTAAATCTTCTGCATTGTATGGCCCGGCGCCACCGGGTAATCGCGTTGGGAATATGCCAGTGACAAACGTTGCGTCCAGGGGGTTTTGAATGCGTCGCCTTCCCTCGATTTGGCTGGTATTCGCTCTTGTTGTCGTTGTGCCCTCGCTGTCTCTGGCGGCACCCAAGAGTACCCAACCCGACAATAAGCAGAATCCCGCTTTTGACGGAAAGGCTGCGCTCGCCCTCAGCCAGGCAGCGATAGGCCGAACTTTGCCAAATCACTCCTTCGTCAGTGCAGATGGCAACACTGTGCGGTTGGAGGAGCTACGCGGGAAACCGCTGTTGATCAGCATGGTCTACAGTAGCTGCTACCACACCTGTCCTATGACCACGCGTTACCTCGCCGATGCCGTCGAAAAAGCTCGCGATGCTTTGGGGGAAGATTCCTTTAACGTGCTGAGCATCGGATTCGATACCCCGCGAGACAATCCTCAGACCATGGCGGTTTTCGCACGGCAACAGGATGTGGATGTGGCGGGTTGGTATTTTTTGAGTGGCGATCGCTCGACGATCGATGCGCTGCTCAGCGACCTAGGTTTCACCTACGCGCCCTCTCCCAAGGGATTCGACCATCTGGTGCAGATAACGGTTGTCGATCAGGATGGTGAGATCTACGTGCAGGTCTATGGTGAGTTGTTTAGCATTCCGCTCTTGATAGAGCCTCTCAAGCAACTGGTGCTGGGCTCACGTCCTGAAGACGGTATCGTCACCACTTTTGTCAAAGGTGTGCGCCTTTTCTGTACGACCTATGATCCCGCAAACGACGCCTACCGTTTCGACCTCTCCTATTTCATCGGATTGGTCATCGGTGGAACTATCATTTTGGGTACCGCGGGCTATCTCGTAAGAGACCACTATCGGTCCAAGCGCCTTTGATCTGTATCAAGGTGGTAATTTCGTCCGTTGTTAATCTTCGCGTTATAGTCAGGTATTGTTGCGCCCGGTAATCCTGAGCGCCTCCAATCGGGCAGGAGACCAGCACCATTGCTTAAGTATATTCAGACACCCTTCCGTGCGGTGATGCACCGGGTGGAGGGTTGGTTCAACTTTGTGTTTGGGTTGGGCGAAAATCCTCTCTATTACCTGGGTGGTCTCACGGTCTTCTTTTTCTGGGTCGTCCTGGTCAGCGGTATCTACGTATTCATTTTCTTCGAGACCAATGTCTGGGGAGCCTACGAATCGGTCGAGAGTATGACTTACGACCAGTGGTACCTCGGTGGCGTGATGCGGAGTTTGCATCGTTACGCCTCCGACGCGGCGATCATTACCCTGTTTTTCCATATTGTCGGTGAGTTTGCGAAAGACCGGCATCGCGGTTTTCGCTGGTATTCGTGGTTTACGGGTATACCCCTACTCTGGTTGGTGTTTCCTCTCGGAATTACGGGATATTGGCTGGTTTGGGATCAACTGGGTCAGTATGCCGCCATCGCCAGTTCGGAACTGTTGGATTGGCTGCCAATTTTCACCGATCCTATGGCGAGAAATTTCCTCACCGATGAGGCGCTGAGTGATCGTTTCTTCACGCTTATGGCCTTCATCCACCTCGTTGGGTTGCCCATCTTTTTGATTTTCGGGGTCTGGTTTCATCTGCTGCGGCTAGCGCATCCGAAACTCAACCCTCCCCGCAGTCTGGCGATCGGCTCCATGGTGGCACTGTTGGTGCTGTCGTTTGCCATGCCCGCAGAGAGTCAGGGGCCCGCTGATCTTTCGCGGGTTCCCACATCGCTCGATTTTGACTGGTTCTATCTGTTGGCCTATCCGCTTCTGGACTATGGATCGCCCGCTCTGCTCTGGGGGGTTTTATTCGGGGTTAGCATATTTCTCTCGATCTTGCCCTGGCTACCGCGGCGACGCGACCTGCCAGCCGCAGAGGTTGATCTGAATTTCTGTAACGGTTGTGCACGCTGCTTCAATGACTGTCCCTTTGGCGCGATTACCATGCTGCCGCGGACGGACGGCAATACAAGACATGCCAAGCAGGCAACGGTCGATCCGTCGCTTTGCTCGGGCTGTGGAATCTGCGCCGGGGCGTGTCCGACGGCAATGCCGTTCCGCCGAGGCGAGAAGTTGCAAACGGGTATCGATATGCCGAGCTTCTCCATTCACGATTTGAGAGCGGCCGGGAACGAGATCATCGAGAACCTGGAAGGCGAGGTGAAGCTACTGATCTACGGGTGTGACAACGGGGCAGATGTAGAGAGTTTGAATCTGCCCGGCGTGGCTTCCATCAGTTTGGCGTGCCTCGCCAACGTTCCACCTTCGTTTGTCGATTATGTGCTGCACAGTAAACGGGTCGATGGTGTTCTGCTGACCGGTTGTCGCCAGGGCGATTGCCAGTATCGTCTGGGCAACCAGTGGGTTGAAGAGCGCTTTACCGGTAAGCGTGAACCCCATATGCGCGTGCGCGTCGATATGAGAAGAATCAAGATGATTTGGGCCGGGCATGGGGATCGGGCGGTGTTGGTCAGGGAGATTGAAGCATATATCGACGAGCTGAAGGCGCTGAAAGCGGAGGGTGTGCCTTTAGGTGATTCCAGCGTCGACCCGTCTGAAAAAGAGGCGTTGGCTGCCGGACTCTCCGCCAGCGTGGTGGGCAAGAATGTCGTGAAACCTTCGGCGCAAAGGATTCGCAATGGGTAGGCGACACAGATACCTCGGACACGTTCCGCTCTACGCTATCTTTATTGCCTTTATCGGTTTTTTTTCCGTTGCGCCCAGCTATTCACCCTTCCAACCCGACGAAGCGGTCATCAGGGTCAGTATCGGTCACTATGGTCAACGTAAGGTGGAGTGCAGGCAACGCTCGGCAGAAGAGCTGCAGAAGATGGCGCCCAATATGCGCGTGGCAGCAGATTGCCCACGCGAACGCTCTCCCATCGATATCGAGCTGTCGATCGATGATGCTCTGGTCTATCAAGCGCATCTACCGCCGACAGGACTTTCCAATGATGGCCGCTCTTACGCCTATCAAACCTTAAGAGTACCGGTGGGAACTCACCTCATTTCCATAAGAATGCGGGACAGCGTTCACGAGAAGGGATTCAACTTCGAAAAATCCGAAGAAATTCGGCTTTCCTTGGGGAGTATGCTGGCAATAGAATTCGATAGCGAAGAAGGCCACTTCAGGTATAGTACCCCGAAGCCAGAAGACAGTTGAGTCCGAGCGGGCTGGGCGAACACAGAATTCGATCCTGAAATAGATAATGAATCAACAAGAATCTCAGTTCAGCCTGCCGCTGAGGGGTGACGCCGTGCTAGCGCGTGGTTGGCTCTACCTCGCGCTGGCGTCATTGATTATCGCGGGCCTGCTCACCATTCTGGTGGTCTCGGCACGCGCCCCCATTCTCCAGGATGTGTTGCCGTTCGTGGACCTGTTCCGCGCGGTTCTGGTTGTACATGTCGATTTGACGGTACTGGTGTGGTTTTCGGCATTCGCCGGTCTTTTCTGGACACTCGGGTTTCGGAATCACTGCGTGATCTGTGGTTGGGTAGCGCTTTTGTTGGCGTGGCTGGGCGCGTTGCTAATGTCGGTGGCGTTGTTTGTCGGAAACCCCGAACCGGTGATGGCGAACTACATTCCGGTGCTGCGAAGCCCGACGTTCCTTGCGGGTCTGTTGGCGTTTGCGGCAGGTTTCACGGTTTTGGTGTTGCGGGCGATCTATGCGTCTCTCCGGGATAGAGCGTGGTCAGGCAGAGAGGGGGCGTTGCGGTTCGCGTTGTTTACCTCGGCCTTGGCGGGATTGGCCGCTCTCATCGTTTTCGATCTGGCCTACAGGAGTGTTCCCAAAACACTGGAGGCCAGGCCCTACTATGAAATGCTCTTTTGGGGCGGTGGGCACCTGTTGCAGTTTGTCTATACCCAACTGATGTTGGTCGCGTGGTTGTGGTTGGCAAGCGTCTCAGGCGCAATTCCGCGTTTGACGGCGCGTGTCGCTGTGGGTGTTTTCACGGTGGGTGTGGCGGCCATTCTCTTAACACCCTTTGTGCTGTGGGAACACGGTCCCGAGACAGCCGAGTACCGGCTCTTTTTCACGCATCAGATGAAGTACGGTGGCGGGATCGCGGCGGTACTGGTTACCGTTGCTGTTCTCGTAGGTCTCTGGAGAGCCGGGGCGCCGCCCTCGGGTGCACGTGCCGAGCGCAGTACGCTATGGACTTCTCTCGTGGTATTCGGGGCGGGGGGTGTCATCGGTTTTCTGATTTCAGGCAGTAACGTCACCATTCCGGCCCATTACCACGGTAGTATCGTAGGGGTGACATTGGCCTTTATGGGGGCTGCTTACCACCTGCTTCCCAAGCTGGGATTTGGGCCTATCTCGCAACGCTTGGCCGTATGGCAGGCCTGGATCTACTGTGTCGGTCAGCTGATGCACATCACTGGTCTGGCATGGTCGGGGGGGTACGGTGTTCAACGTAAAACCGCTGGTGCCGCCCAAGGACTCGACTCGATTGAACGGATCGTCTCGATGGGTTTTATGGGGCTGGGAGGTTTTGTCGCAATCGTGGGTGGAATTCTGTTTTTGGTGGTGGTGTTTAAATCGCTGCTCGGTCGCAGGAGTGCTCAGAATACGACTTGAGTATTGAGCCGGCAGTCGAATGGGGTTCCACGTTGGATAAGATCAAGCCGCAGTGGATCCAGATTCAGTTGCCAAACCGATTGATGACTTCGAAGAACCCGAGTGTCAGCGCCAGTACAATGACAAAATAGATCGCCTGGCGGTACTCGAATCGTTCACCGCGGCGTATCTCGATGTAGTTGAGTAGGCGGGCTGCCCCAAAATAGACCGTTAATCCTACCAAGGTGAAAATCACTATCTCAACCATAGTTGTTACCCATTCGCCTGCTGTTCTCACCTAGCGCGGTAGGATTTCGAACGCGACTAGATCTATAATAGCGGCTATCCTGCCCTATTTAATGCCCCTTCTCAAGCCGCGGTTGAATCGAATGCCAACTGCCGCGATTGTGAAGATGAATACGCCCCGCGCTGTTGGGTGGACCATCGTTTGACGGGCGACGATCGATTTATCACAAATTGGTAACTTTTCCCGGCAGGCGAAAACTCTCCGGCTAAGCTTGCATCCAAGCAGTTAGATCTATTGTGGGAGTGAATACCATGTCTACGTTTTGGAAAGGTTTTAGCGCGTTCTGGGTGCTGATGTTCTTGGTGGTAGGAGCAGTGCGAGCTGCTCAAGATCCGGTGTTTTCGACCGGAGCCGGCGCTATTCGCGGCTTCGATCCGGTAGCCTACTTCACAGAGCTATAACTGAATCTGGTGTTTAAAGAATGTGAAAAATAGCGGTGTATCTGGTTGATGGGTAGTCGCCAAACCAATCACTCAACCAACAGGGATACACCGCTATGAAGAAAGAGAATAACGTTGTTGCGTTTTCGGGTCGACAGGAACTCACTGATGGCCTGACTGAATTACTGAGAACAGGGGCAGTTCAGCTGATTCAGCAAGCAGTAGAAGCGGAGTTGGCCGGATTTATGGAACAGTTTTCAGCTCGCTTACTGGAAG
>Ga0209679_1000173_pt1 | contig 30930 bp, 29 predicted proteins | sample WorMetHEROISLAND_4_FD_187408 | JGI IMG/M metagenome (GOLD analysis project Ga0209679, IMG submission 187408) | Marine gutless worms symbiont microbial communities from Max Planck institute for Marine Microbiology, Germany - Olavius sp. 2 HERON... ...
GAAGGAAAACACTGCTCACCGGGGTTAGCAAGGAGACACAGCTAGCCGTGGCGAGTCAGGTATATAGGTCCCCAAATTTGGGGCTCGCCATGAAGGGCGACCAAAGGAGAAACCGCCAGAGCTATGCCTCAAGTTGAACCCATAACTTGTCATTCCGTAATGTTATTATGAGTATAGACAGAGCCTCAGACTCCGTAGCTTCCACCCCTAGGGTAACGGCGCGTCCATTCAGGTTCTCCGACCTGGTGGATTCGCTGATAATCGGTTGGCAAATCTTCCGTACCCTGCCCACTGCTAGCATGGCTTACGCTGGCATATTTGCCCTGATCGGTCTGGTGCTGTTGGTAGTCGTCGGCTATCTCGGTCTCTCCCCCATGGCGCTACCTGTCTCCGGGGGGGTTCTGCTGGTGGGTCCGGCGCTCTTGACCGGATTTTTCCGGCTCGCGGCAATCGCTGCGGAGGCCCGTAAAGCGCGCCTGCTGGACGCCTTCGCCGCTTTCGCTCGGGCCCCCGCCGGTCTGTGGCTAGTCGCCTCGCTATGCACCTTGCTGTTTCTGATCTGGATCACCGATGCGGCCGTTCTCTACGCCATGATGATCGGCAGCGAGCACTTACCCTACGAGCTGCCCTGGCTGATCAGGTTGGAGCCTCAGGTGATCGCCTTCGCGCTCTGGGGCTCGCTCATGGGCTCGGTGTTGGCATTTATCAGCTTCGCCATCTCTGCATTTTCGGTTCCACTCTTGCATGAGGGACGCACCGATTTTGTTCAGGCAGTGCTCGCCAGCGTACGCGCCGTGCTCGGTAATTTCCTCACCAGCATCGCCTGGGGACTGATGCTTACGGGCGGTACCCTGCTCGGCATCCTGATGCTACCGCTCTTCGTGATACTGTTTCCGGTGCTCGCTTATGCCAGCTTTGCGCTGTACCTGAGGGTGTTCCCCCCGGAGAATAGCGAGGCGGTCGGTTGACGAGCGCGGACTTGAAGGCTGCATCGAACGACTTAGAGGCTGTCTAAAAACCTGAGTACTTGCCAACCGCTTGAACCTGAAGATTTCTCGCTGCGCTCGAAATGACAAGAACGCGCGTTGGGTCATCCCGAAGCGCGGCAAGGGATCTTATGACTCTTTCTTAACATTTAAAATCAATGGGTTAGTTTTTAGACGGCCTCTTAGGCTGATATGGCAAAGACCCGGTTGCGATTACTGCGGGCGGTCGGATCAGACATCCGCACAGGCTGGCTGATCCTGGGCATCACACTGATGCTGATCGTCGTCTGCGAAGCGGGGCTGCGCCTGGTGCTGACCACTAGGGATCGGCTCATGGATCATCCGCGGCCGTTGACCGCGTACGAGCTCAACAAGCGGGCGGTAGTCGCCGCCTAATCCCGGTGTTGAATGGATCCCCGATCATTTCGAGGAACTTAGAAAGGCCGAGGTATCCGTTTGGTCCCCGTATGTCTATTGGCGGAGTTCCCCGTACCGAGGCCGATACATCACTGTGAACCAGAACGGCCCGCGGGCAACCTGGAACCCACCGCCGCGGAATGGCGCTGACGATCCGCCGCCGGTGCGCCTGTTCACCTTCGGCGGTTCGACCATGCGGGGCTGGGGCGCACGCGATGACTACACCATTGCCTCGTACCTGAGCGAATTGTTGGACGAGAAGGGGTATCCCGCCGAAGTGACGAATCACGGCCAGATCACTTAATACGGCGATCCGAAGCCCTGAATAGCCATCCGCGGTTTCACGATATCAGCGCGCTGTTTGACGACTTGGAAGAACCCCTGTACTGGGACTATTGGCATATATCCGAGGCAGGCAACCAGCGGATCGCAGCGGCCATGGTGGACGACGTGATCGCGCTGATCGAACAGCGCCGAGTAGCCGCTGAAGGGAAGAGGGTACGGTGATCGCCTGCCGTGAGACGGAGAAAAGAGGATGGAGTAAAAATGTATGGGTTTGACGCCTTGCTGTTGGATGTAGATGGGACCCTAGCCGATACGGAGCAGGACGGCCATCGCTGTGCATTCAACGCAGCCTTCGCCGAGGTCGGTCTCGACTGGGATTGGTCCGAGGCGCTTTACGGGGAATTGCTCTCGGTCACGGGGGGGAAGGAGCGGATTCGTCACCATATCGAGCACTGGCGACCCCCGTTTGAAGCCCCCGGCGATCTCGACGGATTCATTGCAGATCTCCACCGGCGCAAGACCCGGCACTACCTCGAGCTCCTGGGCCAAGGCCGGATCCCCCTGCGTGAGGGGGTGACGCGCCTGTTGCGCCAGGCCCGGGATGCGGGCATACGCCTCGCCATTGCCACCACCACCACGCCGGAGAACGTCAGCACCCTGCTGGCGTGCAGCGGCGACACGGATATCGGCGACTGGTTCGAGGTCATCGCCGCCGGCGACATGGTACCGGCCAAAAAACCGGCGCCGGACATCTTTCGCCTGGCGCTGGATAAATTGCAGCTGCCGGCCCACGCCTGTGTCGCCGTCGAGGACTCCGCTCACGGCGTTCGCTCCGCACTCGGGGCCGACCTGCAGGCCCTGCTGGTGACGGCCAACGCCTACACCCAAGACCAGGATTTCTCCGGCGCGGCCCTGGTGACGGACGGACTCGGTGGGCCCGCCTCCCCGGTAAAGGTGTTACAGGGCACCCTGGAAGGATCGGATCATATCGACCTTGCCGCACTGGATGCCATGTACCGACGGGTCTACTTGACGTAATGGTACTGGGTTGGAGCCCATGCACGCGATACCTCAGAGCGCAGAGAAGCAAGCCGAGCCCAGCGGCGAGGCTCGGTCGCTCTTCTACCGGCCCCATGGCAACGAGGTCGCTTTGTTCGAGAACGCCTTCCGTAATCGCCTGCCCCTGATGATCAAGGGTCCCACCGGCTGTGGCAAAACGCGGTTCGTGCGGTATATGGCCGCTCGGCTCGGCCGGCCACTCTACACCGTGGCTTGCCACGACGACCTCACCGCGGCGGATCTGGTCGGCCGGCACCTGATCGGCGATGGCGGAACCTTCTGGAGCGACGGCCCCCTGACCCGGGCGGTCCGCGAGGGGGCCATCTGTTATCTGGATGAAGTAGTGGAAGCCCGCAAGGACACCACGGTGGTCCTGCATCCGCTCACTGACGATCGGCGGATCCTACCCCTGGAGCGCACTGGCGAGACCTTGCACGCACCCGCTGGCTTTATGCTCGTGGTCTCCTACAATCCGGGCTACCAGAACCTGCTCAAGGGCATGAAGCCGAGCACCCGGCAGCGTTTTGTGGCGGTGAGCTTCGATTTCCCCGCACCTGCGTCGGAGGTCAAGATTCTCGTCCGCGAAACCGGCATCGACGAGGCGCGGGCGCGGCTTCTGGTCAGACTTGCGGGGGCCTTGCGGGCGCTCAAGGACCACGACCTCGAGGAAGCGGCCTCCACACGCCTATTGGTCTACGCGGCTACCCTGATCACGAGCGGCATGGACGAGCGCGACGCCTGCCGCGCCACCTTGGCCGAGCCGCTGACCGACGACGCCGAGACCATCGCCGCCCTGGCCGAGGTTATCGATGCCACCCTCTCCTGAGTGGGGAGGCGCCCCTGCCGGCCGGCTGTCCCAGAGTGGGTACTGGTACAGCAGTGCCAATAACGTAAGTCCACGAATAAGTCCGCATCAACCACTATGGACTGAAAGTCCATAGTCTGGGGTGCAACTGAAAGTCGTTGTTTCGGCTAAAGCCGACTGAACGCCTCAGACTAAAAGTCAGTCCACGATGACTAAAAGTCAGGTTTCATTGCTTCAATAACTTTAGTGCGCGAAGCGCATCAGAGTTGAAACTATGGACGTTAAGTCCCTTCACTTTCAGTCCGTGGCTTGTCCACGGATGAGGACTTTAGTCCTCCAGACTATGGGCTTTCAGTCCATAGTGGTTGATTGCGGACAAATCTTCCGGGAAAACCCGGCCGGCTCAATGTTATCAGTAGTTGAGAACCTCCATACCAGAACGGCGCTCCAGCGCCGGCGGGCCTGGTTCCAGATCGGCTTCTTCGTCCTCTTTGTAACGGCACCGGTTCTGGATATCTTCCGCATCGACCTGACCTTGGGGCACGCGATCCTGTTGGGACAGGACTGGACCCTGGGGATCGATGATTTCCTCGCCGGCCGCGCCGGCATCGCCGACGCGGCGGTCAATCTCTTCCTGCGGGGCTTCGTGCCCATCTTCGGGGGTGCTGCGCTACTGATTTGGATTGCTTGGCGCTATGGTCGTCTCTATTGCGGCTGGCTCTGTCCCCATTTTTCGGTCGTCGAGCTGGTCAACCGGCTTATGCGCAAGACTTCGGGAAAGCCGAGCCTGTGGGAGCGCCGTCCCTTACCCGAGCGGCAACCGGACGGGAGTCGGCAGATACCGAACCGCTGGAACTGGCTGCCCACCCTGCTCGCCGTCATCGGCTTTGCCTGCCTCTGGGCAGTGGTACTCTTGACTTATCTGCTGCCGCCTTTCGAGATTTACGACAACCTCTTTACTGGCCAGCTCACTCGTAATCAGGCGATCTTCCTGACCACGGCCACCGTCGCCTTGAGCGTCGAGTTTCTGCTTGCGAGACATTTCTTTTGCCGCTTCGCCTGCGCCGTTGGCCTATTCCAGAGTCTAGCCTGGATGGCCAACCACCGTGCCATGGTCGTGGGCTTCGATACGGACCGCGCCAGCGCCTGCAGCGACTGCAATAACGCTTGCGACAACGCCTGTCCCATGCGGCTGAAGCCGCGCACCCTCAAGCGCAAGATGTTTACCTGTACGGAATGCGGTGAGTGCATCTCTGCCTGCACCCAGATCCAGGGCGGCCTCCCTCGCGCAAGCTTGCTGCGCTGGGTAGAAGGTGAGGCCGCTTTGCCCGTAGTTACAGGCAGACGGTAATTATTTTTTGCCGCAATCAACCACTATGGACTGAAAGTGAAGGGACTTAACGTCCATAGTTTCAACTATGATGCGCTTCGCGCACTAAAGTTATTGAAGCAATGAACGCGAATAAACTCAAATCGGTCGCAATCGGTTTACCTCCGCTGAAGCGTGGGAGTCAGAGAAAATCGCGTGCCTCTGTCTACTGAAAACTGAACGCTGACCACTTCTTATGGAAGAGCATGTCGGAACGCTTTGGCATCGGGTCATCACCCGCATCACCGACCGCCGCCATCCCGAGGCTGCGGTGCGGCTCGGTGACGTGGCGCAAACAGTCGGTATCCTCTTTCGTGCCCTCGGGGGTGATGGCGGGCTCGAAGTCTATGCCGCGGATGCTACCGCCCACGGTGCCCGGCGGCGCTTCCTGGAACGCTTGGCGGGTGCCGGCGAAAAGGTCGAGCTGGCCTGGCGGGACGAGCGGTCCCTACGCTTGCCTCCCGTCATCGACTACTTCGCGCAGCCCCGGCTCAACCGGGATCTCTACTTGTGGCTGGCCGCGCTGGCGGTCAACCAAGTCCCGGAAGGGCAGGCGTGGCTCGCCGCCAGCCAATGGATGACCCGCCGGACGCTCGCCCGGTTCCCGGGGCTGAGGCCCCGCTATCGTCGCCTGGTCGATGCCCATCTGGCCCTGCGCCCCGATCCTCCACGCCTCCCAGCCGTCGAGGCCGAACGCGAGCGAGCGATCCGCGCGGCCCTGACCGCTCCGGGCAGCGTTGCCGAGCTGCCCCCAGGCAAGCACCCCCCCTGGCCCGTGCCCCTGTGGCTGCACCCCGACCCACCGTCTGTCAGCGGCAGCGAGAAACGCGGCGATCTGGAGCCACAACCGTCCCCAGGAGATCGGCGCTCCGAGGACCTCGGCGAGCGCCGGCGCCGGCGTGGCGAGCGCGCCCAGTTGCCGGACAAGGACCAGGGTCTGGTTACCATCCGGATGGAGAACATCCTGACTTGGGGCGAGTACGTGAAGGTCGACCGCGGCACGGACGAGGAGGACGATTTGGACCGAGCACGTGCCGCCGCTGCCGATATGGACCGGATCGCCGTCGCGCAGGACCGCAAGGCCTCCGGGGCGCGGCTCAGATTCGATCTGGACCTGCCTGCCGAGGCGGAGGACGATCTGGTGCTCGACGAGGGCATCCTGCTACCGGAGTGGGATTGGAAGCACCGCCGCCTACAGGCGAGCCATTGCCGCATCGTCGAGCTGCTGGCCGCCGAGGCCGCCCCCTGCCCACTTCCCGCGCGGCTTATCCGGACCGCCAAGCGCCTGCGCAACCAGTTCCAGGTCCTGGCACCGGCGCGCGTCTGGCACCGCGGCCAACCGGATGGGCAGGCGGTGGATCTGGACGCCTATCTGCGCTTTGCCGCCGACCGCCGCGCCGGCAGCGGCACCGGTGCGGATGCGCTCTATCGTGAGCTACGCAGCGGCGCGCGCGATCTCGCCTGCCTGCTGCTGGCCGACCTCTCGCTGTCGACGGATACCTGGATCGATGACCGGGCACGGGTCATCGACGTCATCCGCGACAGCTTGTTCCTGTTTGCCGAGAGCCTGGCGGCGACCGGTGACCGGTTCGGTATGTTCGGCTTCTCCTCGCGCCGGCGCGATCCCGTGCGGGTACACAGACTCAAGGAATTCGACGAAACCTACGGGGAAGTAGTGCGGGGGCGTATCGATGCCGTGAAGCCCGGCTACTACACGCGCATGGGGGCGGCGCTCCGGTACGGCACCAAGCTGCTCACCAACCAGCCAGCGGGGCGCCGCCTACTGCTGCTGCTGTCCGACGGCAAGCCCAATGATCTCGACCAGTACGAGGGCCGCTATGGTATCGAGGACACGCGCCATGCGGTCCGGGAGGCGCGCCGTCTCGGTCTCACACCATTCTGTGTAACCATCGACGAGCGCGGCAATGACTACCTGCCTCATCTGTTCGGGAACGGGGGTTATGTCGTCATTCGCCGGCCTGCGGAGCTGCCCTTGCGGCTGCCGCTCCTGTACGCGCGTCTTACCGCCTGAGGTCGATGGATGAATGCCTTCAGGCCGGCAAGGCCTTAAAGCCGATCCTTGTGGAAGAGCCTCCCGTAACATAATTTTCGCGAGACCGATTAGCCGGAATTCTTTGGCCGACCCTTATTTTTACAAATGAGTCAAGTTTTGTGTACACTGCGCAGGAACTTCATGCTTCATCAGTTTGAGGCAAAACCTCACTTTACTCAGGTGAATCGTAACGTTATCTCAGAGGAAAAGATGACAAAACATCTCACATTAGTAATCTTTATATCCTGTCTATGCGTTTTTAACAAAAGAGGGAAATAAATATCGATATTCCACTTATGAAAAGACATTGGATATTTCTAAGGAGGGTCATATAGGTGTAGTTGGCGAATGGAATAATAAAAGACATTATAATTGGGGCTCTAGAAAATATGCTGATCCAAAAAGCTTCCTTTCCGACTATAGGGATCAGGAACTAGCTGGAAGTTCGCCCTAGTTGTTCGCTCAGGAGACCGAGGCAACAAGTCGTCCGCAGATCTTAACGCATTGTTTCTAGGTGCGTTGATAGAAATAGTCATGAATTTGATAAAGAAGCAATCGTTGTGGTATATCAGGCGTTTCGACGTACTTAAACACGGCGACCCGCCGTCTACTACCTGCTAAGCGCTCACACCACAGTAAAAAATCCGAAGAAAATTCATTGCTTCAATAATTTAGTGCGCGAAGCGCATCATAGTTGAAACTATGGACGTTAAGTTCCTTCACTTTCAGTCTGTGGCTTGTCCACGGATGAGGACTTTAGTCCTCCAGACTATGGACTTTCAGTCCATAATGGTTGATTATTAAGAGATAGACAAAAAACCAAAATCATGATAAGAGCGAAGCATCCGCTGAACGGCAACATAACATGCGTTGATGCAGACCGTTCAGCGGATGCTTCACCCCGCTCGATGATATGCATGATTTTGATTTTTTACCGGTTGGTCCTAAAAGGCATTTTTCTTGGGTTAAAAATACGCGGAACATGCGCACTTAACAAATCGCTGAAGCTGATGGCATTTGCTTCTAGTGCAGCATAGTAAAAATCCTAGTACCATTTGTTAATTGGGTTTATTCCAGTAAGCTGCACTAGCGTCGCAAATGCCGCAGCTTAGCTCCACCGTTGTTAGGCGAAATTACTAAGGAGGAACACTCATGCAACAAAGACATCAATCTCCATTAGATCAACCGCTATGGACTGAAAGTCCATAGTCTGGAGGACAAGCCACAGACTGAAAGTGAAGGGACTTAACGTCCATAGTTTCAACTCTGATGCGCTTCGCACACTAAATTATTGAAGCAATGAACGAATCATATATCATATTATAATGGATATCAATATAATCGTTAACCTGCTCACTTGTGCAGGGTGAGCGTTAAGGAAAATAATCCTGTTAATCCTGGAAATCCTGTGAATCTTGTCCTATTAGCGGTTGGCACGACGATTATGTCAACAGCTCCCGATCTCCGCATCAGTGAGATAACAGCCGGGGTCCTCGGCCCAGGGATCGCCGGTGAGCTGGAAGGCCCGGGTGCGGGTGTTGCCGTTGCAGATGTCCAGGTGCGCACATCGGGCGCAGCATCCACCAACCGGGCGTGGGCTCTGCTTCAGGCCAGCCAGCAGCGGGTCGGAGCTGTCCTCCCAGATCTCGGAGAAGGGCCGTTCGCGCACATTGCCGAGGCTGTGGTTCCACCAGAAGGTATCCGGGTGCACATGGCCCAGGTTGTCGATGTTGGCAATATTTACGCCGGAGGCGTTGCCACCCCAGTTTTGCAGCACCCGGCGCAGTATGCCGGCCCGCTTCGGAAAGTGGCGCTCGGCCCACCGGAGCAGGTAGACACCGTCGGCATCGTTGTTACCGGTGACGAATTCGCACGGGAGGCCGTCCTGCAGGCGTTGCCGGCAGGCCGCGATCAGCAGATCCATGGCCTCGCGGGTCATCCGGAAGTGGGCGTCGTCCCCCCGGTTCTTGTTGCCGCGGCCGGCGTAGTTGAGGTGCGACAGATAGAACTTGCCGACCGCTTCGCGCTCCATCAGCTGCAGTAGGCCCGGCAGGTCTAGGGCGTTGTCCCGGGTGAGGGTAAAACGCAGGCCGACCCGGATGCCCGCATCCCGGCACAGGCGGATGCCCCGGAGGGACTCCCGGAAGGCACCGGGGCGACGGCGGAAACGGTCGTGGCTTTCCTCCAGGCCGTCGATGCTGATGCCGAGATAGTCGAATCCCGCGTCCCGTATGCGGGGCAGGTTGGACTCGTCGATCAGGGTACCGTTGGTGGACAGGGCAACGTAGAAGCCGAGCGCCTTGGCGTGCTGCGCCAAGTCGAAGATATCCGGCCGCATCAGGGGTTCGCCGCCGGAGAGGATCAGCACCGGCACGCCGAACCGGCGCAGATCCGCCATCACTCTCCGGACCTCTTGTGTGGTCAGCTCGCCTTTGAAATCGATGTCCGCCGAGGTGGCGTAGCAGTGCCTGCAGGTGAGATTGCAACGCCGGATCAGATTCCAGATTACCACTGGTCCGCTCGGCCCGGCGCTCGGCCCGGCGGCGGCCTTCTCCAGATCGATGGGAGAGGCGAGCAGCTGCACGTAACGGCTCAATCTGAACATGGTAGTTTCCGGGTAGCGGTTAAGATCCTTGAGTGGCCCGAATCTATACAAATGAGTCAAGTTGGTGCACTGCACAAAAAATTCACGTCTCGTGGGCTTAAGGCGAAGTCTCGTCTCGCTAGCTAATAGTACAGGATTAACAGGATTTTTTGTTCAGGGCTACCGAATAGCGGCCACGAGATTTTCCAGCGAATAGACGGATCTGATGGCGAGGATTTAGGCACTAGGCGGGTCTGAGCGGAGCCCGTAGAGCCCGCAGGGCGGGACAGGCCAGGGACAGCGCATCCCGCTTTACGCGATCGTGGCCGTGATCGAGGCCGGACTCGATCACGATCACGACTGCGATCACGATCAACCCAATCTACGGATCGAGCCACCAAAACTGCGTTGGCGGTGGCATCCGGCGCCCCCAGCAGTATTCCCGGTAGCCTTGGAGGAAGGGGCTGGCACCACGCTTAGCGAGCTTAGCGCGCAGGCGCCGGCGTTCGGCATCGGTCAGGCGTCCAGTGCGGTCCAGATCGGTCAGCATCAAGAGGCCATCCTCCTCGTCGTCCGGGGTGTCCGGCGTGAACAGCAGCCGCCAGGCGCGCCGGAAGGAGACCTCCGGCCGCGGCTGGAAGAAGGTTACACCGACGATCCGGTCGCCGGACCATTGGATCGGCTTGCTCATGGTCGTGGTCGTGATCGCAGTCGTGATCGTAATCGAAGCTGAACGCGATCACGATGACGACCACGATCTGCGTAGACGGCGGGACGCGCTGCGCTTTCCCGCCCTACGATCCTTTCGTGTTTTTCGTGGACCATTATGACTGCTTCCGCAGCAACACTCAGCCCCAGCGTTTGGATCGGTCCTCCAGAGCCGCCCGATCCAGAGTATAGAGGTCCTGGCCCCGCCGGCCAATCTCAGGATGGTCGCCATCCCCGGCCCGGCGCGCCCCTGAGCGCCCCAGCGGATCTGGATCAGGCTCAGGCGGACCCCCGGCCCCCCGGGCCGCGCTGTCCGCAGTGGCACCCAGCCACACCTCGTGGGAGGCCTGGAGGGCCTGCTCGGCGGCTTGGCGGTCCGCCGCACTCACCGCCCGTTGCGCCTGGACGTGATAGTCACTGCTGAAACACAAGCAATCAACCACTATGGACTGAAAGTCCATAGTAGTGAAGGGACTTAACGTCCATAGTTTCAACTATGATGCGCTTCGCGCACTAAAGTTATTGAAGCAATGAACCACAGAGACCTACCTGCGGTAGGCAGGCGCTGAGGACGCAGAGGAGGCGTTAACAGAAGGTTTCTGCGCTCGGAATGCAGCGAGCAATCCGCATCGACCGGCAATCCCACAACGGCTTGGGCGAAAACGATCGGTGTCCTCTGCGTGTTCTGCGTCTCTGCGGTTCAAATTATCTAACCAATTGTTTTATATCTATTTATCATTCGGGTGCCCTGATTTTTTATTGTGATGCTCTCAACTACCGATAACATTGGGCTGGCAGGAATCCCACGGAAAATTTAGCCACAAATAAACGCAAATAGCCGCAAATAAACATAAAGATGGACCAAGAACCATCGATGACGGCAAACCGATTTGCGTTCATTCGCGTTCATTGCTTCAATAACTTTAGTGCGCGAAGCGCATCATAGTTGAAACTATGGACGTTAAGTCCCCTCACTTTCAGTCCGTGGCTTGTCCACGGATGAGGACGTTAGTCCTCCAGACTATGGACTTTCAGTCCATAGTGGTTGATTGCGGCAAAAAATGATTCCTAATGTTATTGGTACTTCGGTACTGCTGTACTAGTCAACCACCGAATCGAAGCCCCGTCTTCTTGAGGATGGCTTCGCTGAACAATACCTCCTGCCTGCGGCAATGTCCGGCGACGATCGCTTCGATGCGCGCGACGGCGGCCCTCGCCTCGTCCCGGTTGCGCCCATGGACCATGGCGAACAGGTTGTAAGGCCAGAGCGGACGACGGCGTGGGCGCAGATAGCAGTGACTGACGCACTCCAGGGCGCCGATCCTGTTGCCGAGGGCATCGACCTGCTCATCATCCAGGTCCCACACGGACATACCGTTGCCGCGCAGCCCGAGCCGATAGTGGTTGGGTACGACGCCGATGCGGCGGATGGCGCCGGCCCGCAGCAGGCGGCTCAGTCGCTCGATAACGCTCGGGGCATCGCAATCGGTCTGGGTCGCGACGGCGGCGAAGGGCTCGGCCTGCAGGGGGTAACCGGCCTGGGTTGCGGCGACGATCCTGCGGTCGAGGTCGTCCAACTCCAGGCGTTCCGCAACTCTGTTGCGCTCGATTCGCCGCACCGCGATGCCGCCGTCCGCGTCCAGTTGGAGCCGGAACCCCAGGTGGTATTCCCTGAGCTTGGGGAAATCGTAGACCATCAAGCCGGTCAGGGATCGGATGCGGCGGATCGCACCCGTAAGCTTGCCTTGGTCGGGAGTCGCGAGTACGAACCACATGTTAAGCCGGTGATCGCGCCGGTAGTTGTGGGCAACCTCGGGGATGACAGCGAGGATCTCAGCGGTGCGGACGAAGTCCGGCTCCGGTACCGCCAGCGCCGCCAGCGTAAAGCACCCGCCGAGGCGCTCGGCATCGTAAAGGGGACCGAACCGGCTCAGCAGCCCCCGCTCTAGTATGGCGCGGACGGTCGCGATGAGGGTGTCCTCGTCCGTCTCCAGCTCCGCGGCGACCTTTCGGAACGGCCGTTGCGTCAGGGGAAAGCCGCCCTGGAACCGATTCAGGAAGCTGCGTTCGAGGGTGCCCAGTGCAACAGTACCGAAATCCCGACAACATCGGTTTGGTTCTTCCATCGGGGATTCTTTTTGGCTCTTTATGGATTCCGGACTGCTACGATCAAGGGCGTTCGTCCCCTCGCCGTGTCAGCTTCCCTCAATGCCTATCGTGCGCCGGATCGTCGTCGCCTTCCGCCGCTGCAATGCGTTCCATGTCTTCCGGTGCCAAACCGAGCAGCTCGGAAACTTCCGTGACACCAAGTCGGCCCAACAGATGGCGTACAACCTGTGCCTTGCCTTCTTCCCTACCTTCTTCCTTCCCTTTCTCCTCACCACGTTCGAAGCCAAGGGCGAAAGACGGCATACGTTCGGCCTCTTTGATCTGCGCCTGGAGATCCCGGTTCTCCGAGAGGACCTCCAGCATGATTATGTAGTCACGAAAGCCCCGCTCATTTGCACCGAGCAACTTCCGCAGGCGGTGCACGATATAGGTGACAACTTCTTGCGGCTTACAGCTGCCAAAGTCGCACAGCACGGCCAACACCAGGGCATCGGGATTGTCTTGCGCCAGCAGACCGGCACAGTCGACGCGGTGCATGTCGACCAGGCCATAGCGGTAATCGAGCAGTCCCGGCTCGTCGAGACCCGCCGGCATGGTTAGGGGATCGGTCCCGATGTAGATCAGGGATTGTCGGATCGGTCCGGGGTGGCCCGCAAAGCGGATATCCGTGTAATAACGTAACATCCGCAGCGGCATGTTCGCAGTATTGTTGTTGGCGATCTCGACATGCAGCAAGAATTCTTCACCGTCGGTTGCGCGCATACGGGCGACTAGATCCGCCCGGCGATCCTCGATCCGTTGGTTCTGGGTCTCCAGTAGCTCAACAGCCTCGGCCTTGAGCCTTAAGAGGTAATGCGCAAGATCGGTGGTAAACCGCTTGAGCATATCGCGGCTGATGACGTCTTTTGCGGTCATGATAGGAAGACCCCACGGCAGTGCAGCGGTTTTGACTAACTGTCACCACCGGCGAGGATCCGGCGGTGTCATCATGGGCACCTGCGGCCGCGTGCCCCGAATCGGCCATCAGAAGGCGCAGGCCAGGTTGTTTCCGGACACCGACGTCAGGTCCGAAAGTGCGATCGGGTGGCAAGGGTTCATCGCCTCGGGATGCCGGGTCGCATCGTAGCAGGCGCCACGTTGCTTGAAGCGACGTGTGCTGAAGAGAACCGCGCAAGGTGTATCCGCGAGGCCCAGGTGTTCCTTGATCTGCTCCAGCTGATCCAATACGGCTGTCCGATCGCGCCCGTGGATCATGGTGAACAGGTTATAAGGCCAGACGGGCGGCCGCGCCAGGCGCCGGTAGCTCAAGGTCACGCAAGGGAGACGACCGATGCGGCGGCCGATCTGGGCGACGCGGTTTTCGGGCAGGGACCAGACCACCATGGCGCTGGCGCGGTAGCCGAGCTCGCGGTGGCGCACCACGACGCCGAAGCGCTTGATTGCTCCCCTGTCGATGAGTCTCGCAAGGCGCACCATCACCTCGGTTTCCGAAATCCCGAGCGCGCCCGCGATAACGGCGTAGGGCTGCGGTACCAAAGGCAGGCCCTGTTGTACAGTACGGATCAGGGCACCGTCGATCGGGTCGGGGACCGCGGCGGAAACACTTGCGCTCATGTCCATTGCAGCGGAAACCCCAGGTCGATGTGATATTCCTCGAGCATCGGCAGGTCCAGTACCGCGATTCCGGTACGGTCCTCGATCTCGTCCATGACCGCGGTGAGACGTCCCTCGTCGGCTGCGGTAAGCACGAACCAAAGGTTGAACCTGTGGGTGCGCTGGTAGTTGTGGTTGACCTCCCGGTAACCGTTGACCAGCTCGGCTACCTCCTCGAGCCGGTCCTCGGGCACGGCCATGGCGGCCAAGGTGCTGGTGCCGACCTGCCGCGGCTGGAGCACGGGTCCGACCCGGCTTACGGCGCCCGCCGCTGCGAGCCGTTCGATCCGGGCGATCACCTCCGACTCACCGACCCCCAGCCGGTCGGCGATCTCCGCGAAGGGTCTGGGCACCAGCGGAAAGCCACTCTGAAAATCGTTGAGCAGGCGCCGGTCGATGGCGTCGAGCAGCAGCAGGGCCTTGCCGTGCCTTCTCATAGTCCGATCCGGTGGGCGCGTGCGGTGAGAAAGATGCCGCTCGGCTTGGCCGCGGGTAAGCTCGCCGAGCGCGCAAAGGTCGTGGTGTCATAGACGTCCACCCGATCCGCATCCCGCACCGAGATCCAGACCTCCTCGCCGCGGGGCTCAAACTCCATGTGCAGTACGGCCGGACCCGGCTCGAACGCATGGAACTGCTCGAAGGTCTCGGTATCGAAGACCTGAATGTGACGGTTGTCCGGAAAGGCGAAGTTCACCCATATTTGGCGTCCATCGGGGCGGGCCATGACGAACACTGGCTGACCCTGCACGGGGATGCGGGCGACCTCCCGCCAATCGTCCATGTCGATCACCAGGACTTGGTGCCGACCCACCGCGGGGATGAACGCCCGCTGTCTGGCCACCGCCCAGCCCTCCAGGTGGGGCATCTTGTAAACGGGGAGCTTCTGCTCGCCCTTCCCCTCGCTCTTGCCATAACTGGGCAGGATGCGGCGTACTCCCGCCTCCGGGTACCACAGGTCGAGGAGCGCCAGGCCGTCCTCCCCGAACAGGCCCGCGATGTAATAGCGTCCGTCGGGAGTGATCAGGGCATCATAGGGATTGCGGCCAATGTCCTTGAACTTGCGGATGTCGATCCGGGCCGGATCGGTCAGATCCGCAACCCAGATCTCGCCCCCATCCCACAGGCTGAACACGAAGCGATTGCCGGGGGCGTCGACCAGCCCGACGACCTTTGAGCGCTTGCTCGCGGGTCCGTAAACCGCCGGGATGTCAGCAATCAGCGCCAAGGTCCCGGCATCGAAGACGCGGACGCCCCCGGGCTCGTAGTTGGAAACGGCCACCATGCGGCCATCCTGTGAGATGGCACCGCCGATGCTGTTGCCCGCCTGCTCGACACGTTTGACGAGCGTGCCGGTGAGCAGATCGACCTTCGACAGTCCGCCGTCACGGCCGAACACGAAGCCGAAGCGTCCGTCGCGGGAGAAGACCGCGGAGGCATGGGACAGATCGCCGAGACCCTCGATGCGTCCCAGGGCGGTGTTCTGCGAGGTCTCGATGAGCTGTAGGCTGCCCGTAGCGCGTTCGACCACGATGCCGAGGTCACCGGTTCCACGTTGGGCATCGGCAGTCCCTGTCAGCAATGCCGTCAGCGCCAGGAACAGAAGAGCGCAAGCCGTCATGGTGCGGGTTGCTTCAAGAGGTTCGCCAGCCAGGCGGCCTCCGGATTCGAGAGAAAAGGCCGCCAGGGCGGCATTGCGGTACCGGGGCGGCCGAAGAGGATGATAGCCGCGATGTACTCTGCGGGCTTGCCCGCCAAGGCATGACTCTGAAGCGAGGGACCCAACCCCCCGGCGAGGGTGAGACCATGACAGGAGCCACAGTCCTGCGTCAGCAGATTCCTAAGCTCCGCCTGGCGATTGACGGACGGCTCCGTGTCCGCTTGAACCGGCGCGGCCGTGAGCACGACGAGGCTCGCGCCGGATAGGATGGCAAGGCCTGCCACGAGCAGGGCGGCCAGCTTGACCGTAACGCGCAAGAGAGCAATCATCGGCGCGCTCCGCAAGTACCAGCAGTGGACAACACCGCCAAGCGGTTGACTTGCTTGCGCTTGCATAGTGTTCATCCGGTCCCTCGTGCTCATACTAGGTCCTGTTGACATAATCGTTGTGCCAACCGCTAATAGGACAAGATTAACAGGATGCTCAGGATTAACAGGATTATTTTTATTAAATAACAATTATAATATCCTGGAAATCCTGTGAACCCTGTACCATTAGGAAACAAACCCGAAGGTCAACGTTCACTCCTTTTCCCTCCCCGTACCGGGGAACTGGCTCTGATTTGCCCATCCTATGGCTTAAATGTCAACACGCCCTAGTACCCCATTTCGCCTTATTTTTCCGTTTATGAAATCTCCTTTAGGGAACGGCCTCTGTGCCATTCCGAAGAATTTGCACCCAACCCTGGAACGCCACGGAGAGCGCTCCCTACGGAAAATCAAGGTGAAATGAGGTACTAGGGTTGCCGAGAAAAGGTTAGCTGCAGCCAGTTTAATCTAAGACAAGTGCTCGCATTCCGACTTTGACTCAAGTCAAACGGCTGCGCGGGTTGAAGCTCTCGTCTGCGAGCAGCCGGATCACGACGAGCCCGGTTCGGCTTGGCGCGCCGACAGGCGTGCGCGTATCCCGGTGGGATTGCAAAGCCGTTCGTTTGCCTGTCTCACCGCTGCCGCCTGCTGTTCTCGGGCCTGGAGATAGTCATTCACCTCGGCATTGTGGGCAAGGTAATAAGCGATGACGGCGTAGACCTGACCCAGGGATAGCGTCGGATACTGTTCGGCGATTTCCTCAGCAGTTGCTCCATCCTGGAAGGCTCCGACGACGGTATCCAGGGTCACGCGCGTCTTGCTCACGTGAAACACACCGGCGGCACCGGCCACCAAAGGTGGCGTCTCGGCCGCAACGACCACGGTCATTTTGTTCCTCCAGGTTGGTCAGCCAAGGCTCGGTTTGAAAGCGGCATGCTTCCTACCCATCGGCGCGATACGCTCATATTACCAATACCGATCCGATCCATCTTTCACGATGACCTCGGCCCCGATGAAACCGTTGCGGTCTTCAGCGATGCCGGATGCCTCCCGTAGGATCTCATGGATCGTTTCATCAAGGTCCTTGTCTGTCCCGTAGGGAATCGTCAGCTCATATATTTAGGCGATTTCTGTCAAATGACAGACCAGCCTGCTTGTCTTTTCGTCCGTCTTCTGGGTCGCGACAACAGTTACATCGCACAACGATGCACCTGTTGTCGCTCCTTGAAGACGAACGAATAGCCGACGCATCCTAGGCTATCATTTTCCGGCAATCGCCTTAACAAGAAAGATCAAAAACCGGGATCAGCGACGAATTCGTAACATAATCGTCTGCTTAATCAACCACTATGGACTGAAAGTCCATAGTCTGGAGGACTAAAGTCCTTATCCGTGGACAAGCCACGGACTGAAAGTGAAGGGACTTAACGTCCATAGTTTCAACTATGATGCGCTTCGCGCACTAAAGTTATTGAAGCAATGAAAACTGTGGGGCCCATAATTGGGAGCGCTTTGTATTGTCCAAAGCACCAAAGAACCGAGTCTGAGAGGAAATCCCACATGCGCCGTACAGTCATGTTCGCAGCGATCGCTGGCCTGCTGACCACCCCGGCACTCGCGCGTAATCTCAACCTCGATCCCGATGCGCTGTTCTCCGGCATGGTCGCGGTTCGCCTGACGGACCCGAGCATTGCGAGCGTCACGGCCAAGAGCCTTCCCGACTACGTCAAGGCACTAGTCGATATCACCGCCGACGGCGGTACCTTGCCGCAAGGCGTAGAGTTTCCGCTGGCTAATACCATCGACGACAACGCCCGTTCCATCACCAGCACGGCGCACAATGTGGTCGCTCGTTGGCTCGATCCCCTGACCCAAGACACCAGCCCGGAGGCCCCCCATTACGGCGCCAACAACGACTATATCGCCTACTTCGGCGACGGCTGGAAAGACGACTGGAAAAACGGCGACCAGGTAACCCGCCATCCCCAGTTCTCGGGCGACGGCAAGTCCGGCTGGATCTGGACCAATCACGAGTACATCTCCAACTACCCGCCGACCACCACCAGCGCCCCCATCGGTCAGCACTTGACGCTCGCCAAGTATCTTAAAAAAGTCGGCGTGCTCACCAATGATGTCACGAGCAATACCTGGTCCCAGGCAGATGTCGATACCTATATCCAATGGTTCAAGAAACAGATCGGCGGCACCTGGATGCGCGTCTACCAGGATAAGGAAACCGGCGAGTGGAAGCTGGATACCACCGCCGATAACAAACGCTACAACTCGACCGACAACACCTTGTCCAGGATTACCGGCTTCGATCTGACCGAGCCGGACCATGACGACAAGGGCAACACCCCGCCCGACGGCGTTGCCGTAGGTATCGCTGGTGACTGCTCCGGTGGGCAGAGCCCTTGGGGCACCATCTTCACCGCCGAGGAGAATGTCCAGGATTTCTATGGCGATCTCGAGGCCGCCTGGACCTCCAACCACAAGCTCCTGACCGGCAAGGGCTTCGATCCGGGCGCGGACATCGACCCGGACGTCACGCCCAGCGAGAGTGGACTGTACGGCCGGAGCTCCGATTCCAACCAACGCCACAACCGAGACCTCTACGGCTTTCCGGTGGAGGTAGACCCAGGTCAGGACAGCGATATCTACTACCAGAGCGTCGCCGAGAATAAGGGTGACGGCCAAGGCCACCGCAAGCACGGCTCGATGGGCCGCGCCCGGTGGGAGAATGTCGCCTTCGCCACCGAGCACAGCTTCTATCTGGTCGGCAGTAAGCCCATCGTCATGTACGGTGGCAATGACCGCCGCAGCGGCCGCATCTACAAGTGGGTGAGCAAGGGCAACTTCCAATACGGCATGACCCATGCCGAGACCCGCGCCCTCCTGGATGAGGGCGACCTGTATGTGGAGCACTTCACCGGACTCGACAAATGGTACCGCCGATGCCGTCTACTATCTGGACCTGGACCCGGATCACAAGGACAGCCCGGTGCCGACCTATGGCCTACCCTTCCGGGTCGCGGGCCGGCCCATCCGATGCCGAGGCCACGGGTCCCGTCTTCAACGCCACCCAGACCACGCTCTTCTTCAACGTTCAGCATCCGGGCGAGAACCTGAGCGACCAGGCCCCCGGCAGCACCTGGCCGCGGGACTGATACGGAGGTTGAGCATGCCGCCAGGGGACGCCGCCATCCTGGCAGCAAATACTAAGAAAATCGAAGGTTATGTCGCGTTTGCTCCCTCGCCTCTCCTTAGGAGGGTGTCATGTCGCAAAAGCCCCTCTCCCGCCGGGAGAGGGGTTGGGATGAAGGGGATCGATGGCTTTAGTTTCGATACGGTTAGTAATTGCCGGTAAGATGCCGGCGCTCTCAGCTTTGTCCAGCTTGCGATAGTGACTAAATTCCAAGTGGTAAAGTTTGCCAGCCCCCACCTCGTCATTCCGGCAGGGATTGCCGGAACCCAGGTGCCAGGGATGGCAAACAGTGGGGGTTTGAATCGTCATGTCGCACAACTATGCCACCACTTGGCTCGTCCCCACGCTCCAGCGTGGGAACGCAAGTGTGGCCGCTCCAGCGGGCAAGGTTTCGACGCTGGAGCATTAAGATCCCTCCTCCGTCGGGACAAGCTTGCTCCCACGCTGGAACGTGGGAGCCACAGAGGCCGATTTGTGAGGATACTTCTTGAAAATCTACCACTACCCATGCCCACCTTGATAGCGCCCGTGGCTATGCCGAGAGCTGGGAGGTCAACATGAACATTCGCGTTGCGAGAACGGCCCTATTGCTGGGAGCCCTCGCCCTGTCGGGTCTGACCGACAAGGGCGCAGCGGCGCAGGATCAGGGCTATGACCCGCTTGCCTATGCCCGCACCCGGGGTGATCGCGTCGACAATCTGGAAGCGGTGATTCCGTCTCAGTGTTATACCAAGACCGAGGGCATCTCGAATCCGTGCTGGACCTGCCATACCACCAGCAACAGCATCAATGCCATGCACGATCAGGGTCTGTAGGAGGAATATGCCTTCAGCGGTCTGGGCCCCTGACCAATCACTGGGAGAATCTCTTCGCCGACCGCAGCGCTGTCATCGAGGGTATTTCCGACGCCGAGATCTTGGCCTATATCCGTGAGGACAATTACACTCCCCTACGCGAGGCCCTGGCCGCGCGGACCGACTATCCGGGCTGGCGGCCCGATCTCGATTTCAACCAAGGATTCGATCAGGACGGCTTCGCCGCCGACGGCAGCTGGTGGCGCGCCTTTCGCTACAAACCCTTCCTCGGCACCTTTTGGCCCACCTAACGACAGTACCGATGACGTTCTGATCCGGCTCCCGCCGAAGTTTCGCAAGACCGCCGACGGGACGGATCCCTACGCGATCTACAAGCTCAACCTTTCCCTCCTCGAGGCCGCTATCGTCGTGCCCGATACGGTCCCTGACGACGCCATCGAACGCAGGGTCGAGCCGCTCGACGAGACGCTGGCCCAGGTCGATCTCGATGGCGATGGGACGATCGGCGGCCTGGTAACCAGGATCCGCGGACTGCCTAAGCGGTACTTCGGGCTGGCCGCGGACGAGGCGGTACAGCGCCACCTCTACCCGCCCGGCACCGAATTCCTGCACACGGTCCGCTACGTGGATCCGGACCGCTCCAACCTGTTGTCCGCCCGTATGAAGGAGGTGCGTTACAGCAAGAAGGTCCTGCATACCGATAACTGGTATCTACAGCGCCAATACGAAGCGGAGCTGGATGCCAAGGACCAGGAGCGCCTGCCGGTCTTTGCCGGCTCGGCCCTGGTCGGACTTCGGAACGACTTCGGTTGGCAGCTACCGGCCTTCATCGAGGACGCCCAGGGCCACCTGCGCCTCCAGTCCAGGGAAGAGCACCTGTTCTGTATGGGCTGTCACAGCACCATCGGCGTTACCGTGGATCAGAGCTTCGGCTTTCCGTGCAAGGTACCGGGGGCCCCCGGCTGGGCCCATCAGGGCCTGGCGGGGATCCCAGACCTTCCCCAGTCCCAGCTAGCAGAGCCGGAAATCGTGACCTACTTTCGCCGGGTCCGGGGTGGCGACGAGTTTCGTGCCAATGAGGAGATCCTGGATCGCTTCTTCGCCGCCGGAGAAGTCAAAGCGGATCTGGTTCGCCAAGCGGCGCCCGCGGGTCACCAGGACATCGCCTGGCTGCTCACACCGTCCCGAGCGCGGGCCTTGGCCTTGAACAAGGCCTATCGCGCCCTAGTACTACCCCATTTCGCCTTATTTTTCGCTCTCAGCGCGGCGAGAAGCGGCCAGATGCGAGGCGCGCGAGCGCAGGAATAGCTCCTCCTCTTTCAAGCTCGCGCAACACCGCAGCTGGTTGCTTCTCGCCGCGCCCGAAGGGAGCCCCCCAAACACGTCAAGGCGACGTTACAGCGCTTGGCAATAGAGTGGGCTATTCCCAGCGCGCGGTGCCTTGCCGTGACGCGTTTGGGGGGCTCTGAGCGTGAAAAATAAGGCGAAATGGGGTACTAGTGTCGGAGCAGCGCTTCGAGAAAGGGCGCGACACCGTTGCCGCGCCGACCGAGAAGGTGCACAGAAGCATCGTCAACGACTCGACGGACCTCGGACGCAGCGGCCTGGTCTTCAACGACGGACGTATCTGGCTGGACTGGACACACCCCTACGGCGACCCGGCGCTCGTTGATACTGTGCAATCCGTTTACATCGCCTACTACGGACGCCCGGCCGATGCCGGTGGGCTCGATTATTGGACCGCACGGCTCACGGCCGAGGGCGGAGACCTGACTGCTATCATCGACGCCTTCTTCCATTCCGAAGAGGCGCAGGAGCGCTTCGGCGGTCTTTCGGATGAAGAAATGCTGACCCGCATCTATCAGCAACTGTTCGGCCACGAGCCTGACCCCGAAGGCCGTGCCTTTTATCTGGAGGCACTGCGTAACGGCGACACCAGCCTCGCACGGATCGCCCTGGACATACTCAAGGGGGCGCGTAACCGGGACGCCTTGCTCATCGCCAACAAGACCAAGCTGGCCAACCACTTCACCGAGCAAACCGTCGCCTACAAACGCCAATACGGTAAAGCAGCATTTGCGGACGTGGGTGCGGTACTCGCGCTGGTCAGCACCGATCCGGAGAGCCTCAAGGTGGCAATGACCGCGGCAGATGCTCTGGTGCAGGGATTGCCCGCAGGCTGAGGAGAAACGACGAATCTCGCGCATCCGCACGAAATTGTCATCCCGACGCCAGGTAAGGATCTGTTCGTGTTCGTTCGTGTTCTTCGTGGATCTTGGTGAGTTAGATCCCCCCAACAATGCCCAATCATTTAGAGTTGCTTTGCGTCCATTGGCGTTCATTGCTTCAATAACTTTAGTGCGCGAAGCGCATCATAGTTGAAACTATGGACGTTAAGTCCCTTCACTTTCAGTCCGCGGCTTGTCCACGGATGAGGACTTTAGTCCTCTAGACTATGGACTTTCAGTCCATAGTGGTTGATTGCGAACTCTTCTCATTCGATCTCGGCGCTGTTCGGTATTCCTATAGGAAAATGCCCAAATTATCTTTGCCGAAGCGTTTGATCTTGCTCCTGCTGCTCCTCGCGGCCTGTTCCGTCGCAGCCGAGCCCCCTACCCTACGGCTGGCGACCTGGAATCTGGAGCATCTTGCCGCCGATGTCGGCGCCGGCTGCAGGCCCAGGTCCGAGGCGGACTACGCACGTCTGCGCCGGCACGCGCAGCGCTTGCATGCGGATCTGATCGCGTTGCAGAAAGTCGAGGACCGGGCGGCCGTCGCGCGCCTGTTCGATCCCAATATCTATGCCATCGAGATCGCGCGCCGACCGGACCGGAACCTAGGCCCTTGCCGCCGCCAACGGGAACAGGCACGGACCATGCAACGCACGGGATTTGCGATCAACCGAGCGCAACTTACCAAGCTGGGGTTGAGCTACCGCCGCCTGCCGGATCTTGCAGCGATCGGCCTGGGATCCCAGCGTTGGGCGACCCGAATCCTAATCGAGCCCGCGGCTGGGACGGGAGCTGGGATCCAGCTGCTGGCGGTACACCTGAAAGCCGGCTGCGCCTACGGCAGACTCGACGGCAAGATCGACCGGGATCAGTGCCGGCTACTGGTCCGGCAGTGGGGGATCCTGGAAGAGTGGATCGACGCCAGCGTGAGCGCCGGCGAAGGCTTGGCCGTGCTGGGCAGCTTCAACCGCCAGCTCGACCAACCGCGCGACGACTTCTGGACCGCCATCGACGACGGGACTGTGTGTACTTGGATCCCGGATTCCAGGCTGGGACGCAGGTGTCGGCCCCATACCTCGCGCCCGCACCCGGCCACGGACCTGGTACTGGCCAACGCGGGTCGGCCCTTTCCCTTTCCCGCCAATCCCCGCTATCCCTATGCCATCGACCACATCATCATGGACGCGGTAACGGCCCGAGGGATCGTCCCTGAAAGCTACACCGTGCTGGATTACCAAGGCGACCACCCTACCCCCTCGGATCATCACCCGGTAGCCATCTCGCTGCGTCTCACTTACCGCTAGGGGGTATTCTCAATCGACAACCTGAATCCGTGAGGTAAACTTCAGAGGTTGAAGTTAACTCGATGGTTTTGCTGATATTGGAAATTGGCCACGATATCCGCCGGATGATACGGACAATCTTAGTCTATCGAGAAAAATCATCGTGTTACCCCTAATTGAGGACACCTCCTAGCTGTAACGGCTCGCGAACATATCTTTTCAATCCCATCAGCATACTCTGGCTTGGACTCATCCTGAATGATCAAGCATTTTCTTGCGCTATAGTAGTAAATATTACTACTATGGGATAAGGAGGGGCCTCTCATGACCAATGTCGAAAAAGTCAGTATTGCGCTGACACCGGAAATGCTTGCCGTCGTGCGCGAGGTTGTGGCGAGCGGCGAATACGCCAGCAGCAGTGAGGTCGTGCGCGAAGCTTTACGCGACTGGAAACTGATACGCTCTTTGTACCAGGCGGAAGTCGACGAGTTGCGCCGTCTATGGAAGGAGGGTCTGGACAGCGGACCAAGCCGTTGTACGGATATGGCTGAAATAAAAGCCGAAGCTAGACAGCGGCTTGATAAAATGCGAGTGGCCGAATAATAACCCACCCCCATGAGGGAGTATGCCGGAGATCAAACGAACGGCGAAGGCTGAAGAGGACCTGATTGATATCTGGGTCTACATTGCACAGGACAAGGTTTCTGCCGTCGACAGCCTGCTTGACCGCATCGAAGAGAAGTTCTTTGTTCTGGCTAAACAACCACGCCTTGGTCCCCGGCGTCCCGACATAGCGCCGGAGCTGCGTTGTTTTCCAGTCGGAAATTATCTGATCCTGTACCGCGAAATCTCCGTAGGCGTAGAGATTGTCCGTGTTGTTCACGGTGCGCGTCGGCTAACGGGCTTGTTTTCTTCCTGATCCGATTTTCCATCCCAAGGCCAGCGTGCTCAACCTGATCGACCTCCCTGATGCAAGGCAAGCCGAGCTGCCGTATGGCCTACCTGCTCTGCTTCACCGCCCATAGAGCTTGACCAAACGTCGCATCCGGTCAGAGAGCTCGGGTCCTACCTGGTCCCAGGAGAAACGCCAGCGCCAGTTGCCCTCGCTGGTGCCCGGCAGGTTCATGCGGTGAGCGCCGTCGAGGCCCAAGACATCCTGCATGGGCAGGATCGCCAAATGGGCGCGTGAGCCCAGGGCACACCGTATCAGCGGCCAGGGCATGTCTTCCGACGGATAGCCCAGGTAGTCGTCCACATGGTCACGGGTTGCCGTATCCAGAGACTGATACCAACCGAGAATGGTGTCATTGTCGTGGGTGCCGGTGTAGACCAGCGCGTCGTGATCATGCCGGAAAGGCAGGTGGAGATTGAGGGGCCCCTCGGAGAAGGCGAACTGCAATACCCGCATGCCGGGCAGGTGATGCCTCTTGCGCAGGGCATCCACCGCTGGAGTGATGACGCCCAGGTCCTCCGCGACCAGGGGCAAGCGGCTGAAGTGCCGGTGCAGACATTCAAAGAGCTCATCGCCGCGAGACTTTACCCACTGCCCCTTGACGGCGGTTTCCTCCGCCGCCGGGATCTCCCAGCAGGCATCGAAGCCCCGGAAGTGGTCGATGCGCACCAGGTCGAACAGGCGCAGCTGGGTGCGCATCCGATCCAGCCAGAAGCGGAAGCCATCGGCCCGCATCCGATCCCAGCGATAGAGGGGATTGCCCCAGCGTTGACCGGTGGCGGAAAAATAATCCGGCGGTACCCCGGCCACGACCCGTAGGCTACCGTCCGCATTCAGATCGAAATCCTGGGGTCGGGCCCACACCTCGGCGCTGTCGTGGGCCGCGAAGATGGGCATGTCGCCGAAGAGCGCGATGCCGACCGCATTGGCATGTCCCCGCAGGACCTGCCACTGGTTAAAGAATAGAAACTGCTCGAAACGGATGTAGTCCAGGTCTTCCCGCAGGTGCCGTCGCGCCTGCTCCAGGGCGTCCGGATCACGCCGGCGCAAGGCCGGCGGCCAGTCCCACCACGGGGCCTGCCGCGCTTCCTGCAGGGCCCGGAACAGGGCATAGTCGTCCAGCCAATAGCCGTTCTCCGCTGTGAAGTCGGTCAGCGCCTGGCGGTCCGCAGCCGATGCCCGTTTCCGGAATCCGTCCCAGGCGCGGCGCAGGGCCTCGCTTTTGGCCCTATCGGTAGCATCCTTAGGGAGGGCCTGCAGCCAGCCGCGCTCCACCAGGGGTTCGAGGGCGATGAGCCGTGGATTCCCGGCGTGGACCGAACTGGTCTGATACGGCGAGCCGTCCGGCTGGGTGGGTCCTACCGGCAACACCTGCCACACCGACATGCCGCAAGCGGCTAGAAGGCTCACAAATTTGTGGGCCTCGGGGCCGATCGAGCCACAGGGGCCTATTCCGGGCAGGGAGGTCAGGTGCAGGAGAATACCGGCGCGACGACGGTCAAGACCGGTAGTCGGTGTCTGTTCTTCGTTCAGCATCAAGCACCCCGCTTCACCTTATTTTTCTTTCTCAAAGCCCCCCAAACGTGCCCAGGCAAGGCACAGCGCGCAGAGAATAGCGCGCTCATAAGGTGGAACGGGGTACTAGGTTCAACGGACATGGTGAATTTCCTGGCCCAACATCTCGGGGGTTACCAGCGTCACTCCGCCCCCGCTGACGTAGAAGCCCCGTTCGGCGTCCGCCTGCGGGTCCAGGCCCAAGGTCAGCCCGGCCGGGAGACGGCAACCCCGGTCGATGACGCTACGGTGAATCTTGCAGCTGCGGCCCACGTCCACGTCCGGCAGGATCACCGCGTCCTCGACATAGCTATAGGAGTTGACACGCACGTTTGAAAACAGCAGGGAGTGGCGCACTTTGGCACCCGAGATCACACAGCCGCTGGAGACCATGGAGTCCACCGCCATACCGCGGCGTTCATCGTCATCGAACACGAACTTGGCCGGCGGCAATTGCTCCTGGTAGGTCCAGATGGGCCAGGATTCGTCATAGAGGTTGAGCGACGGCGTCACGCCGATGAGCTCCTGGTTCGCCTCCCAGTAGGCATCCACGGTCCCCACATCACGCCAGTAGGCCTGTTCACCGCCGGGCACATCCCGGAAGGGATAGGCCATCACCCGATATTCGGCGATGACGCCGGGAATGATGTCCTTGCCGAAGTCGTGGGTGGAGCCGGGCTGGTCCGCATCCTTGATGAGCTGTTCAAACAGGAAGCCGCTGTTGAAGACATAGATCCCCATGGAGGCCAAGGCATGGTCCGGGCGTTCGGGAATCGGCTCGGGCTGCTCCGGCTTCTCCCGAAAGCTGCGGATCCGGTTCTCGGCGTCCACCGCCATGATGCCGAACTGCTTGGCATGTTCCAGTCCGACCTCGATGCAGCCCACCGTCATGTCGGCGTCCACCCGGACATGCTGGGCCACCATGGCCCCATAGTCCATCTTGTAGACATGATCCCCGGCCAGCACCAACACATACTCCGGCGTATGGTTACGGATGATGTCCAGGTTCTGATACACGGCATCGGCGGTACCCGCATACCAGTCCGCTGCGGCGATCCTTTGCTGGGCGGGCCAGAGCTCGACGAACTCCCCGAGCTCCCCGCGCAAGCTGCCCCAGCCCTTCTGGATATGCAAGATAAGCGAATGGGCCTTGTACTGAGTGAGCACACCGATCCGGCGGATCCCTGAGTTGACGCAGTTGGATAAGGGGAAATCCACGATTCGGAACTTACCGCCGAAGGGCACCGCCGGCTTGGACCGCCACTCAGTGAGCTGCTTGAGGCGGGAGCCACGGCCACCGGCCAGGATCAAGACCAAGGTATTGCGCGTCAGGCGACTGACGAAACGCAGACCATCCAGCATAGATCCTCCCCCTGCGCTGCACTGCCGACATCATGCCGGTCACCCCTGAGCAACCGGGGCCCGGTCCGGCATCCGATCAGTAACGCCTCGACCAACCTATCACCCTGATTGGAAATGGTCTATGTTAACATTTTCATACCTTTCAAGAGGTGTATTCATCTCTACGCAGGTCCACAGGCAAGCCCCATCCCTGCGCCTGATGCTCTGAGCATAAGGCGGCCTTGCCTGCGTCTACCGTTCCCTCGTTACGCTGCGCTGACTGAGCTCGAACGAGATCCTCTGATCACCCTTGCCTGCTTCGTTATCGCAGCGGAACACACACTCCCCTGCGACGATATAGGCCAATGCATACTTGAATTCGTGGCTTGAGCCACGCAGCAGCTGTGGTACTCGCCAGATGCGCAGCTCTGCATCGGAGCGCCGCCATCCTGGCAGCAAATAGTCGCCGGCAGGATGCCGGCGCTCCCGACTTTGCCCAACCTATCCTGCTGCGCCCATACAGCCTACTGTGTAGAATTAGGGGCTGTTGACATTTATCTGAGCGAGGCCGATTGTGAGGAATTTTTCGTGCTGACCAGGCGCGGCGAGGAGGAATAGCCGGCCTATTTTGACGAGCCGCAACGCCGTCAGCGCGGAAAAGGGCCGCAATCGAACCGTGAACGATGAATGTCAACAGCCCCTAGCTCATGAATCCGGCGATCGGCGACGTGGAAACCTCGTATGGAATGGCAGGAACTCTGTGACCACCCCCAGCTCCGTAACCTCTCCTTCAAGGTAGAGACCAATCGGTGGGGCCAGCTGGAGATGACGCCCGCCTCCAATGAGCATGGGATCTTTCAGGCGCTGATTGTTCAACGGCTCACCAGGCTCGGGCCCCAGGGCCACGTCATTTCCGGGTGCAGCGTGCTCACCAGCGCCGGGGGCAAGTTAGACAGACGCTTAACTTAATGGCATTGCCCAACAACCACGAGAGCCAGCACGTGAGTACGAATATCCAGGTCAGGATCCCTGATATCGGTGATTTCAAGGAGGTGGCGGTCATTGAGATACTGGTTGCCCCCGGCGATCGGGTAGAGAAAGAGGCCTCTCTGATCACCCTGGAGAGCGATAAGGCGACCATGGAGATTCCGTCTCCGGAGGCGGGCCGAGTCACCGAGCTCAAGGTCGAGATCGGATCGAAGGTCTCGGAGGGCGATCCGATTCTGACCTTGGAGGTGGAGCAGGACGACCTGGCGACCCAATCCCCCCCGGAAGTCCGATCCCCCCCGAAACAGGAACGACCGGCTCCACCCGCGCCGGCGGAGCCTGCAACCCATTTCTCCACCCAGGTGGTGGTCCTCGGCGCCGGGCCAGGCGGCTACACTGCCGCCTTCCGCGCCGCGGACCTGGGCAAGCAGGTGGTTTTGATCGAGCGCTACGACCGCCTGGGAGGAGTCTGTCTCAATGTGGGCTGTATTCCTTCCAAGGCCCTGCTGCACACCGCCCAAATCATCAATGAGGCGGTGGAGATCGCCAATATGGGCGTGCGTTTCGGCGCCCCCGAGATCGATCTCGCACAGCTGCGCGCGGGCAAGGACCGGGTGGTCGAGCGACTGACCGGCGGCCTGGCTGCACTCGCCCGGCAACGGAAGATCCAGGTGGTACAGGGCAGCGGCCGCTTCGAGGCCCCGAACCGCATCGCCGTCGCCACCCGTAAGGGTCAGGTCTCAATCGACTTCGACCAGGCCATCATCGCCTGCGGCTCCAGCCCGATAAAAATCCCCGGCTTCCCCCATGCGGACCCGCGGATCATCGACTCCACCGATGCCTTGGAGTTGGCGGATATCCCAGGACGGATGCTCATCGTCGGCGGCGGTATCATCGGGTTGGAGATGGCTACCATCTACCGGGCCCTAGGGACCCGCATCGAGGTGGTGGAACTGCTGGAGCAGCTGCTCCCAGGCTGCGACAAAGACCTGGTACGGCCCCTGGAGAAGGTCATCAAGCGGCGCTATGACAGTATCATGTTGGGCACCAAGGTGACGGCCATGAACCCGGTTTCCGATGGCATCCGCGTCGACTTCGAGGGCAAACAGACCCCGCCGACCCAGACCTACGACCGGGTCCTGGTGGCCGTGGGCCGGTGCCCCAACGGCAAGCTCATCGCGGCCGAGAAGGCCGGCGTCAAGGTAGACGAACAGGGCTTTATTCCCGTGGATGTCCACATGCGCACGAACGTACCCGACATTTTCGCCATCGGCGACGTGGTGGGCAATCCCATGTTGGCCCACAAAGCGACGCACGAGGCCAAGGTGGCCGCCGAGGTCATCGCCGGGCTACCTGCCCTCTCCGATCCGCTGACCATCCCCTCGGTGGCCTACACGGACCCCGAGGTGGCCTGGATGGGACTGACGGAGACCGCGGCCAAGGCCCAGGGTATTGCCTACGAGAAGGGCAGCTTCCCCTGGGCGGCTAGTGGGCGGGCCCTGGGCGTCGGGCGCGACGAGGGGATGACCAAGCTGTTGTTCGACCCCCAGACCAGGCACATCCTGGGGGCCGGCATCGTCGGTCCCAATGCCGGGGAGCTGATCGGCGAGACAGTGCTGGCCCTGGAGATGGGAGCCGATTACGAGGACATCAGCCTGACCATCCATCCCCATCCGACCCTCAACGAAACCATCTCCTTTGCCGCGGAGATGGCGCACGGCTCGATCACGGATCTGATGCCGCCGCGGAAACGCTAGGTGGCGCTGGCTTTGGTCGGTGAAGTAGTCTGAGCCGCAAGGGCGTGAAGGACTCAAAATCGAGGAGATTCAACAGAGCTTCTTGAGAAACTGGTCGAACATAGATTTCAAGTTGATCTTACCGTTACATCGCCCCCTTACAACATTGGAAAGGAGTACGAGAGCCCAATGAGCGTTGATGATTATGTGAATTGGTGTGCAATATGGATGAATCAGATTCACAAGATAACAAAGCCAAATGGTATGTTTTGGCTTAACCTTGGGCATTTAGAGGTTCCAGAAAAGGGGCTGTGTGTACCAATTCCATATTTATTGTGGGACAAGTCAGACTTCTACTTATTGCAAGAAGTAGTGTGGAAATATGGGGCAGGAGTTTCTGCTAAGCGCCGCTTGAGCCCTAGAAATCAACCACTATGGGCAGAAAGTCCATAGTCTGGAGGACTAACGTCCTCATCCGTGGACAAGCCACGGACTGAAAGTGAAGGGACTTAATGTCCATAGTTTCAACTATGATGCGCTTCGCGCACTAAAGTTATTGAAGCAATGAAAAATGGCTTTTCTACGTGAAGGATCCAAATAATTATACATTCAATTTCGGAATGACAAGTTATGGGCTCAACTTGAAGCATAGCTCTGGCGGTTTCTCCTTTGGTCGCCCTTCATGGCGAGCCCCAAATTTGGGGACCTATATACCTGACTCGCCACGGCTAGCTGTGTCTCCTTGCTAACCCCGGTGAGCAGTGTTTTCCTTC
>Ga0209679_1000175_pt1 | contig 30719 bp, 26 predicted proteins | sample WorMetHEROISLAND_4_FD_187408 | JGI IMG/M metagenome (GOLD analysis project Ga0209679, IMG submission 187408) | Marine gutless worms symbiont microbial communities from Max Planck institute for Marine Microbiology, Germany - Olavius sp. 2 HERON... ...
AACTTTAAGAAGCTGATAGCGGAAGCCGGAGGCTTGGACGTTATGGGGCGGCTTTATCCGAGAATGCAGATCCTGTCTGTGCCGGAAATCTTTGAGGGTAAGCGATTCGATACGCCAGGGGCGGTAGGTCATGGTGACCGGCAGCATGCTTTGGCTTTACCAATAAGCCTATAACTACTAATTTCCAAATGAAAAGCCCGGTCGATGCCGGGTCTTTTCCTAGTGCCGCCACAGTGCGGCCCATCATCCGAAAAGCTCGCTGTGCGATCCGAGCCGCGCCAGCCTGAGGGTATAGTCGTCCGATTTGCGATAAATCAATAACAAGTCAGGCTTGACGTGGCATTCACGATAGTTCGCCCACTTCGCTGCTAGGCCGTGGTCGCGGTAGCGGGCAGCAAGCAGCTGATCGGTCGCCAGTGCCACGAGGACAGGCCTTAGAACCTTATCCAGCGTGGCCCGATATTCACCCTTGGCCTCGCGCTTGTAGTCGCGTTTGAAGGCAGAAGAGCGCTCAATCGTCCTCATGCAGGTCCGCCATCAAGCCATCGGCGTTTTTGAAACGCTTACCCTTCCCGGCTTCCAGCTCGGCAATAGCCTTGCGCGTGGTGGCGCTGGGTACTTTTGTTTCATGCACATCGAAGGCGCCCTCCTGGGTGTTGGTGGCGATTCGAGTACTAACGTAGGTGGCAGCAGCGTCGGCAATCTCCATAGTGACCCTCCGGACCAGTGTCGAGTGGTTCATCCGCGCGGGCGTAGACACCACTATGATAGGTCCATCGGGCCTAATTGTCAGCCGGTTCATCCGTGCTATAGGAGCGGGGCTTGCCCCCGTCCGGTTCTCTTTTTGAGTCGAATTTTCCTATAGGAAAAATCGGTTCCACCGAGGCTCAGGTTGTGGCAGGGGTTACACCGGATCGGGATTCGCCCGCGTTGGAATCGGCAGGGAGGGATGGCGTCCCCTCGCCATCGCTATTACGGGTCGCTACCTTTTTCTTACCATCCCCATTACTGTGCCGATGGTGCGTGGGGCCACCCTGGTCCTTTTCTCCTTGGGCGGGCTTGTCGTTGCTGGATTGCGGCGGGATCTCGAATGGGTTTTCCGCAGGTTGCGCCGGTCCCGGTTCGGCCCTTGCTTCGTCCGGAGGGGGGCCGGATGGGTTTTCGATTTGTGGAACGCGGCGCTGGGCCCCGGTCGCGGCAGCCGGGTCCGTCCCTGAGCTCGGCCTTGGTGCTACGGCCGCGGCAGGAGTCGGCTCGGGTTTCTCCGCTGTCGGCCGCTGTTGCTTTGGGGTCTGTCGACTGTTTTCGTCGGTTGTCGGGTGGGCGTTAGCGTTCGCTGCCTTGCGTGGTTTCTCACCGGTTGCGTCGGTTGGGCTGCGTTGATCTCCCTGACGGCGGCCCTCGCCCTGGCGATCTTCGCTACTCCTGTGGCCGCGCCCACGTCCGCGACTGCGGCGACGCGGGCTGCGCTCCCCACTCTTGGGCCGATCCGATGTAGATGTCTCTGCTGCACCATTGGCGGCCAACTTGCGTTCGTTTTTGTCTTCCGTAGCTTGGGTGGTAGTCGTCGCCGGCGCCGCCTTGCCGGCCTGGTTCGAGCTTGGGTTCGGTTCGGAGCGGGTGTCGGGCCAGTTGGCCTTGACCGCGGGTTCCCCACGCCGCCGTGACTGCCCGCCGCGGCGCCGGGATGTTCGCCGGGACCCTTGTCGGAGTACCTCGGGCGCCGGTGCAGGGGCCTCCTCTTCGATGGTACGTCCGGAGGCGACCAGGTTGGTCCAGATTCGCTTCAGGAGGCCATGGGTCGGTTGGGTGTTCTGGGGTGTCTCCTCCCGATTTCGGGCCGGGACAGGCGTGGTGGGAGCGAGCGGCTTGACCGCGGGCTCTTCCGGACGACCGGCCTCGGTCCGGCGGGGAGGGCCGGGCGGTTCGGCGGTCTCCACACTGGTTGTCATCTCGTAGCTCGCCTGTCCTTGCGCGATTCTTTCCAGGTCCTGGGTCCGGATGCGCTCGATTCGGTAATCGGGGGTGTCCATGGATTGACTAGGCAGCAGGATGACCTCGACATTCTGCCGTTGCTCGATTTCGAGAATGGTGCGGCGCTTCTCGTTGAGCAGAAAGGTGGCCACGTCGACCGGCATCCGGGCCAGGATACGCTCCGTGTTTTCCTTCATGGTCTCTTCTTCGACGATGCGCAGGATGGAAAGCGCCAGTGACTCCACGCCGCGAATGGTGCCCTGGCCGCGGCAGCGCGGGCATACGAGTTGGCTCGATTCGCCGAGGGACGGGCGCAGGCGCTGACGCGACATCTCCAACAGGCCGAAGCGAGAGATGTGGCCGAGCTGGACCCTGGCGCGGTCCTGCTTGAGGGCCTCGCGCAGTCGGTTTTCCACCTCCCGTTGGTTGCGCGCGGGGGTCATGTCGATGAAGTCGATGACGAACAGGCCGCCGAGGTCACGCAGCCGCAGCTGGCGGGCGATCTCGTCCGCCGCCTCCCGATTGGTGTTGAGGGCGGTCTCCTCGATGTCCGCGCCCCTGGTGGCCCGCGCGGAGTTGATGTCGATGGAGGTCAGGGCCTCGGAGTGGTCGATGACGACGGAGCCGCCGGAAGGGAGCTGGACTTCACGTTGGAATGCGGATTCGATCTGGCTCTCGATCTGGTAGCGGGTGAACAGGGGCACCTCATCGTCGTAGAGACGCAGCTTCTTGAGGTTGTGAGGCATCACCTGGCGCATGAACCGGTCCGCCTCCTCGTACATCCGACGGTCGTCGACCACGATCTCACCGATGTCGGTGCGCAGGTGGTCGCGGATGGAGCGGATAATGACATCGCTTTCCTGATAGATCAGGAAGGGCGCCCCACGCTCCGCCGCCGATTGCTCGATGGCGTTCCAGAGCTGGGTGAGGTAATCCAGATCCCACTGCAGGTCTTCGACGTTCTTGCCCACACCGGCGGTGCGCACGATCAGCCCCATGTCTTCCGGGATCTCGAGTTGGCTCATAGCATCGCGTAGCTCCGCGCGCGCTTGCCCCTCAATGCGACGGGACACGCCGCCGGCACGTGGGTTGTTTGGCATCAATACCAGGTAGCGGCCGGCGAGGGAGATGAAGGTGGTCAGCGCCGCGCCCTTATTGCCGCGTTCTTCCTTGTCGACCTGGGCGATGACCTCCTGGCCGGTGCGCAACGCATCCTTGATGCTGATGCGGTTGCCGGGAGTGACGGTGTCCGGGGCAAAGTAGCTGCGGGCGACCTCCTTCAGCGGCAGGAAGCCATGGCGCTCGCTGCCGTAATCGACGAAGGCGGCCTCCAGGCTGGGTTCGATACGGATGATGGTCGCTTTGTAGATATTGGCCTTTTTTTGCTCCCGACCCGGGGCCTCGATATCGAGATTGAAAAGCCTTTGGCCGTCGACGATCGCCACCCGCAACTCCTCCGGCTGAGTTGCGTTGATCAGCATTCTCTTCATTGTTCTGAAAATCCCGTGATACGGCATGTGTCCGGGCGCCAGGCCACCACGACACTAGTGGTGTTGCACCCGTCATCCCCCATTTCGGGCCACGCGGATCCGAGCGGTCCGCGCCGGCCTCGGATCGTGCAGGGGCACATACTTTGAATGTTCCATCGTGGCCGCCGCAGTTGGGCGGCCACATGCGTCATGAGTCGTTCCCCACAACTTGCGGGGTACCGTCTAAATTCGGGGTTTGCAGCAAGCGATGCCGTGCCGTTGAGCGATCTCGATGTACAATCCACGACTGTTCGCGTAGCCGGACAGGCTCTGAAACACGCGGGCGATCTGCCGCCGATGAGGAGGAGGTAAAGTAGCAGGACTTCCGAGATTGTGCCCGAACACGGAAACGCGGCGGAAACGAGCTTGGAGAACGCCTGACCGCCGGCAGCCGTTGCCACTGCAAACAACATAAGCCTCCAATACTATCAGTGGGCAACGATTGCTTCAATTTCCGCGTAGATTCGCGTGATTCGTCGTTTTCTCTTCAACGCAGTCATAGCGCCTAGACTCCATATCATCGATGTCCGTAAACAGCGGCGTAGAACTGGTCCAAATCGACAACGCCCAAGCAGGGCAGCGCATCGACAATTTCCTCATGACCCGCGTCAAAGGCGTGCCACGCAGCCGCTGGTACCGGGTTCTGCGGCGGGGTGAGGTGCGGGTCAACAAGGGTCGGGTAAGGCCGAGCTACCGCCTCCAGCGCGGTGATCTGGTGCGGATTCCCCCCCTGCGGCGCGCACCATCGGCCGCTCCTGCGTATCCGGCACAGGACCGATTGAAGTATCTGCTAGCGGCGGTACTCTATGAAGACGAACGTCTCATGGCGTTGAACAAGCCGTCGGGGATGGCGGTGCATGGGGGAAGCGGTCTCAGCTGGGGCCTGATCGAGGCGATGCGGATCCTGCGTCCCGACCTCCCTGAGCTTGAGCTCGTGCACCGTCTCGACCGTGAGACCTCGGGCTGTCTCCTGCTCAGTAAACGCCGCGGCACCCTGCGTGAGCTGCACCGCCTGATCCGTGAGCAGGCCGTGACCAAGCGTTACCTGACACTGGTCGCCGGACACCTGGAGCGCCGCCGGAAGGTCGATGCCCCCTTGCGTAAAAACCTTCTGCGCAGTGGGGAGCGGGTAGTCCGCATCGATCTGCAGGTAGGCAAGCCGGCGCGCACACTGTTTCGGCCCCTGTGCCGACTCGGAGGTTTTACCCTGGCCGAAGCGGAGCCCCTCACCGGGCGTACCCACCAGATTCGCGTGCACGCCGCCCAGCTGGGGATACCGGTGGCCGGTGACGAGAAATACGGCGACCCCGAGGTGAACCGCCGCCTGCGGACCTTGGGTTTCAACCGCTTGTTCTTGCACGCCTCCGCCCTGATTGTTCAGCCGAGTTATCGGGATCGGCCGTTGCAGATCGAGGCGCCTCTGCCACGGGAGCTCGAGAGCCTGTTAGGGTCGATAAGAGAGAGGGAAATCTAATCCGTGAGGTAAAATTCAGGAAGAAGTCAGCCTGTGAGCAATTCTTGGTGGTCCGTACTTTGCTTCCAATGGTACAGGATTAACAAGATTTCTTCGTTGTTGGTAAATTTGCTTGCCGGGAAAAGAAGCATCGGACCGCTGATCAACTTTGGCATGCGTGTGACCGGATGGCGAACGTTCCATAAAACCTTAAGAGGGTGTACGAAAAGGATGGACCATCATTTTTGGATATTGCAACCAATTGAAAATAAAGGAAACGTGAAATTGCGATATTCCGTTTCCACACCACAATGGCCCACGGAGAGACTTTTCGTACGCCCTCTAAGAAAGAATCCTATTCATCCTGAACATCCTGTTAATCCTGTCCTATTTAGAACATTGCGACAGGCGTTCAGACCCTGCCGGAATGACGGGATGAGGCTGGCGGACTTAACCACTTAAAATTTATCCACTACCCCCTTGGGAAGGGATCGATGGGTTTCAAGTTGATCGTGTTTGACTGGGACGGGACCCTCATGGACTCGGAGGCCAGGATCGTGGCCAGCATCCGGGCCGCCTTCGCGGACATGGGCGAGCGACCGCCCAGCTATGGGGCCGCGCGCGATGTCATCGGACTTGGCCTCGCCGAGGTTATGGTCAGGCTTTGGCTCGAGACCAACGACGCGGAGCGGAGCCGCGTCGCCGACCGCTATCGGTTTCACTACTTCAATGCCGATGCGATCCCCTTGACCCTGTTTCCTGGTGCCCGGGAGCTACTGGACTGGTTGTTGCAACGGGATTATCTGTTGGCCGTAGCCACTAGCAAGAGCCGTTGGGGCTTTGATTTCGCCCTTGGCAATACCGATCTTGCCGATCGTTTTCACGCCACCCGCTGCGCCGATGAGACCTGCTCCAAGCCCCATCCGGAAATGCTATTGCAGCTCATGGACGAGCTGGGTGTGACCGGTGCGGAGACCTTGATGGTCGGGGATACCGAGTACGATATGCAGATGGCACGCAATGCCGGTACCGGTGCCTTGGCGGTCTGCTACGGGGTCCACGAACGGAAGCGATTGCTCGCGCAACGGCCTTTGGATTGTCTGGAGACACTCCCTGAGCTGCGCTCTTGGTTCGAGCGCTTGGAGGCGGTATGAATTGGCGGTTTTGGAAACGGCGGGAGGCTATGCCCGCCCCGGGGGACGCGGGCTGGGAACAGGCGTTGGTGAATCGGGTGGTGCTGGACCACCTCAAGGAGCAGCGGCGGAGTCGCCGCTGGGGTGTCGTTTTCAAGCTCTTGACCTTCGCCTACCTGATTGCCTTGCTGGTACTGTTCTGGCCCGACGACTTCGTCACGCGCGTTTCCCCCGGTGAGAAGCATACGGCATTGGTGGAGGTGAAGGGCCTCATCGCCCCGGAGACCAATGCCGCCGCGGATCGCATCATCACCGCCTTACGCAAGGCCTACGAGGACGACAATACCAAAGGCATCATCCTGCGCATCAACAGCCCTGGGGGCAGCCCGGTACAGGCCGGTTACATCAACGACGAGATCCGGCGGCTACGCAAAGAGCACCCGGACATCCCGGTCTACGCGGTGGCGGCGGATCTATGCGCTTCGGGCGGCTACTATATCGCCGTTGCCGCCGATGCCATCTATGTGGACAAGGCGAGCCTGATCGGTTCCATCGGCATGAGCATCGATGCCTTCGGTTTCGTCGAGGCCCTCCGGGAGCTAGGCATCGAGCGCCGCCTGCTGACGGCGGGGCAGAACAAAGGGATCCTGGATCCCTTCTCACCCTTGCATGAGGAACAGCGCGCATTTCTCCAGGGGATCCTCGACCAGCTGCACCGGCAGTTCATCGAGGTCGTCCGCGCGGGGAGGGGCGAGCGCCTCAAGGGCGATGATGAGCTCTTCAGTGGCCTTTTCTGGAGTGGCGAGGAGAGCGTGGCGCTCGGTCTGGCTGACGGGCTCGGCAGCAGCGGCTATGTGGCACGCAAGCTGATCGGGGCGGAGAAGGTCGTCAAGTACAGCAACAAGAAGGATTTGCTCGAACGCCTGGCAGATCGCCTTGGTGCTTCGATCACCGAATCCCTGCTGCGCCTGAGTGGGACCGACGGCTACCCGATGGTGCGCTGAAATTTACCCACCGCTGGTGGATTTGAATTTTCGGGTAGTGGTCAAATTTTAAGTGGTGAAGTCTGCCAGCCCCTTCCTCGTCATTTCGGCAGGGAGTGCCGGAATCCAGGTGCCAGGGATGGCAAAAACAGTGGGGGGTAGATGATTACGTTGCACAACACGACCACACCACTTGAAATTTAACCACTACCCTAGTACCCCATTTCACCCTATTTTTCGCTATCGGCGAGGCGAGAAGCGACCAGATGCGAGGCGCGAGCGCGCAGGAATAGCGAGTCCTCTTTCAAGCTTACGCAACAATGCAGCTGGCCGCTTCTCGCCTCGCCCGAAGGGAGCCCCCCAAATGCGCCAAGGCGGGCGTTACAGCGCTTGGCAATAGAGAGTAAACTATTCCCGGCGCGCTGTGCCTTGCCTAGACGCATTTGGGGGGCTCTGAGAACGAAAAATAAGGTGAAATGGGGTGCAAATCTGTAATCCCACAGGATTTAACAATTAAGGGAACTGGAGAATGGAAAAGCACATTATACGTTTATGGCTTTTATCTTTTCTCATTTCAGTAATGGCTGTTGCTGTGATGGGTTATAAGTGGTCGAACCACTCTCGTCCGTATGAGGGGAATGTACATATCATTCGCAATAAATCGTAATTGGAGGATTTCCTCCAATCCCATCGACGCCGTCATGACATTGCTCAATTTAAGACCGGGCATCAGCCCTATCGAATACTAACGGCTTTTTTCATACAATTACTGGCATTCGTTGCTGCCACCGATGTGAATGTCACGGGTTTTGTCTGGCAAACCTATCCCCATGATTTTCCGAAGGACTTCGAGAAAGGTATCGTCTTTGCGGAACAGGTAAACTCGACTTCGTGTTGGGAAAATCCCGCCATACGGACATCATCCGTTACCAGGATAATTTGATCCCTAAGCTGTTGTACTAGCCGGTACTCCTTTGGATATTGGTAATACCAACCTGGTTGATCCTGTAGGGTGCGATGTTGCTGCTCGCCGCTATGCCGGATCCTTGAATAGTACAGGATTTCACAGGATCTACAGGATGCCTTCATTGCTTCAATAACTTTAGTGCGCGAAGCGCATCATAGTTGAAACTATGGACGTTAAGTCCCTTCACTTTCAGTCCGTGGCTTGTCCACGGATGAGGGCTTTAGTCCTCCAGACTATGGACTTTCAGTCCATAGTGGTTGATTTTCTCATTCGGGGAATCCCGCTATACGGACATCGTCCATTACCGAGACAATCTGATTCCTAAGCTATTGTACTGGCCGGTACTTCTTTGGATATTGGTAATACCAACTTGGTTGATCCTGTAGGGTGCGATGTTGCCGCTCGCTGTCATGCCGGATCCTTGAATAGTACAGGGTTTCGCAGGATTCACAGGATGCCTTCATTAAATGACAAAATCCTGTAAATCCTGGGTAATCCTGTAAAGGGCACCTTGAAAAATAGGTACTTTCACCGATCAAGCTACTCTAAGTTATTGATTGTTGAGAGGTACCGTAGACGAAAACCGTATTTTTTAAAGTGCCCTAAATCCTGTCCATTAGATACCCTCCCCGGCAATGCCGGATGATTCAGGATTGCACCCATCAGGTATCTTTCACGGACTCCAGGGGATCGATTCCTTCCTGTCCCAACATGGCAATCAGCCGGATCAGGGGTAGACCAACGAGTGTGTTTGGATCATCGCCCTCGAGGCGCTCGAACAGCGCGATGCCCAGACCCTCGGACCGGAAGCTCCCGGCGCAGTTGAAGGGCCGCTCGCGGTTGACATAGGCCTCGATACGGGCACGCGACAGCTGCCGGAAATGGACCCGGAAGGGCTCGCAGCAGCGCTGGGTGCGTCTGGTAGCGGTATTGAGCAGGCACAAGCCCGTGTGGAAGACGACCTCGCGCGCGGATGCGCGGGTGAGCTGGGCGATGGCCTGCTCACGGTTCCCCGGTTTACCGATTACCGCACCGTCTAGGTAGGCCACCTGATCCGAGCCGATGACGAGGGCGTTCGGATGGCTTTCGGCTACCGCCCTTGCTTTTACCTCCGCCAGCCGTACCACGAGCTCCTGGGGAGACTCGTCCGGTTGCCGGGTCTCGTCCACATCGGGTACGGCAGTGGTGAAGGGTATCCCGAGGCGCTCCAGCAGATCGCGGCGGAAGGGGGAGCCGGAAGCTAAGACCAAGGGTGGGTGGGGCATGATGCAGGGTAAGCGCGTATTTAATCCGCAGATTACGCAGATTCTCACAGATGAAAACCGAAACAATCTGTGGAAATCTGCGTAATCTGCGGATAGAAGGGCGTCATTTGCAGCGGCTGACGACCGAGAGTTGGAAGCCGGCGACTGGTAGCTCTATCGGTTTATCCCCATGGGCGCGGGGATTGCGGCCGGTAGTGTAGCTTGAGCAAAAGCGCCCCCTACCTGACGCCGGCGGTAAGGGGCGGCCCGGAGTGGTGAGCGCCTTGTGCGACAATGAGCGTAGCGAATGCATAAGGCGAACACTGCGGAGGGATGTCTCTCTTGAGCACTTTTGTCAGCCCTTTCAACCATAGTGATATCTACAGGCTATGATAGTGACATGTGTGTCCGATACTGCATAAACGAGCCTATGGGTAGCATCAATTCTTCTTGGCCAAAACCCGGATAAATTTTCCTTCAATGGTTCGGGCTTCCCTATCCCCTCAAAAGGCGTTTGCAGAGTATCAAGAATTAATTTGTTAATTCGCTTCAATGTCTTTTTGTCTTGGCCTTGCCAATACACATAGTCCAACCAGGCAACTTCCGTCCATGCCAGGTTCCTACTCATCCAATAAACCCCTTTCCTGAGCCTTACCTTCCCGATATTGCTCAATGGATTTTCTCAGATGTTCCGCATTTGCCGGGGATTTCAGCAAATACACAGTTTCCATAAGGCTATCGTAGTAATCCAGTGACATCACGACGGCATCCGCATTGTCCCTGCGCGTGATAATTGTACAATCAGCGTCGTTAACCACTTGATCCAGGATGGATTTAAGTCCATTTCGGGCCTCAGTAAATGACACTATGCGCATTTTGGTGCCTCACTTGTACGGCTTATTAGACAAGTATGGAGGTTTTTGGGGATATGTACAATATGTTAGACAGGTTATTTTGAGAAGGCTAACGCTAAGCCTCAAGCGCCCAATGCCGTATGGTACTGAGCTTGAAGGTTGTTGAGAAGCCGGACCGCGGCATTGGGTCACTTGCAGCCAAATGTTAGGCGAATGAGCTATGAAAACGACCCATCAATTGAACCTGGCCCCTTTTCCCCTAAGCCTATGGGATGGAACGGGATCGCATGATATTTAACTCTTCATCCAGTTCAGATACCTCTTCTCCATATGTTTCATTGCTTCAATAACTTTAGTGCGCGAAGCGCATCTAGTTGAAACTATGGACGTTAAGTCCCTTCACTTTCAGTCCGTGGCTTATCCACGGATGAGGACTTTAATCTTCCAGACTATGGACTTTCAGTCCATAGTGGTTGATTAGGATTTTCGTAACATTTCGATTTTCATAAGGCTTCATATATTCAGCAATAGCTTCAGCATAAAGCTCACTTCTTGATATTCCTAAACGATGAGCCAACCCTTCAGCGGCTTGAAATATTGGATCTGGAATTGATATAGCTGTTTTCATGATCATCACGGCACAATCTGCACATTTCACTCCCTCTCCCTCCGGGAGAGGGAGAAATTCAAAAACTCAGATTGTGCCGTGTGGCAGTATAACATCTAGGTACTCCGGCAGATCGCGGCGGAAGGGGGAGCCGGAGGATAGGACCAGGAGGGGATAGGGCATGATGCAAGGCAAGCGCATATTTAATCCGCAGATTGCGCAGATTTTCACAGATGAAAACCGAAACAATCTGTGGGAATCTGCGTAATCTGCGGATAGAAGAACATCGTTTGCAGCAGCTGGCGACTGGAAGCTTTAAACGACAAAACCGCCTTAGAGGGTGTACGAAAAGCCTCTCCGTGGGCCATTGTGGTGTGGAAACGGAATATCGCAATTTCACGTTTCCTTTGTTTTCAATTGGTTGCAATATCCAAAAATGATGGTCCATCCTTTTCGTATACCCTATCTTAGAGGCTGTCTAAAAACTAATCCATTGATTTTAATAGAATCGTGCCCGTAGGGTGGGCTGTGCCCACCTCTCAGGCGTCGTATGTGGTGGGCACAGCCCACCCTACAGTTTGGTTAGTTTTTATACAGCCTCTTATCCGACCTCCACCAGGCTCGGGGTGTAATCCGCCGGAGGTTGGAAGCCGAGCAGTGTGAGGCAGGTAGCCGCCAGGTTGGCGATGCCGGGATCCGCGACCTGCGCCAGGCGCACTCGAGAGCCATTGGTCGGGTCGTAGACGATTGCCGGCACCGGGTTGAGGGAGTGTGCCGTCTTGGGTAGAAACTTGCCAGCGGCATCCCGCTTCAGCTGGCCGGTCTTTTTGTCCGCTTCGTACATATCGTCGGAGTTGCCGTGGTCCGCCGAGAAGACCGCGATGCCCTTGGCATCTTTTACCGCCTCCATGATTCTGCCGACGCCTTCGTCTACGGCCTCGATGGCGATCTTCACGGCATCGGTCACACCCGTATGACCGACCATGTCACCGTTCGGATAGTTCAGGCGGATGAATCGGTACTCACCGCTTTTGATCGCCGCCACCACGGCATCGGTGATCTCGGTCGCCTTCATCCGAGGCGCCGCTTCGAACGGGCAAATGTCCGAAGAGATCTCCTGCCAGGTTTCGGTAGCGAATTTGCCCGAGTTGTTGCCGTTGAAGAAGTAGGTGACGTGGCCGTATTTTTGGGTCTCGGAGATGGCGAATTGTTTGACCCCCGCGTTGGAGAGATATTCACTCATGGTGCGATCGATCACCGGTGGTGACACCAGGTACTTCTCTGGTACGCACAGATCGCCGTCATACTGCATCATGCCGGCGTAGCGCACATCCAACTTGGGGCCACGGTCGAACTCGCTCAGCGCCCTGGCCTCGAAGGCCTTGGTGATCTCCAGGGAGCGGTCGCCGCGAAAGTTGAAGAAGATAACGCTGTCCCCCGCTAGGATCGGCCCTACCGGGGCGCTGTCGCGCGCGATAATGAAGGCCGGCAGATCCTGGTCGAGGATGCCCGGCTGCTCCTTACGGAAGGTCTCCACCGCCTCGCGCATGGTGGCGAAGGTACGGCCCTGGCCCTTGACGTGGGTATTCCAACCGCGCTCGACCATGCTCCAGTCGGCGTTATAACGGTCCATGGTGATGTGCATGCGCCCGCCGCCGGACGCCACACAGTAATCCACAGTGCCGTCCGCATTGATGTCGTCCAGGAATTTATCGAAGCGTTCGACATAGTCCAGAACGGAGGTCGGGGGCACATCGCGCCCGTCTATCAAGGGGTGGATGCGGACCTGTTTGATCCCCTCCGACTTGGCCCGTTGCAACATCGCCTCCAGGTGGTTGAGGTTGGAATGCACGTTGCCGTCCGAAAATAGGCCGATAAAGTGCAGCGTCGATTGGTGGTCTTTGACATTTGCCGTCAACTCTTTCCAGACCGCACCCTCGAATAGGGAGCCGGAGGCGATGGCCTGATCGACCAGCGCCGCTCCTTGCGAGAAGACACGACCGCAGCCGATCGCATTGTGACCGACCTCGGAGTTTCCCATGTCAGTGTCGTCCGGCAGACCGACTGTCGTCCCATGGGCCTTGACCTGGGTATAGATCGCCTGCGTGCGCAGCCAGTCCAGATTGGGGGTATGCGCGATCTCGACGAAATCGCTTTCCGGGTACTTGCCGATCCCGACCCCGTCCATGATCACCAGCACCACCGGTCCTTCCGGTCCGTCGAAGGCCCCGTTTTTCCTGAGTTCTTGCATCCCGGTCCTCCTCGATACAGTCTTGGAAATTGTTTTGGATAAGGGAGAATTACAGATTCGGTATAGTATAAACTGGCGCTACCCATTGCGTAACTGCTCATAGTCCCCGCCGGAGCCTAATCTCGGATACAGGGCATCATCAGGATTGTGTTCACATCAGGCCAAAATCCGGCGGGGAGTGGACTCATCCCATCGCGCATTATTGAAAAGCTATGCCATTGCAACCTGCAAAAGAGTTTTGCGAAGCGTTGGTGAGGATAAAGTGGCAAGGTTGGTCGGGTATTTCGGTACCGAGGCCAAGAAATACCTCGATGACGATATTAATGACGAAGCGGTCACACCTTATGGCAATGCTTTGTCGAGTCGACACAATGTTGCGCACAAAGACGGGTCAAATATCACCTTTGGGGAGTTGAGCGCAGCAATCGAGGCGGCACGGAAGCTTGTTGTGATCGTATCAACGACAATATCACTCAGGATCGAGGCGCGTAATTGTTCGGACCCCACTGTTCTTGCCGTCCATGGCACCTGGATTCCAGCACTCCCTGCCGGAATGACGCGGTGGAGGCTGAGGGGTTACGAACAGATCCCTCCTGGGTCGGGATGACAATTGCGTGCCTGTTCGTGTCTTTCGTGGTTAATAGAGGCCTGCCAGGGCAACACCGAATAACGCCGGACAGCGCTAGGATGACCCGTATCTTTACAAATGAGTCGAGTTTGTGCACGGCACAAAACATTCACGTCCGGTGGGCTTAAGGCGATGTCTCGTCTTGCCGGCTAATGGTACAGGATTAACAGGATGTTCAGGATTAACAGGATTTTTTGGTGCGAAGCGTGCTTGCCGGTTTGGTCAGGGTGTGATCGGGCGTCGGAAATTCAGGAAAGGCAAACATCGTGTAAATCCTGTCCGATTGGCGTTTTGCGACGACGCTCGAGTTGGGCACTCGGCGGTCTGAGGCGAAGCCTCGCCAGGATTGTGCCGCGGTGCCGATGCGGTTCAAACCGCCGGCCTGTGGTTCTCCAGGATCTCGAGCAGGAACAGGAGCTCTGCTTCATTGCTTCAATAACTTTAGTGCGCGAAGCGCATCAGAGTTGAAACTATGGACGTTAAGTCCCTTCACTTTCAGTCCGTGGCTGGTCCACGGATGAGGACGTTAGTCCTCCAGACTATGGACTTTCAGTCCATAGTGGTTGATTGTTGGGCACGCCCGCCGTCCAGAGATGCGGTTCGCGCGGGGACAACGTGCACCAGACAGCGAGCTCGGAACCACCGCGCTCACCAGCATCCTACGGCTTTGCCCAACCGACGCGGGCTACCAGCCCGCGCGGACTCCACATTGAGCGTAGGTTAGGTTAGGCGCGCGGCCTGACCCCGAAGGATACAAACAGTGTCGAACGCGCCGTAACCCAACACGACACTCACCAAGAACAAGGTCACCGCCTCCTTGGGTCGGTCGAGCGAGTCAGCGTACAGGTGCGCCAATTGATTGAGTGTGACCGCCTGACCGGCCGGATCGCCGAGCCGCACTGAGATTGCCAGGGAGTGCTGATAGGCGGTCTCCGCCGATTCCGCTTGCCCGGCACCTCTGGTGCACTATGCCGATCCGATGCCAGGCTGTGGCGACCGAAGCCGGCTCCCCTAGCCGGTCGAATTGCTCACGGGCCGCCTCGTAGGCTTCCAGGGCTTCCCCATAACGGCCCTGCCCCAAGCCGACAGTCCCGAGCTGGAATTTCCCGACCGCTACATCGCGCTCATCGCCGCGTTTCTCGTCACGTTCGATGGCTTCTTTGTACACACTGGCCGCTTCGTCGAGTCGGCCCAGTAGCAGAAAACAATCGCCACGTTCGGCGAGACAAACAGGCACCATGCTCTCCGCTGCCTTGCTGCCGGTTTTCCCCAACACCTGGGCTAGGAGATCGTAGGCCATTGCCAGGTCGTAGTCGGCCTCGGCATAGACCTCCACGCCCGCCGCTCGGGCATGCTGGAGCAATTTTTGCGCATCTGCCAATGTCTCCTGCAACTGCCCGCCGGCAAGTTGCTGCTCGATCCGGGTGCGCTGGGCCTGGAAAGCCGCATGGTTCCAGTCCGCGCCCAGCGCTGCTGCTGCGGCATCCCGTACTTGACCTACATAGTCCAGCAAGCGCGGCTTGCCGAGTGTCTGCAGTAAGCTATAGAGATGGGTAGCTAGCTCGATGGTTACCGCCGAGTCCCCGGCCGTTTGGATCTGCTCCAGGAGGGCAAACAGATTCGGCAGCTCCAGCAAGGTCAGTGTCGCCGCCAGCTCGGTCTTCTCACTCCGCTGTTGCACGAGAAACGCGACATAGGCCTGCATGGCCTGGCGCCAACACTCGGTCAGTGCGGCCTGTTCTTCCGGGTCCAGCCGCTGGTGCAGATAGGGACACAAAGCAGAATTGAGTGTGATATGATCATATTCTATCATCGTTCCTATATCCGGTCTGGACCAGTTCCTCTGCCAGTGTAGTCACATCCGCTATTTGCCATTCCATCATCAGGCCAAGCACTGTCAGACTGGCCCCACCGTGAAATACCCCCAGCACCCGTACCCACTCCCGGCTCTCGGGCGACAGCCGTCGCAGGGAGAGCTCGCGCCGGCGAAGAGGGATTGCTCGCGGTTGCCAGGGAAACGACGTTCCAGCTCCGCCATCAGTGCCACCAGATAGGTCCGGGTTTTGTCCACCCCTTGCTCACGCAGGCTGGGGGCCAGCAGAGCCAGGGTCTGGGCGTGGGACTGGACCGCATCCACCAGCCGTTCGATTTCCTCCCGCTCGGCCCGTTCCGCGGCGCTCCCAGCGTCGGCCCCATTATCAACAGCACGATCCAGTATCCGCTCGATCAGCCTGACCGCGTCCTCGGTCGCCAGTCGGTGCAGCTCGCGGCGGTTGGCCTGGTTGGCAAAGGGCGCTGGGAGTGCTTCCCGGCTGGTATAGATCAGCCGGGTGTTGCCCTTGCCGTTGAGCCATTTACAGAGCTTTAGAATAGCCGCTAGCTCCCGGCTTGCGTCCTCGTCCAGGGCCGCCGGTCGCTCCGTCTGTAGATAAGGCGGCGGCAGGATAGACTCCAGGTTGTCCAGGATCAGCAGGGTGGACTGCTCCGCCAGCGCGCGCTCGATGGGCAGAGTGGCTTGTTCCTGGTCCGCGAATCTGGCGACCGCATACGCTTTGCCCACCAGCTGCTTGCCCAGGGTATCGAGGATGGCGTCCAGATGGCCGTGAGTCTCCACCGAGACAAAGGCGGCGCGTCGGATCTGGTGGGAGCGTACCAGCCAGCGGGCCAGCTCCACGGCCAGGGCGGTCTTGCCCTCGTCCCCCTGGCCGCGGATCACCGCATAGGGCTCCCGGCGCAGCAGGTGTTCCAGGGCCAGCAACTCCCGGCTGCGGCCTATAAAGCCGGTTTCCGGCCCCGCCGGCAGCTCACCGAGCCGATGCTCGAGCCCGGCTTTGATGTCCTCTCGGGTCTGACGGCTGGAGGTCTTGAGAAAGAGCTGAGGATCGTCCTGCTCCTGAAACAGGACGGGCACGAACCAGTCCTGGAGTCGCAGCTCGCCGGCGCCGAAGATACGGCCACGGAAGGCGTCGTCATGGAGCCCGCGCTGGCCCGCCAGCATGGCATCCCCGACCCGGGCGCCCGCGGCCAGATCTTGGTAGAAAGCGGCCACGAAGCGGCGGGCGGTCTCCACCAGTACACTGTGGCTCATGGCGACTACCGAGGCCACACCCACCTTTAGGAGCTCGGCGGCCACCGATTCCGAGGCCTGGTCGGCCTGGTCGGTCTGGCGGGCCTCCATGAACACCAGGGGAATCCGGTGCTCCCGCAGCAAGGGACACAGCTCATCGGTATAGACGGTCCGATGACGGCGCCGTTCGAGCTTGTCCCTATCTTGCGGGTCTTCGAAGCAGAGTCCGCCGAGTCCAACGGTACGGTCATAGATCCCATGGCCGTCGAAATGGACCACATGGTAGGGTCTCTCAGCCTTACGGGCGCGGTCCAGTGCCTCGCCCAATTCCGGCAGGGTCGGGGGACTCAGGAGCTCGATCACGACCTGACTACCCAGCTGTTCCATGGTCTCCACCAGGGGCAGGGCACTGGCGCGATGGTCGATATAGCCGCAGGCGTCGTCTTCCGGGCGGGCGCTGATCAGCAGGATGCGGATCGGGGTCGCCACCGGCGGGGCATCGGATACCCGCGTATTGGGCAGGCGCCGGCGTACCCGTGTCGGCCGGGCGCCCTGGAACAAGAAGGCTTGACCGTCATGCAGCAGCTCCCAGGGCAGGCCGAGCAAGGCGGTGGCCGCCTCACGGACGGTCTGTGCCTGCTCCTTGGAGATGCCAGCCTCCGGGGTCGAGTCGATCAGGACCGAGGAGCGGCAGCCGGCGCGGTCGCCGACCCGCGCCCAGGCCTGCAGCACATTGGCGGTGTGCTCCAGCGGCAGTACGGCCTGATAGAGCTCCCGGCCCCAAACCACCAGGTTCTTCTCGATCTTGTCTACCCGATCCCGGTAGAGGTCACTGGGCCAGACGGCGTAGTGCTCCAGATACCAACGCAGATCCTCGGCCTCGATGGACCCTAAGGGCGCTGCCAGCCGCCAGCTGCGACCGCTCTGGACGCTGCGTTGTCCAGGGGTGGCGGGCGCATAGCTCAGCCGGGCACGTGCACAGGCGCGGTGCATCTTTGCCTGCCCGTCCCCGGTGGGCTCCAGCGCCTGGAAGCCGAGGTCGGTGAGCTCGAGTGTCAGCTCTTCCAGCGGCTCGATCTAGAGCTGCGGAGCAGCGGGCAGATCGGCCGGTAGACGCTTACCCAGGGCGACCAGGATGGGGTGCAGGGCCTGCTCGATGCCGCCGGCGCTGCTCACCGGGACACAAAGTGGTTCCTCATCGAAGTAGGGCTCGAAGGCGCCGAGTGGGGTGTTGTCGAGACAGATCGGGATGACCGGAAAGTTCTTCTTGCCCCGTTGTTCCTGAATCTTGAGGGCATGCCGCGGCTCCTTGCCGACCCAGGAGGGCTGGAATGCAGCCGGGCTGACCAGGACGGCATAGGCCGCGGCCTATGCGATGGCCTGCTCGATGGTGGACCAGAGCAGATCGCCGCTGCACAGCTGGCGTGAGTCGATCCAGACCGGCTGTGCGAATGCTTCCAGCGCCTGTTGGAAGACGCGCACCAGCTCGTCGTCCTGGGTGCTGTGGGAGATGAAAAGCTTGGTCATGGGTCGGTGAGCGGTCCCGGATGATTCGGCGTGTTGCTACCTCCGTGCTGCCAGCCTGCGCGGACCCCGCTTTGAGCGATCCTGAATGGCTTGGCGTTGCCTGGAGGATTTGACTTACAGACACCGAGCGTCTGGCGTTTTCGACGCGGCCGTTGGTTGAGATTATAAGACCGCCTACCAAGAACCACGAAAAGCACAAACGCACACGAAAAAGATCCCTCCTGAAAATCAATGGGGTCAGACTCGATTGATTTATGATGTTGTGCTGAGTTTCCCACGCTTCGTCATTCCAGGGTATCCACAGTAGGTGATCCGATGTAAATCAATTGAGTCTGACCCCATTAATTTTAGAACCCTCGATAATACCAGCGGTTATCCCAACCCGGCAGGGGATAGGTCGGCGTCCGTGGTGGCGTTTGCCCGGATGCCCCCGCGGCGGCATCGGCTGGAGGCTGTGACGGTGGTGCGGAAAACCCGGTGGCCTCTTCCTGCCAGGGACCTTGCCGGAGTTGCCAAGGGCCTTGGTTGCGGAAGGCCTCGCGGTCACGCTCTATGTGCTCCAGGAAGGCGTCGTGGCGGCGTTGGGTTTCCTGTTCTCGTCTCTCCTGCCGGGCCGCGCCCCAGGGGTTGATCCGACGCCGGACCTCCTGTGCGGCGCGGCGTCGTTCCTGTCGGATTTGCCGTTGCGCGCGAACCTCGTCGAGCCACCGGCGAACCGGCTCGGGCTCCGCAGCGGGCATACCATCGGCCGGAGGGGGTAGCGGCGTCTGCGCCGTAAGGGGAGAGACCGCGAACAGTCCGATGCACAGGATGACAAGCGGTCTTGTCGAACGTCGGGACATTGGATCCCTCTCACCGTGTGGCTTTGTATGCGACAAGGTGCGGTAGGCTGAACTTAAAAGATTCAGTATATACCGAATTACTAACCGAATGCCCTGCCACAGATCAAATTTCCTTCAAAACTCGACTCGGTTACGGGGATCTTCGGGATTTGTGGATTTCAGAGCCTGTTTAGCTTACGCGTTCGTAGCGAGGGAGCGAGGCGGATTTTTCGCTCGATTGAGGCGGGTAGTAAATGCCGCGTTGACCCACCGCTCGACCCTGTATCGGAAGTGGAGACAAATTATTTCTGCACGCGCTCTTTCTGGACGGCTCCAGCGGTGCGGACGAAATGGTGGCAATGCGAAAAGGAAAGGAGGCGCGGCACTATCGACCAACTGCGGTGTGCGGCGGCTGGATCGAGATCGGGACGGCGTGCCCTGCGAGAAGATCTGTCCGGGCGGCTGATACCCACACACGACACGAGAATTCAAATTATGTTGAGAATCATTTTTGCCGGTGTGTTGTCCCTTGGTTGCTCTCTCGCTACGGCGGCAGAACACGCGGACATCCTCGCCGCCTTTCAGGCCGCGTCTCTCCCTGTTGCGGAGCCCGTTAAGATGGGTCCCGAAGATTATGGTATGGGACCATTCGTTTGCGTCGGCCAGCGGTTCAGGCTCGATACGGACCGAAATGGGCGCTTGTTCCGGTGTGACGACCAGGCCGAGCAAGCCGCGCTTGCGGACTATTACATCGAGACGGGAAAGACGAACGCGGTGTTCTTTTCCTGGGTCTTCCAGCACGGTCCCTGGCTGTTACAGCTCAACGGCGAGCTTCCCGAAGAACAGGCCAAAAAATTCGAGACTGTTCTGCAATCAGCCCGGTAGGGTGGGGCGGGCCAGGGATGGCCGCATCCCGCCTTACGAGATCGTGGTCGTGATCGTCATCGTGGTCGATCACGATCACGACTGCGATCACGACTACGATGTCTATATAACGAGATCGAGCGGGAAATCTGACCGCTCTCCTTGATTCCGCAGTAGAATAGTCGTAATAGACAGCCTCTCAGCCGCCAGCGTGTTCCAAGCGGCTGCAGATCTCTCTGCGCAGGCAATTCAAGGTACTCGGCTCGGTAATGGGGGCACCCTCGGCGGTGGTGATGAAGAAGATGTCGTCCGCCTGGGCACCGATGGTGGCGATCTTGGCGTTTTGCAGCAGGATGCCGCAGGTGTCGAAGGCGGCCCCGACTGCGGCGAGGAGACCCGGTCGGTCGAGGGTGATCAGGTGCATGACGGTTCTGTGGTTGCGTTCGTCCGCGGAGAGACGCAGCCGGGTTTCGGTCGGAAAATGGCGGAGCTGGCGGGGCACGGGGCGCGCGACCTGGAGGTTCGGTGTCTCCGGTTCCGACAGTTCCTGCTCCAGGGCCTTCTGAATCTCCTGTACCTGGGTGTCGTCGAGGACCGGGGAGGAGCCCTCCGTTTCCAGCACATAGAAGGTGTGCAGCGCCATCTGGTCGTCCGTGGTCATGATGCGCGCGTCCATGATGCTCAGTCCCCAGCGGTCCAGCCATGCGGTGGCACGCGCGAACAGGTGCTTCCGGTCCCAGATATAGATGAGGATCTCGGTGCCACCCCGGTGGGTCAACGGTCGGATGGCGACTAGGGGCAAGGCCCGCGCGGGGGTTTGCAGTATGGTCCTGGTCTGCCAGGCCAGCTCGTCCGGGGAGTTGCGCAGGAAATAGTCGAGGCTGAACTTGATCCAGAGAGCCTTGCAAGCCTCGCCGGTGAGGCCGTGCCCGGACAGGAGGCGCAGGGTCTCGGTCTGCTTCTGTTGGATCAGGTCGTCCTGGGCCTGGGGATTGTCCAACCCGCGCTCCAGGGCGCTCCGCGTACTCTGGTAGAGCTCCTGCAGCAGTGTATCTTTCCATGAGTTCCAACGTTCCGGATTGGTACCCTGGATGTCGGCCACGGTCAGCAGATAGAGATGATCCAGGCGGTTCGAATCCCCCACTTGAGCGGCGAATGCTTGGATGACCTCCGGGTCGCTGATGTCCTGGTGCTGGGCCGTCATCGACATCATCAGGTGGTTCTCGACCAGCCAGGCCACCAGGTGGCTATCGTAATCGGATAGGCTGTGGGCGCGGCAGAAATCCCAGGCGTCACGGGCCCCCAGGTGGGAGTGATCGCCGTCGCGGCCCTTAGCGATGTCGTGAAACAGGCCGGCGAGGCACAGGAGCTCGAACCTGGGGATGGTGCGTGCGATAGCGGTGCACAGGGGATGTCCCGGGGCATCTCCCGGAACCATGAAGGACCTTAGATTGCGCATGACCCGGAGGCTATGCTCGTCTACGGTATAGACGTGGAAGAGGTCGTACTGCATGCACCCGACGATATCGGCAAAGGTCGGGAGGTAGGCAGCGAGCACGCCGTATTCGTTCATCCGCTGCATCGCATAGGTGATCCCTGGGTAGCGCATGATGGCGATGAACAGGTGGCGGGCGCGCGGGTTCTCCCGCACCTTGGTGTCGATGAGATGGCGGTGCTCGCGGATGAGACGGATGGTGCTGGCCCGGATGCCTTTGATCCCCGAATGGGTCTGCAGGATATTGAAGACCTCGATGAGGGCCACAGGATCGCGCCGAAAGACGTCGGCTGCGGTCACTTCGAGAAAACCGCTGCGAGATTGGAAACGTTCGTTGATCGCGGCCGGCGGCTCCAGCCGGTCATGAAATAGGATGGCCTCCCGGAACAGCTGGAGCAGCATCTCGTTGAGGCGATTGAGCTCCATGACCGTCCGGTAGTAGCCCTGCATGAACTGCTCGACCGCCAGGTTTTGGTCCTCGTCCGTGAAGCCGAACTCCGCGGCCAGGGTGCGTTGATAGTCGAATAGCAGTCGGTCTTCACTGCGCCCGGTGAGGCGATGGAGCGCAAAGCGGATGCGCCATAACAGGGATTGACCGTCCGCCAGGGTCCGGTGCTCACCTTCGGCGAGAAAGCCGTGGGTAACTAGGTCGTGCAGATTTGCGGCATCGAAGTGGCGTTTGGCCACCCAGCCGATCATCTGGATGTCCCGCAGCCCGCCCGGATTCTCCTTGATATTGGGCTCCAAATTGTAGGCGGTGCCGCCGAACTTATGCCAACGTACCTTCTGCTCGTCGATCTTGGCGGCAAAGAAGCCCTCGCTCGGCCAGATCCGGTCGCGGGCCGTGGCGGCCCGCATGCGCCCGAACAGATCCGGTGAGCCGGTGACCAAGCGGGCCTCGATGAGGTTAGTCATCACGGTAGCGTCGGTGCCGGCTATCTGCACGCAATCTTCAACCGTCCGAATGCTGTACCCCGGCTTCAGCCCGATGTCGAAGAAGAAGGTGATCAGTTTCGCACCGACGTGGCTTAGACGCTCTTTCTCGGAGTCCTCCAGTAGAACCATGATGTCCACGTCGGAACCCGGATGGAGCTCCTGGCGTCCATAGCCCCCCACCGCCACCAGTGCCGCTCCCGCTCCCACCGGTAAGTGGCGTTGCCAGGCCTCTAGCAGCAACATGTCCACCAGCCGGCTGCGCGCAAGGATCAGGGTGTCGACCGCTGCGCCTTGGTCATAGCGCGCGAACAGGTGCTCGGTGCCCTCCTCCAGGATGTGGCGAAAGGCAGCGACGGGACCGTCCCGGGTATGCAGGAGGTGCCGCAGCTTGGCCTGGGCTTCAGGCCAGTGACCGAATTGCTGCTGGGAGTCGCTCATGGAGTAAACGCTTGCTCACGTTCTTCACTGCGTAGGGTCAGGATCTCGTGACCGTCCTGGGTTACTAGCACCGTGTGTTCCCACTGGGCGGATAGGCTACGGTCCTTGGTGACTACGGTCCAGCCATCGGGCAGCAGCTTGATATGGCGTTTACCTGCGTTGACCATGGGTTCTACGGTAAAACACATGCCGGGCACCAGGATTATCCCCTCACCGGGCTTACCATAGTGCAATACCTGCGGCTCCTCATGGAAGTTGTGGCCGATGCCGTGACCACAATACTCCTGTACCACTGAGTAGCGTTTCCCCTCGGCAAACTGCTGTATGGCATGGCCGATATCGCTCAGGTTGGCACCCGGCTTGACCTGGGCGATGCCGGTACACATGGCCTCTTGGGTCGTCTTGGCCAAGCGTCGCGCCAGGATGGAGGGTTCGCCGACGAAGAACATCTTACTGGTATCGCCATGGTACCCGTCCTTGATGACGGTGATGTCGATATTGAGGATATCTCCCTTCTTCAACCGCTTGTTGCCCGGAATACCGTGGCATACTTGATGGTTGACCGAGGTGCAGATGGACTTGGGGAACCCTTTGTAGTTCAGCGGGGCTGGAATGGCCCGTTGCTCATCGACGATAAAGTCGTGACAGATGCGGTCGAGCTCGCCGGTAGTGGTGCCCGGACGGACGTACCCGCCGATCATCTCCAGGACCTGGGCCGCTAAGCGGCCGGCAACGCGCATCCGGGCGATTTCCTCGGCGGTCTTGATGGAGACGCCCTTGCCACGGGAGGCCGTCGCTGCGGGGGTCCGTGGGGATCTGAGAGAAGACAAGGGCACCCAGGAGAATTGCTCGAACCTAGCCGACATGTTATAAGACCAATCGAGGTTCGGCAAACCAGATTGCCCGTCGCCGCAGCGAGTACTTGGGGGCAATCCACGGGAGCGAAAAACGGTGGTTTTTCGCTCTATTTTTTGGTCCGTTCTCGGGCCGGACAATGCCAAGCAATTCAGGATTGCTAACACCACACACGTATCGACACAGTGGGCCGGGTGCCCGGAGACGGGTTGTCCGCTGGGATGCGTGGAGGCCAAACCCAAACCTTGGCGAGGTCTTGCATAAATGAGCGAAGTTTCCATGCGCGACATGCTGGAGGCGGGGGTGCACTTCGGGCACCAAACCCGCTACTGGAATCCCAAGATGGGGGCCTACATCTTCGGCCAGCGCAATAAGATCCACATCATCAACCTCGAAAAGACCCTGCCCCTGTATCAGGAGGCGATGAATTATCTCGGGTCCCTGGTGGCCAACAGCGGTAAGGTCCTGTTCGTCGGCACCAAGCGAGCGGCGCGGGACGCTATCCGCGAGCAGGCGGTACGCTGCGGCATGCCCTTCGTCAACCACCGCTGGCTCGGCGGTATGCTGACGAACTTCAAGACGATCCGCGAGCGCATTAGACGCCTCAAGGAGCTGGATGCGATGTTCCAAGACGGCAGCATCGAGCGCTTCAGTAAACGGGAGGCCCTGGACCTAAGTCGCGAGCAGGCGAAACTGGAGCGAGGCCTAGGTGGGATCAAGCAGATGGAAAAGCTGCCCGATGCCCTGTTCGTCGTGGATGTGGGCTACGAGAAGATCGCCGTCAGCGAAGCCAACAAGCTCGGGATTCCGGTGGTCGGGGTAGTCGATACGAACAATGATCCGAGCTTCGTGGACTATGTCATTCCCGGTAACGACGATGCCATCCGTGCCGTGCGTCTCTACATCGAGGGTACAGCTACCGCGGTGTTGGATGGACGCTCTACCGCCGCTGCGGTAGCAGCCGGACGCGAAGGCGAATTCATCGAGCTGGACGATAAGCCGGCCGCCTCCGAGACTACCGGGCCGGCAGAGACCTGAAGACCAGGCCGGTGAAGATCTGAACAAACTAAAGGGCACTTTGAAAAATACGGTTTTTGTCTACAGTACATATCAATAATCAATGGCTTAAAGTTGCTTGATTGGTGAAAATGCCTATTTTTCAAGGTGCCCTAAACCACGATCAACCACTATGGACTGAAAGTCCATAGTCTGGAGGACTAACGTCCTCATCCGTGGACAAGCCACGGACTGAAAGTGAAGGGACTTAACGTCTATAGTTTCAACTATGATGCGCTTCGCGCACTAAAGTTATTGAAGCAATGAACACCAATGAACACGAATTTCGTGTTAATTCGTGGCTCCATTGCCCATCCAGAGAGGGTCAGCAAGCATGGCGATTACAGCCGCGTTGGTTAAGGAGCTTAGAGAACGCACCGGTGCCGGCATGATGGAGTGCAAGCAGGCGCTGGTCGAATCCGACGGCGATCTCGAGACCGCCATCGAGGCGATGCGCAAGTCCGGACAGGCCAAGGCCGCCAAGAAAGCAGGCAGGATTGCTGCCGATGGTGTGGTGGTCATCGCCGTCGCCGGGGATGCCAAGGCGGGGGTCATGGTCGAGGTCAACTGCGAGACCGACTTCGTGGCCAAGGATGGAGGCTTTATCGACTTCGCCGAGCGGGTCGCGGCGCATGCCCTAGGGAGCGGTGCAGCGGATGTCGAGATCCTGGAGGCCAAACCCTTGGAGGAAGGCGGGGATACCAGCATCGCCCAGGCCCGCGCGGATCTGGTGGCCAAGATCGGGGAAAATATCCGGCTGCGGCGGCTGGTTCGCTTTGCCGATGTCAAAGGCGAGCTCTACAGTTACCGCCATGGGGTGCGCATCGGGGTCCTGGTGGAGCTCGAAGGTGGCAATCCGACGCTCGGTAAGGACATCGCCATGCACATCGCCGCGACCAACCCCCTCTGCGTGAGTGCCGACGAGGTGCCTGCCGCTACCCTGGAGAAAGAGACGGAGATCTTCCGCGCCCAGGCCCTGGAAAGCGGCAAGCCCGAAAAAATCCTGGAGAAGATCGTCGAAGGACGAGTACGCAAATACCTGGAAGAGGTGACCCTGCTCGGCCAGTCCTTCGTCAAGGACCCCGACCTGACCGTGCATAAACTGCTCGCCCAGGCGGGGGCAAAGGTCGTGCGCTTCGCCCGCATCGAAGTCGGCGAGGGAATCGAGAAGAAACAAGAGAACTTTGCCGACGAGGTCATGGCGCAGATGCGGGGTGACTGACGGCCTTGGAAAGTTTTCATAACCCGGATCGGGAGTACAATGAGAAGTGTGAAACTATTGGTCGGCGGAACGCCTGTTGGCCGCCAACAAAAGACTTGGGCGTATCCCAAGGGCCGGTCTCTCGGGCAATATCTGATTCCTATTCACAAATGTTCTGTAAAAGGTGTGAATAATGATGGAAGGTCTGTTCTAAAACAGTTTGATGTTTTACGGTTTGGAGTACAAAGCAAGGATGGCAAGACGGCTTCCGTAGTCGGTTTAGCGGACTGCCAGACCCACGTCATCAAGGCCTGGTTGCCACACTATCGCGTACATAGTGCAAATTCTCCGGAAAACGGGGCATGGCAGGTTTATGGAAATTTCCTGATCCACGATGGACCGGATAATCCGACGGAATTATTTGCGACGATAGGGTGTGTTGAGATTATGGGATACCGGGGATTTGTTAAATTCAATGACTTAATCATCTCCTTATCGGGTTCGAAAGCAACGAGCAGATCTCAGCAACTTACTGAGATCGGTCGGTCGGGCCGCTTGTCAATCACCTATGAGAAGGCGTCACGTCTGCCATTGAAAAAGGCTTGACATGCGACTCGATTCCATCCTGGTACGGAAACCCGCAAGTGCTTGGACATCGGTCGGGTGGCTGCTCGTACTCATGGCATCGATACTGTGGCAGAGTTGCCTTCAAGCCGATACCTCGAAACCACCGGGTACTATCGTTCGACAGTTACTGACCGAGCGCCTGATTTCAAAAACTCCGGCTCCATCCTTACAGGAAGACCAGATCACGTCGGCCCATGCGCGGGCCGTCCTGCATGATAATCTCGATCCCGGCCTACTGGATTCCGTTATGGAAACCACTGGAACAGACTTTCGGTTTGTCCAATCCGGACAGGATATCGAAGCGCAGGTAGGAATATTGGTTCTTTCTTATCCTGACCGGAAAACCGTACTTTCCATGGCAAAAAAGTTGGTGAATATGGGCGGTTATTTCAAACCGACTAAGGTACTCATTCCTTTTTCCTGTGCCTCGGTTGATGAGCGGCTTGTGATTGCCTTTACAGAAAATGCGGGAAATGAGGACGTAGTCAGATTTATTGATGAATTTCCGGAACTTTTCAAAGCGTATAGAAAGAGGAATTTTGGTCGCCGATGAGGGCAAATTGAAATCCAATCGCATTTGCGTTGATTCGCGTTCATTGCTTCAATAACTTTAGTGCGCGAAGCGCATCATAGTTGAAACTATGGACGTTAAGTCCTTTCACTTTCGGTCCGTGGCTTGTCCACGGATGAGGACTTTGCTCCTCCAGACTATGGACTTTCAGTCCATAGTGGTTGGTTGCGGATAAAAAATCATAGTAATAAGGTCTCAAACAGGTGTCTCCGATCCATTATCACCGCATCCTCCTCAAACTCAGTGGCGAGGCCCTGATGGGGGAGGGTACCTACGGCATCGATCCGGGGGTGATCGGTCGTTTGGCCGGCGAGGTACGAGATCTGGTCGCCAGCGGCGTACAAGTCGCGCTGGTAATCGGTGGCGGTAATATCTTCCGCGGCGCGGGTCTGGCCCAAGGGGGGATCGACCGGGTTACCGGCGATCATATGGGCATGTTGGCCACCGTCATCAATGCGCTTGCCATGCAGGACGCCTTGGAGCGCCTGGAGGTACCGGTGCGGGTCATGTCGGCGTTGCGAATCGACCAGATCTGCGCAGGCTATAGCCGCCGCCGCGCCGTGGATTATCTGGAGCAGGGTTGGGTGACTGTCTTCGCCGCCGGGACCGGTAACCCCTTCTTCACGACGGACTCGGCGGCGAGCCTGCGGGCAGTGGAGATCGGCGCCGACCTGTTGATCAAGGCGACCAAGGTCGACGGTGTCTATTCGGCCGATCCGGTCAAGGACCCCGCGGCGGTCCGCTACCGGCGTTTGACCTACGATCAGGCCTTGCGGGAGGACTTGAGGGTCATGGATACGACGGCCCTCGTCCTGTGCCGGGATAGCGGTATCCCGCTGCGGGTGATGAACATCTACGAGTCGGGCGCACTGATGCGACTGGTTGGAGGGGCCGAGATCGGCTCCCTGGTGGAAGGTGGGGAATGAGATGATCGACGACATCAAGAAAGACGCCGCAACGCGCATGGGTAAAAGCGTGGAATCCTTGCGGCATGAGCTGGCCAAGATCCGTACCGGGCGTGCCCATCCTGCTTTGCTCGATCACCTGGTGGTTTCCTATTACGGCTCCGAGGTGCCTATCAAACAGGTGGCGAACATCACGGCTGAGGATGCCCGTACCCTCGCGGTCACGCCCTGGGAGAGGGACATGGTACAGGCGGTGGAAAAGGCCATCATGCAGTCCGATCTGGGACTCAATCCCAACACCGCGGGGATGGTGATCCGAGTGCCCATGCCGCCCTTGACGGAGGAGCGGCGCCGGGATTTGATCAAGGTAGCCCGTCACGAAGCTGAGCAGGCCCGGGTAGCGATTCGCAACATCCGGCGTGACGCGAATCACGCGCTCAAGGAAGCGGTAAAAAAAAAGCTGATATCCGAGGACAAGGAGCACCATAGCGAGGAGACGGTGCAGAAACTGACCGATGATTACATCAAGCGTGCGGACAAAACCCTTGCCGAGAAGGAACAAGACTTGATGTCCATCTGATACCCCTCCTGTGGACGTCTTCTGGGATCTTGCATTTTGAACAAGGATGCATCACCGTCCTCGGACCACCAGCCCCGGTTGCACTTACCGCGACACGTGGCGATCGTTATGGACGGGAACGGGCGCTGGGCGGTGCGGCGCAAGCTGCCGCGTACGGCCGGACACCGGGTGGGGATCAAAAGTGTTCGGGCCATCGTAGAAGAGAGCGTTCGCCAAGGTATCCAGGCCGTGACGCTCTTCGCCTTCAGTAGCGAGAACTGGCGCCGTCCCAAGTCCGAGGTCAGTCTCTTGATGGATCTATTCATGGGCACCCTACGCTCGGAAGTCAATCGGCTCACCGAGAATGGCGTGCGACTACGGATCATCGGCGAGCGCGCGGCCTTTCCGGAGAAGCTGCGGCATCGCATCGCCGCCGTGGAGAAAGTGACGAGCACCAACCAGGCCATGCTGCTCCAGGTCGCCGCCAATTACGGCGGACGCTGGGACATCGTGCAGGCGGCGCGGCGGCTGATCGCAGATGCGCACGCCGGTCGCATCGCGCCGGAGGATGTGGACGAGGGGGTCTTTTCCAGCCGGTTGTCTTTCCCTGACCTGCCGGATCCCGACCTGTTCATCCGCACCGGTGGAGAGCAGCGGATCAGCAACTTCCTGCTCTGGCAGTCGGCCTACAGTGAGTTCTATTTCAGCGATCTGATGTGGCCGGATTTCAATGCCGTGGCCTACCGGGAAGCCTTGGCCGATTTTACCGGTCGGCAGCGTCGTTTCGGCTTGACCGGTGATCAAGCCAACTCGTAAGGTGGGATGCGCCGCGCTTTCCCGCCCTACGATCTTAATCGTACAGGATTAACAGGATTTTTTGTTGTGAAAGGGGCTTGCTGGTTTGGTCAGGGCATGATCGGGCGTCGGAACTTCAGGGACGACAAGAATCCTGTAAATCCTGTGTAATCCTGTCCTATTGAGGTTTTGCGATGAAGCTCGAGTTGGGCACTTGTCGGTCTGAGGCAAAGCCTCGCTAGGAGCTATCGTGTCCGCAAGCAAGCTGCGGCAACGAACCCTGACCGCACTGCTCGTTGCGCCCCTGCCGGTGATGGCCGTCCTGCTGCTGCCCACCCCGTATCTCGCCTTATGCCTCGGGCTGGTCCTAATACCGGCGGCATGGGAGTGGTCGGCCATGACCGGCATCGTATCTCATGCCGGACGGCTTACCTACGTGGCTACGGTGGTCCTCTGTCTGCTCATTCTATGGCAGCCCCCGCTGCGCCAATGGTATATGCATATGATTGCAGCGGCGGTGGTCTTCTGGAGTGCCGTCGCGTTCCTTTTGTTTCGCCTGCGTACCGTCGAGCGCAAATCGGGACCGGACCCTATGATGTCCGCGGTAGGATTGGTAGTACTCATGGGTCCCTGGCTCGCAATTGTTCACCTGCACGCCCATTCGTCCGCAGGTCCCTATCAGGTGCTCTTTCTGCTGGTACTCATCTGGGTTGCGGATACCCTGGCCTACTTCACGGGACGCCGCTGGGGACGCAAGAAGCTGGCGCCCTTGCTCAGTCCGGGCAAGACCCGCGCCGGCGTCTACGGGGCCCTGGCCGGCGCCGGCCTGTGTGGGGTCCTGTTGGGCTGGTCGCTGGGGCTACCACCTGGGTATATGGTGTTGCTCGTCGCCCTGTGTATCCTAGCGGCATTGGTCTCGATGATCGGTGACCTGTTCGAGAGTCTCGTCAAACGCAGCCGCGACCTGAAGGATTCCGGACATCTACTCCCCGGACACGGCGGGGTGCTTGATCGCATCGACAGCTTGACCGCCGCCGCTCCCCTGTTCACGCTGGGCATCCTGTGGTTGGATGCTCAGCTGATGATCCTGAGCAACGGCGGTTGATCTAAGAAACTGTCTGGTTAAAAGCAATCCTGAATTATTTGGCGCTGTTTGGAGGAGCGGACTGAGTTGGACCCGCATGTGAACCATCGTGTATGCCATCATTCAGCCGAGAGTGATGGCATGGTAGTATCTGCCGCCGTTGGTAGCTAAGGCGATTGCCGGAAACTGATAGACCAGGATGGGTCGGCTATTCGTTCGTCTTCAAGGAGCGACAACAGGCGCATCGTTATGCGATGTAACTATTGTCGCGACCCAGAAGACGGACGCAAAGACA
>Ga0209679_1000177_pt1 | contig 30266 bp, 33 predicted proteins | sample WorMetHEROISLAND_4_FD_187408 | JGI IMG/M metagenome (GOLD analysis project Ga0209679, IMG submission 187408) | Marine gutless worms symbiont microbial communities from Max Planck institute for Marine Microbiology, Germany - Olavius sp. 2 HERON... ...
GTCAGGCCATCAGTGAGTTCCTGTCGACCTGAAAACGCAACAACGTTATTCTCTTTCTCCATAGCGGTGTATCCCTGTTGGTTGAGTGATTGGTTTGGCGACTACCCATCAACCAGATACACCGCTGTTTTTCACATTCTTTAAACACCCGATTCAGTTATAGCTCTCGGACGGGAGTTAGGGTACTTAAAAACACTAGACGCTGTGTTTCCGTGCTGCAAGGGTTGAAATCCATTAATAGGAGTTCAAATTCGCGGAGTAGGATTTCGCGCTGCTGCCGAAACTTTACCTTTATCGGTTGTCCGATAACTAAAGGGAGATGTGGCTTGCGACCACGAAAGAGGCGTGGTTTATTGGTTCTTGGAGCAAGGGCGGACACTCACCGTTTTTAAGTCCGCGGCCCAAATAGTAGCTAATACCCCTATGGGTCGAGAAGGCTATCTATATCGGGCTATATTACTTGTTCATCAGTATTCGCTAAGTTGCTAACTTAGTTGTATCGTTTCTTACTTAGGGGTGGAGGTTGCGATCGGTTTGGGGTAAGCGGGCAGTGTTTCCACTGCCACTTTCGGTCGCGTGGTCAAACAATTGAGTAGGAGTTTCGAAGTGTCCAATATCGACACAAAACGCAGATTGATTCTCAAAGGTGGTGTCGCAGCGGGGGTAGTCGGCTTTGCAGCGAGTGTTGGCCTATTGACTCCCAGAACCGTGTTGGCGGCCTGGCCTGAGAACGTATTCATGTCCGAGAAATTCGATGACGTGATGAAGATGGCCTCCAATGGCGCTCCGATGGAGGCAAGCGCCCAGGTAAAACTGACCATGCCCGATGTGGCGGAAAACGGTGCGCAGGTGCCGGTTGAGGTGAGTACCGATATTGGTGGTGTGGAGATGATTTCTATCGTGGTCGAGAAGAATCCTCGCCCGTTGGCCGCGCGTTTTATGCTAGGCGCCGGGTGCGAGAGTTATGCATCGACCCGGCTGAAGGTGGCCGAATCGTCTGCGATCATTGCAATGGTTCATGCCGGCGGAAAAATCGACACTGCCAAGCAGAACGTGCAGGTCGCCATTGGCGGCTGCGGTTAACCGCGTCGGTCAGCAGAGAGGAATCAGATCATGGCAAGAGATAGACTTAAAGCCCGCGCTAAGGGTGGCAAGACGATAGTCAAGGCAATCATTGCGCACCCCATGGAGAGCGGACGCCGTCGCGACAAAGCAACGGGGAATCTGCTACCCGCTCACTTTATCCAGGAAGTTACCTGTCTCCACAACGGAAACACCGTACTGACCACACAGTGGGGCGGTTCGGTCTCCACCAATCCCTACCTCTCTTTCCGCATTAGCGGCGGTAAGAAGGGCGATACCATCACGCTGAAGTGGTCGGATATCAAGGGCAATAGCGGGGAGCTGTCCGGGAAGGTTTCTTAACCCGTCACTCTTGGATGGCGGTTGTGAAGTTGCTGTGCAGCTGAATGGGTGAGAAGGAGGGCTCACGTTTCAGCTCAGTAGTGGTTGGTGGCAGCGAAGTTGGGAGTGTGCGGCGAGTCAGGCCGTGTCCGATCTCGTGTCGGTACTAAAGGTGTTCTGCAGTTGGTGTTCCACCGCGAGTAGTCGGTAGTTTTTAGTAAAAACAGAAGTCCGATACATCTATGAGGAGGAGTGCCAATGCTGAAGAAGGCCGTGATCGTTGCTTCGTTGCTTCGTTGCTTGCTGCAGTGCCTGCGTTTTCGGCGTCGAATCTTTCGACGCAGCAGTGTCCGAATCCGGGCCCAAAACGGAACGATGCAGTGTGCCTGTTTAACAACACCGTTCAGGCAAATAATCAATCGGTAGTTGAAGCGGCAAGCTCGCTCGTTGCGCTCGTGGGTTCGGTTTGTGCGTTACCGGTTCGTGTAGTATCGCAGTTCGGGCAACATCCCGAAGTTGAAGTGCCCTCGACCGACACCCGCTAGGAGACGGGTGGCCGTACAGTGCACTGAGCGCGAATTCAAGCCAGTTTTTCTGAACATTTAGGTTGTCGTCTTGTTACATCAGACTACACCGGGGGACCTAATGATGAAGTCTAAAAGAGTCTTTGCGCTCACTCTTCTCGCTGGACTGTTTGTCGCCACAAGCGGGATGGCTCAAACCGAACAGCCGCAGAACGCCGAGGGCGCGCAGCCCGCTCCTGTGCCTGCCAACCCGTTTGCCGAATTTCAGTGGGCCGCTAGTGGCATGCGTCAGATGCAGGCGCCGGCGATGTACGCGAACAACCCGAACGCGCCCTATGGTTGGTCGATGTTTCAGTGGCTCAGTGTGATGAGTAACCACTTCATGGGTCCGACGATCGACGAAGCGACGCGCTTCAAGATCATGGAAGCGATGATGCGAGCCGCCGACCCAAGAATCGCCTTTGGCGTCGGACCGAGCCCCCTCACCGAAGAAGAGGAGCTGACTGTCGAGCAGTTGGCGAAGGGCGAAGGTAGTGTCCCGGATAGTATTCCGCGCGTACAGATCCCCGGTTTTCCCACGCAAACGCTCAAGGATTTGCCCGTCAATACCGTCACCGACACCATTTCGGACGAGGCGAAGCGGAGTTTTTACCAGAGCATGATGATGATGAGTCCGCTCTCCATGCGCGATATAGTCGGCATCATGGCGGACAAGATGTTGATCGATGAGGGTGTGACCTTCGAAGATGCTGTGGATTCGATCAAGCTTCGTGCCAATGAGGTCAACTTCAAATTTGTCGGCCACAATCCCTTGTGGAAACAGGTGAAGGCGATCACCGGAGAAGACACGCCGCGCGTCGAAATATTCCATTTCTGCGATGCCATCGTCGCCCGAAAGATTCTCGACTATGTACCAGAATTTATTGTCTTCATCCCTTGTCGCATCGCATTGCTTGAAGATGTCGATGACCGACTTTGGGTGATGACACTCGATTGGGACATTAACTGGCTCAACTTTGCTCAGAATCCCAATAGCCAGCTTGAAAAAGAGCTGCGTAAAGATGCCCAACGAATTCGAAACTCTATGCGATACATCATGGAGGGAGCGGTGTCGGGTGACTTCTAGCTCGGATTCACCCGGTGTCTTGGTGGGTTAAGATGACGTCTTCAGGAATTAGGAATCGGAGTACTCAATGAAAAGTACACCCGAGGTGTTGATCAAGGCGATGACCATTGCGGTGGCATTTGGTCTTAGCAGTGCAATCCACGCACAGCAGCCCAAACCCGCAGGCGACGCCGCTTCGGCGCCGGCCGGCGAGCCTGCATCCGATTCCAGCTATGCGATTCAGCAAAGCATGGATCCAAACGTTTGGACCAAGGTGATGACTCAGATCATGCAGGGGCAACCCGCCGTCGTGATTTGCAGTTCGTGTCACACCGATGAGACGGTTGCGCGCTACCAGCGGGAGTACGGACCCTATCAAGCCATGATGAATCCCTCGACCTGGAACAACATGATGGCACCTGCGACAGGGATGATGAACCCCGGTGCGATGCCATCCGCTCCCATGATGGACCCCAAGCAGTATGAACAGTTTTTCAACGCTTGGACCAAGATGATGGGCACGATGGGTAGTGCGGCTCCGCAAGGGGCCACTGAGGGTAACGAATCGGGACCCGCAAAGCAGTAAGCAGAACCGCTAACGCGCCTTCACGTATTCCAGGAACAAGAAAAAGCGCGCCGAGAGGCGCGCTTTTTTATGGGGCGACAATCGTTATCACTGTTTTGCGGGTGGTTGTTGCGTACCGCTGTTCGGTGCCGTTGTACCCATCCAACTGCTGGGATCGAACCAGTTGAAGGTGGCCATGTTGCCGCCGGTTCCAGGCATCGCGTAAGCCGCCGGGTTCATCCATTGCATGTAGGTCGCTGGATTCATATAGGGAGTATAGGCGCCAGGGTTCATCCACTGCATATACATCCCGGGATTCATGAAATGCATGTAAGGCTCGGGTCGCATCCATCCCATGTAAGTGGCCGGGTTGAAAAAGGTGGCGTAAGAGGCCGGATTCATCCACGCCATCCATTTGTTGGGATTGGCGAACTGCATCCAGAACTGCGGCTGCATGAACTGGGCGTAGGTAGCGGGATTCATCAAGGCGTGGTGTGCCGCCGGGTGGGTGGCAGGGTCGATAAAAACGGCCCAGCCGGAGGGATGCGCAAAATTGAACCGCATGGCCGGTTCGTGACTCATGTGGCCCCAGGTGGCGGGATCGAACGGATTTACCATCTGCGCAGGTGCAGGATCCGCTTTGGCAGCCGCCCCTTCGGCTGCACTGACGGTGGTGGCGCTACCCAGCATAAGGGCCAGAGTGACGAATAGTATCGATAGAGTTCGGTTGTACATGTCTGTTTCTCCTTGAGTTGCGCAATCTCGGTTTTACTGGCTGGTGGATACGGATTGAAGAGGTCACGCAATACTGAAATTTTAAATAATTAGAATATTTTGATAAATAGTTGTTTCAGTGTTCTCAGTACATTTTTCAAGCGCATAACGTACTTACAAGACAGCTCTTTACCGACGGGAGGGTTCCACCGTAGTTCTTCCCCCTCTAAGTGGATAGAGACCACCCAGGAGCTAATTCAGTATATTCTAAAATACTTTCTAACAGTGGAGGGGGAACAATGTCCAAACGAGCTTTTCTAGGCCTCGCTCTAGCGGTGGTAATGAGTTTTTCGATGCTGCCTCAGCAGTCCCATGCACAGCAGCAGGCAATGAACTGGTTTGATCCTGCATCGTGGGGAATGACCGCACCTGCTGGTGGTGTTGCCGGCGTACCTCAGTTCAACCTGGCGACTCCGAATGGTTGGGCGGTATTCATGAATCCTGCGACCTATCCTGCGATGATGAATCCGGCGACTTACAGCCAGTTCATGCAGCCGCAGTTCTGGATGCAGTTCGCTAATCCCAACAACATGATGTCTTGGATGAATCCTGGTGCCTACAGCCAGTTCATGAATCCGATGACGTACATGCAGTGGATGAACCCGGCGTCCTATATGGCCTTCATGAATCCTGGCACCTACATGCAGATGATGAACCCGGGTGCTTATGCGGCTTACATGAACCCGAACACCTACATGCAGTGGATGAATCCAGCGGCTTACGCAATTCCTACCGGTGGTGCGCAGGGTGGTGCGGCTTTCAACTGGTTTGATCCTGATTCCTGGACCCAGATGATGCCGCAGCCTGCTGCTCCGAGTCAGGATGCTGCAGCAGCCCCAAAGAAGTAATTTTGTGGCACTAAGCAGTTACGCCACACTCTAGCTATTCGCTTCAAACGGCCGGGCTTGTAGTCCGGCCGTTCTGATTTATAGTGATACTCTAAAGCGGGGAGGAGACAAATATGACCGTTATCAAGAAACTGATTGGAACTGCTCTGGTGGTGGGTGTTCTCGGCCAGGGTGTTGCGCAGGCCCAGCAACCGATGCCACACGGAATGTTCGGTCAACCCATGATGCAGCCAGGTATGATGCAACCGATGATGCCTGGGATGATGCATCCGGGTCAGATGAATCCCATGGCGATGCTCAAGCTTACCGAGGAGCAGCAGAAGCAGCTGATGGAGATCGGCAAACAGGCGCAGGCACAGAGCATGGAGCTGATGAAAAAGATGGGCGAAAGCGCGCAGAAGTTGCCCGGTCTGGTCGGCGCGACTCAACCCAACCCTAAGACCATTGGCGATGCCTACGCGAAGATGTTCGACATCCAGCGCCAGATGATCGAATCGGCGGTAACCACCTACAATAAACAGCTGGCTGTCTTCACCGAGGAACAGCGCAAGTTGTGGAATGCGATGCGGAAGCAGATGCCGGGATTTCCCCAAGCCACTCGTTAACGCTACCCATATTGTGAAAACCCCCGGGCATGATTGACGTTGTACCTGGGGGTTTTTGTTTGTCGGGAGTTGAATTGATCGACTCCGCGTGGTCATGTAGCACCACAGACACTACAGCTTCATGTGTTTGAAGCGCCAAGATACACCGAAGCGGGCTTGATGTGCTGAGCCTAGGGGAATCCTCCACATTGGATCGAAAGCTGGCGGAAGAGCGCTAGGTGGATCAGTTCCGCAGAAGAACGGTTAGCCGCATGGTGGATACGATATGAACACAAAGGGACTGTTTCTTTCACTTTCTCTGGTGCTACTTACTGCAAGTTGCGTGAGCACAGGTGGTACACGCATAGACAATATTCCAATGTACGGGCAGCCGGAAATAGAGCGTCCGGGCTTTTTAAGGGACGCGGATAAGGATTTCATTAACCAGGCGGTTTCAGGTGTCGGTAGCCGTGAAAAGGCAAGCCAGCTTTGGTGGAAGGAGGGAGAGAGGTATTTGGCAGAGGGAAACACCGACTATGCGATGCGCCGCTATAATCAATCTTGGCTTCTGAATCCCGACAATTATCGACCATACTGGGGTTTTGCTCGTGTGCCATTGGCGAAAAGAGAGTACGAAAATTCATTTGCTCATTTCGATAGAGCGTTGGCACTCATAGATGATAATTATGAAAAACCTGCCCTACTATCTGATGCGGCAATTGCGTTTCACAACAAAGCCAATTCCATTTCGGATTCAAGGTATGAAGAGAAGAAAAGTTATTTTAATAGGGCTAACGACTATTTTGAAAAGAGCACCCGTTTAGATCCCTCCTATGACAAGGCTTGGGTTAAGTGGGCATTTTCGCTCTACAGCCAAAAGAATTATTCAGAAGCTTGGGAAAAGGTGCACAAAGCCCAAAAGCTCAATTCGGGCATCGTTCCTGATGATTTCCTTGCCGTGCTGAGAAGCAAAATGCAAGAACCCGGCGAGTAAGCGTCAAACGAATCTAATAGACCTACGTAATCAACGCCGGACACGGTTGGGCTGAGCCGGTTGTTGATGCGCGAACAGCAGTGAAGGGGCGAACTGCCCAATGACCCTAAGTGGTACCTAGCTTGCTGGATGCAGGCGCAAAAGAAAAGCCGCTGCCAACTGGCAGCGGCTTTTATTACTGACTGGCGCTACGAATTACTGCTGTGGTTGCGCTGTGGAAACCGTCGTCGTCGCTGGCATGTTGAACATGTTGTAGATCGGCTGATAGCTGTTCGGATTCATCATCCAGTTGATCCGCGGCGTGTACCAGTTGGGATCTGCGAAGGCGAAGAAAGGCTGATAGAAAGCCGGATTCGCCATTGCCACCGCCCAACGATTCCAGACATTGGGATCCATGGCCGACATCATGGGTGTCCAGACCTGCGGATTCATAGGCGCCATCATCCAGTTCATGTAGATGGCGGGATTCATGAAACGCATACCCACGCGAAACATCTTGTCGAAATCGGTCAGGCCCTTCATCCAGGTGTCCCACATCACCGGTTCGGTCGCACAGCTCATCATGACGTGCATGGTGCGCGGGTCGTACATCATTTGCATCAGTTGAGCCATCTTGACCGGATCTTCCATGTAGTCCGCCATTACTTCCATGTCGGTGAAGGCCTTGAGATGGCCTTTGATCTTCTCAAAGTCACCCTGCTGAACACCTTGGCACTGGGCGTAGTAGGCGCTGGCTTTCTCGAACTTGTGCTCGGGATCGGTCGCCGGCGCGGCGGCCTGGTCGGCGGATACGGCGAGGCCGGTCACTAGAACCAGCGCCAAGCCGCTCATCAATGAAACGATCGATTTGCGAATACTCATGATTGCTCCTCCCATCGAGATTCTCGTGTTAGAACCTTTTTGGTCCCCTCCAATCAACGATAATATTAGAATACACTAATAATCTAATAGTCAATAGGCAATTTTGGGGGGTATTAGCACTAAATACTGCGGCCAAGCGGTCGAATAGTAGGATTAAGAGATGGTTATTCGGCGATGACGGCTCTGACAACTTGGAATGATTTTCTGAGGTGCCGGGGTTCGATGGAGTTTTTTTGAGGCGCTTGGTTTGAGACGCAGTGAAAACGTTTAATATATGGCAATGTCCGCGTTGAATCAATAAGTTAGCTATCAGTCGATCTTTTCGCCACATAAAAAACTTCTAAGCGGCTCGACGACGCCTCACCAAAGTAGGCGGGTAGAATGGGATGACAATTACTACGGTCGTTTCGGAGGGGGAATACTGTGGAATGGGAGATTACCCATCAGGTTTTAGCGTGTGCTTGGGTGCTGGCTTTCATACTTGGTATTGCGGTTCGTAAGACCGGGTTTTGCACACTCGGAGCAGTTTCCGATTGGATCAATATGGGGCACATGGGCCGGCTCTCGGCCTGGGCCTTCGCCACCGCTATCGCAATCACTGGCGTTCTCGTTATCGAAATGACCGGTTGGGTGGATATGAGCTCCACCCTCCCACCGTATCGATCCTCTAACTTCATGTGGCTACGTTATATTCTGGGCGGGCTAATGTTCGGCGTCGGCATGACCCTCAGTAGTGGCTGCGGCAACATGACCTCCATCCGTATGGGGGGCGGTAACGGCAAATCGATCGTGGTGTTCACGGTGATGGGTACCTGCGCCTACCTGATGACCAAGACCAATTTCTACGGCTACGTGTTCCACAGCTGGATGGAGCCGCTTAGCATCGATCTTGCGGCGCGTGGTATCGAGAGTCAGGAGTTGAGTGTTGTTCTGGCCAATATTGTGGGTATGGAGCCTTCGACCACGCTGCGCTGGGCCATCGCGGGTGCGGTTGCGCTGGTTTTGTTCTTCTTCGTTTTTCGCTCACCTCATTTCCGCGAACGTTTCGATTTCTTCCTGGGCGGTGGGACCGTAGGTATCCTGGTGGTATTGGCCTGGTACATCACGGGCAGCAACATCGGTACCGAGTGGAAGGAGTTTGCCGAGTTTATGGATCAGCCTCCCATCGGTGTCGCCACGCAATCGCTGACCTTCGTCAATCCGACAGGCGAGTGGGGGTATTGGTATACACAGCAACTCCAGCTGGATCCGTTTGCCGTGCTACCCATTCAATGGCACTTGATATCGTTCGGGATGATGGTCATTTCCGGTGTGGTATTTGGATCGTTCTTCTACTCGGTGACGACGAAGCGGTTTCACTTCGAGTGGTTTCGTTCCTGGGGCGATTTCATCAATCACGTGATTGGCGGAGCGTTGATGGGTATCGGTGGCGTGCTCGCTATGGGTTGCTCCATCGGTCAGGGCGTCACTGGCGTCTCCACCATGGCACTGGGATCCATCATGGCCTTGGGATCCATCATTCTCGGTTGTGCGCTGACCATGAAGGTGGAGTACTACCGAATCGTCTACGAGGAAGAGGCCAGCTTCAGTGCCGCGCTGCTCTCCAGCATGGTTGATCTGCGCCTGTTGCCAAAGGGAATGCGCCGGCTCGAGGCCGTCTAACTGGCTTGATTATCGATAGCGGGTGGGGTCGTTCTCACCCGCATCGGTAAATCCTTGAGCACGGATACGACAGGAGTCGCAGTGCCCGCAAGCCCTGCCCGATTCATCCGCTGAGTAACACGAAACGGTTGCGCTGTAATCCACGTCGAGACGTATCCCCTCGCGAATAATGTCAGCCTTGGAGAGAGTGATCAAAGGGGTGTGAACGGCAAACCGTTCCCCCTCCACACCCGCTTTGGTGGCAAGATTCGCGAGTCGTTCGAAAGCGCGAATAAACTCCGGGCGACAATCCGGATACCCTGAGTAATCCACCGCGTTGACGCCGATGAAAAGATCGTGGGCACCCAACACTTCCGCCCAACCCAGCGCTAAAGATAGAAAGACGGTATTACGCGCGGGTACGTAAGTGACGGGAATTCCCGACGTCGGCTCCGTGGGAACGGGGATGGAGGCGTCAGTGAGCGCCGAACCCCCAAACTTGCCCAGATCCAGATCGATTGTCTTATGGTCGATAGTACCCATGGCACGAGCGATTCTTTCAGACGCCCGCAGTTCCGTTTTATGACGTTGCCCGTAGGCGAAGCTCAGCGCATAACAGTCGAAACCCTGTTCGCGCGCTAACGCCAGGGTAGTGGCGGAGTCCAGTCCGCCCGATAGCAATACGACCGCTTTTGGAGAACCACTCACCGTCCCGGCTCCTCTCCCCAGATCAGTTTGTGCAGTTGAAGTTGCAGGCGGACGGGAAGTTGGTCTTTCAATATCCACTCAGCTAACCGGGTAGGGTTCATCTGCGGGGCCGCTGGGCTAAACAGCACCGTGCATCGGTGGTGGGGTTGATAAGTGTCCAACAGCCGTCTCGCCCAACGATAATCCTCTTGATCACAGATCACGAACTTGAGCTGATCTCGTTTCGTCAGATGATCCAGATTCTCAAGTCGATTGCGCTGGTCTTCACCAGAGCCCGGTGTCTTTACATCGACGACTTTGACCACCCTGGGATCAACCTGGGCAATATCCAACGCACCGCTGGTCTCCAGCGATACGTGGTAACCGGCATCGCAGAGTCTTTCCAGTAAAACGAGTGTGTCGGGTTGTGCCAGGGGTTCGCCACCCGTAACGCATACCAGCGGACAGTCGTGAGCGGAGAGACGCTCCAAAATCCGTTCGAGAGTCATCCACTCGCCACCCTGGAACGCATAAGTGGTATCGCAGTACCCGCAGCGCAGCGGGCAACCGGTTAAGCGGATAAACACCGTTGGCTCCCCCGTGCTCAGACCTTCACCCTGTAGTGAATAGAAAATCTCGGTTACGCGGAGTCGTCGATCCGTCATGTGATGTTCCAGTTGGGGGATGATCCCAGGGGGTATTTGCTCTAAATCAGGGACGCGATTGTACCGCAAACGGCCGAGTTGATAGCAGGTTGGATTTACCGGGGGAAGGGCGTTCTGTTTGCGGAGGGATTCCGCGCCTCCTGCTGGGCGACGGAAATGATAAGCTGTTCGGCCTCGTCGACGGAGAGGGGGTGAGAGAAGTGGTAGCCCTGTCCGCAGCAGGCTGCGATGGATTGGATATTCTTCAGTTGCGACTCCGTTTCAATGCCTTCGACCACCGGAAAGAGATAGAGGCTGTCGGCAAGCGAGATCATGGTTTGGACAAAGGTACTGTTCTTCCCGTCGCTATCCATTTGAGCGGGGAAGGAACGGTCGATTTTCAAACCGTTGAAGGGGAGTTTGTGTAGGTAACTGAGCGAAGCGTAGCCGGTTCCGAAGTCGTCGAGAAAGAGAAAGATTCCCAGTTCGCGCAGTGCCAGTAGCTGATCGATGACCCGTTTATCATCCTCACGCATGATGCTGGTTTCAGTGATTTCCAATTGCAAGGTGTAGGGAGGTAAGCCGGTCTCTTCCAGGATCTCACCGATCTTGTCGACGAGGCCATCGCGATCGAATTGGCGAGCCGACACGTTGACGCTGAGGTGCAGGGGTTGTTGCAAGGGGTGGCGCTCTTGCCACTGGGCCAGCTGCTTGAATCCTTTCTCCATCACCCATCGATCCATCGGAACGATGAGCCCGATCTCTTCAGCCACCGGGACGAACTCTACGGGCGAGAGCACTCCTCGTTCGGGGTGACGCCAACGAATCAGCGCTTCGAATCCCGTCAGTTGTCGGTTCGGCAGATAGAAGATGGGTTGGTAGAGGAGTTCGAACTGCTCCTCGTCCAATGCGCGACGTAGTTCGTTTTCCAGTCGCAATCGCGAAATTGCGCGCTTGTGCATCTGGGCATCGAAAACTTGGTAGCAAGCCTTACCCTCCTGTTTAGCGCGATACATGGCGGTGTCGGCATCGCGTAGCAGTTCTTGCGACGTGCGCCGGTGTTCAGCATCGATAACAATGCCGATACTGGCTGAGGTATAGACTTCGTGCTGCTCGATGACAAAAGGACGCCGTAGTTCGCGCAACAGGCGTTCGGCGATGGCGGTGGCCTCCTCAGTTTCGTTGACCTCCTCAAGTAAGATGACGAATTCATCGCCGCCGAGTCGTGCCAGTGTGTCGCCCGCTTTCAGACAGCTTCCAAAACGACGAGCGGTCTCCACCAGAAGTTGATCGCCGACCAGGTGCCCCAGGCTGTCGTTGACGATCTTGAATCGATCGAGATCGAGAAAAAGGATGGCGAAGGCGTGCGCGGGCTCTCGCTGCGAAACCTTCATCAGATGGTCGAGGCGGTCCATGAACAGGGTTCGATTGGGAAGTCCCGTCAGCGCATCGTGGATGGCGTCGTGGCGCACCTGCTCTTCGGCCACCTTGCGTGCCGTGACATCGGTTTGTGATCCCGCCATGCGATAGGGGATGTTGTTCTCGTTGTAGACAGCGACCCCGCAGGCCAGTGCCCAAATGTAGTTTCCGTTTTTGTGGCGAATACGGTACTCGATCTCCAATCGAGACGTTTTTCCATCCAGATGATTGTGTACCGCTGCCTGTACCCGCAATTGATCGTTGGGGTGAATGCGATCGAACCACTCCGAGGGTGTCTCGCTGACCTCCGCTGAGTCGTAGCCTAATAACGATTTCCAGCGGGGAGAGTAGAAAACCGTGTCGGAGTTGAGATCCCAATCCCAAATTCCGGCATCTGCGCCATTGACCGCCAGATCGTAACGTTCCTCGCTACGGCGTAGTGCCTCCTCTGCGGCACGCTCTTTAGCAAGCTGCTCCCGCAATCGCATGTTCTGATCCACCAGCTCCTTGGAGGTGATATCCAGTGAGTGTTTCAGCAACCCGCGGTCGTGGTCTGCCTGGACGTACGCGCGATCCACCTGGTGCAGCAGCCGCTGGATCTCTGGCGAGAGCGTGTTCCTCGCTACGTTCAATCGATCCAGCTGACGTTGCAGGAGTTTATGCGTCGGTCAGCTCGGTAAAGGTGGTTACGGTCATGGTCTAGTTGTGTAGCGCGCACTTGGTGGTATCGACCACCGGTGAGAGTTCCCCATAGGAGTAAAAGCCGGTGAATGCGGGCTTGTCACCCAGCACTTGCCGGACCGATTCCACCTCTTCCTCGATCCGTTGCTGTAGAACTAATTTTCTTCCGACGCAGCTGATAAGAATCGCGAGATCGGGCGGTGTGTTTCCGTTAATGGGTTGGCATGCTTTTGCTGCGCCATGGGCACCATCGATGAGGCGGTCAAAATTGGCCTTCATCAAGCGTGCGTAGCCACCTTCGGGCACATCGCCGGCGAACGTCATGTTCTGTTCCGCATCATCGACAGCCAGTACGGTACGTACCAATCCACGGTCGTCCTCGCCGCCGTGGACTAACAGTGGAAAGAGCAGTCCGCTGGCAGGAAGTTGCGTTGCGTAGTCGCCTAAATACTCGCGGTAGAGTTGAAGGGCGGATCGTCCGTCCAGTTCGAACAGTTTATTGCCCGACGATTTGGTGATCAGGCGATCGGGGCCGAACGGATCCCACCCTCCTAACGATCCATGCCCGATCTGCAGGTTGCCGCCGTAAAAACCGATGGCGACGACATTCCCCGGAGCGTGTTCGCCGTTGAGCCCGACCAGGGTCCGTTCAAAGCGGTGGGCATCGCCTGCGAGTCCCCCCGTCACCGTCGCGGTACTGGGGACCTCCTCGTTTATACCGGCGGCGAGCTCGCTGCCGTTTACCTCCAGCCCATCGGACAAGACCAGTACGTGGACGAGATCGGCTCTATGGAGTTTCCGTCCCAGTCTGCGCCCGGCATCGCGGCAGTCGCCACCGTCGGCAAGCTGGGTCTGTAGGGCATGGATCTGCGTTTGTTCGAATTGGATAGCGGTTGTGGTTAGCGTGTCGTCGAGTACGCGGGTGTTGAATATTTCGCCCGCGGTGCTGCAGACCGCGATATCCGCGTTGGGAAAGCGTTGTGCGACGATATCGTACGCGCGGGATTGGTCTAGTAGTTCGCGGGCAGCGAAAACCAGAACCAACTGTGGATCAATGGGTGTATCAGCTAGATCGTGCCAGCCATCTTTGGCGGACCAAATGTTCTGCAAGATCTGCATTGTGGAAAGACCCCTGTGTCATCAACAGTTCCACACGGTCTGCAAAAGGCAGACGTATGTTTCCGGGGATTCTTTCCACACCAGTCCTATTGGTGTGGCCTCGAATGAATTCCGTTTGATACGTAGGGCTTCCAGAGTGTCGGGCGGAGAGCAAGGTTTCTCTACCGGATGGTACCACTGAGAGGTTTTTTTATCGTAACGATAAGTAGTTTTACTGAAATAGTTGTGTCATGCAAGCAGAAGTGAAAAAGCGCAGGGCCTGACCCCGGAGGGGCAGGCCCTTAATTATCTTTTTATTATCAGTGTGTTATCTGCCTTCCCGTTTCATTCGTTGGAGGCGTTTTTCCGCCAGTCGAGAGGCGGTGGATTGCGGGAAACGTTGGCCGATCTCCGTCAGGGATGTCCGTGCGTCTGCCCACTGCTGGAGTTCGTAGTGTGCGTAACCGATCTTGAGCAGCGCATCCGGTGTTTTCGGGCTGTCGGGGAATCCATTGAGCACTTTGCGAAACTCCTCGATCGATTGGGCGAAGTTACGCGTCACGTAATTGGCTTCACCCAGCCAATACTGCGCATTGTCGGCGTAACTGCCCGAGGGGTAGCGTTTGAGAAACTCCTGGAACTGGCCTATCGAGCGCTGATAGCGACCCTCCTTCAACAAATTGAAGACGAGTTGATAAGCCGCCTGTTCCTGGGCGGGATCGATGGCCGCCGTCGGAGGTGTGGTTGGGGTTGTGGGTTGAGCGCCAGGTGCCACAGTGGTTCCAGGGGTACCTGAAGGCGTAGTAGGCGTTACCGGTTGCGTAGGCGCTAGCGGTTGAGCCACTTGGCCACCGGTCTCAACCCGGCGCAAGCGCCGATCCACATCCAGGTAGAGGTCGCGCTGGCGCTGGCGGAGGCTGTCGATCGCGTGCGACTGGACTTCCATTTCACCGCGCATCTCTCTTACTTCCTCCTGGATATCCTGGAGGCGAGTCAAAACCTCCATCAACGCCTGGCTCTGAGAGCTCATGCCAGGAGCCGTTGATGGGGTAGCGACTGCCGTGGGGGAGGCCGTTGCCTGACCGGTACCCGCAGGGGCAGGGCTGGAGGCGTCAACGACCGGGGCCGCCTGATCTTGGGCTTGGGCCAGGGAGCTCCCCGCCATCAGACAGAGTCCCGCCAGCGTCCCATAAGTGACCTTTTTCGCCATTATTGCAGTCCTTCGTAGATGATCTCGACGCGGCGATTCAGGCCCCACGCGCTTTCGTCGTAGCCCAACGCAGCGGGTTTCTCTTCGCCAAAACTGACGGTCTGAATCTGATTGCCCTGGGCACCCATGAACAGTAGTAACTGGCGTACCGAGAGTGCGCGCCGCTCTCCCAGGCCGATATTGTACTCGCGCGTGCCGCGTTCGTCGGCGTGCCCCTCCAGGATCACCTTCAGCCCCGGGCTGGCAGCGAGAAAGTTGGCGTGCGCGGTAATGATTTCGCGTTGCTCTTCGCCGATCTTGCTGCTGTCGAATTCGAAGTAGAGGGTCCGTTTGGAGAGCAGGTTGGTCGGGTCATTGAGCGCCTGCATGTCGATGGCGGTACCGCTACCCACATCGGTACCTTGAACACCGCTCGTTTCGGCTTGGCCACTACCATCTGATTGGCCTGCCTGATCGCCCTGCCCGTCGACTATGGTGGCACCATCGTCATCCCGCACCGAACCTGTGGATTCGCAGCCGGCGAAGAGAAAGACAACAAAGAGTAGCGGGACAGTTTTTGGTAGCGTTTTCATCGGGGGCTCCTTCACGGGGTAACTTTATTGTTTAAAAGGCGACCAGGCGGGTTCGCGTACGTCACCCTCTCCTGATGCCAGGCGTTGGTTAACACGGCCATCGGCCGAGACCGCTTTCAATACGCCTCGTCGACCCTCACGAGTCGCGTAGAGCAACATGCTCCCATTCGGAGCAAAGCCTGGCGATTCATCCAATCTGCCGTCGGTAAGAATGCGCATCAGGCCGCTCCCCAGGTCCATGATGGCGACGCGGGATCGGTTTTGGTGTTCATTGATGAAAATAAGCTGTTTACCGTCGGGCGAAAAGTCCGGTCGCGCATTGTTGTCACCCTCGAAAGTGAGCCGCTTGGGTCGTCCTCCCGAGGCGGAAACCTGGTAGATCTGCGGTCGCCCACCTCGGTCGGAGGTGAAGGCGACCTGTTTGCCATCGGGCGTCCAGGTGGGTTCGGTATCGATGGCGAAGCTACGGGTCAGTTGGCGTCTCTTGCCGGAGGCGAGATCCAGAACATAGATGTCCGGATTTCCCTTGTGCGACAACGTGAGCGCAAGTTTCTTCCCGTCAGGCGACCAGGCGGGTGCTCCGTTGATGCCGGGTAGCTTACTTACCGAACGGCGCTGAGAGGTGTTCATGTCCTGAATAAAGACCTCGGGGTGCTTGCTTTCAAACGAGACATAAGCCAGCCGTTTACCGTCGGGAGACCAGGATGGGGACATGATGGGCTGCGCGGAGCGAAGTGCAATTTGAGGATTATGGCCATCGGAGTCGGCGACCTTCAACTGATAGCGCTCCGCGTCGTTGGAGCCTTGTGGTAACGCGACGATATAGGCGATACGTGTATCGAATGCGCCGGGTTGTCCGGTTAGTGTTTCATAAACAAGGTCTGCGACATGGTGAGCCGTACTGCGCAGGTTCGCGCGATTCGCCGGGAAGCTGTAGCCGGCCAGTTGCACACCCTTGAACACGTCGAAAAGCTGGAACTGAACAATGAAGGCGTTGGGACCCATGGAGCGCACCCGACCCACCAACAGATTCTCGGCGTTGAGGATACGCCAATCGGCATATTTCACCTGTGTGCCGTCGTGGGGGCGGGCGATAAGGTCTTGATCGGGTAATGGGGCAAATCGACCGCTGCGACGTAAGTCGTTGGCAATGATGGCGCTGACGTCCTCCGGCGGCGGGGCTGATCCATCCCAACCAAAGGGGACGACGGCGATAGGCGCCGCGCCTTCCACACCTTTGGTGATTTCGATGGTGAGTGCGGCGTGTGTGACACTAGTGATCGAAGTTATCAATAGTGCAAGCGCAATTCGGATGTGAAAATTTACTTTTCGCAATGTTTAACCCTTTGATGGATCAAAAATAAAGATTTGTTCTCTCATCTCATCGAATACGTCGGGTGCGCTGGACACGGGTAGCGGTGAAGCTTTCCTTACAGCGGATTCGACAGATCGGTCAAAAATCGGATCACCGCTCGATTCAACGATCGTAACGCCAACCACCTCGCCACCCGGGATTACTCGAATCGAAATCTTGCACTTGAGGTTCTTCCTTGAACCCAGTGGCTCACGCCAACTGTTTTCGACTTTTTGTCGGATAAGAATCTGATATTTCTCTAGCTCGGATTGAACGTACTTACGCCGTTGCTGCTGGAGCTCGGCCTCTTCTCTGGCCAGTTGTTGTTCGAGAATCCGCTTCTCCTCCTCTTTGCGTTTGCGCTCCTCTTCGGCTCTACGGCGCTGCTCCTCTTCCATTTTACGTTTGGCTTCCAACTCCGCCAAACGCTTTTCTTCCGCTTCGCGCTCTAAGCGCAGTTTCTCCAGCCGCTCCTTTTCCGCTTTCTGTGCGGCGATGCGTTTGGCTTCCGCCTTTTTGCGCTCCTTCTCCTCTGCCGCGCGTTCTTGCGCGAGCTCGTGGCGGGCTTTCTCTTCCGCTTTTCGCTTGCGCTCTGCCTCCCTACGCTTCTTTTCCGCGAGTTGGCGTTTCTTCTCTTCGGCGGCGCGTTTCTTCTTGGCCTCTTTCAGACGACGCTCTTCAGCAAGCCGTTTTTCGCGCGCCTTCTTGGCGGCGTTTTCCGCATCCTGTTTGCGTTTCGCCTGGGCTGCCCGCTTCTTGGCCTCGGCCTGCTCGAGTTTCTCGATCTCTTCACTGACCTTCTTCTCGTCAACGGCGACGGCCTGGATAATGGGCTGTTGATCTACGGTGGGCACCGAGGGCGTCCACTGGAAACTCACCACGACCAGAGCGATCACCACGACATGCACCAGCACCGACAGCAGCAGCGCCTTGGGGTAGTTTTTCAGAAACTTCAACATGCCGCTACCGCTTCCTCGCACTGGGGGGCGTTTCGGTCATGAGACCTACGCTGGGCGCTCCGGCCTGTTGGAGCAGCGACATGGCGCGGACCACTTCACCGTAAGGCACTTTTCGATCTCCGCGAACCAGTACCGGTATACCGGGATTACGGCGCAAGACGGCGGACGCGCGAGCTAACAGCGTATCGGTGGATATCGAATGGTCGCTGTTCTCGCCGACGTTAAGAAAGAAGTTGCCTTCCTGGTCGACGGTCACGACCAGGGGTTCTTTGTCCTGGCGTGGTAACGGTTCAGAAGCGGCCTGCGGAAGCTCCACTTTGACGCCCTGGGTGAGCAGCGGGGCAGTGATGATAAAAATGACCAACAGTACCAGCATCACGTCGATATAGGGTACGACGTTGATCTCTGACATCGGGGGGCGGCGTTGTCTGTTTTGTGCCATGTTCGGGGGTTCGTTATCGGTTTTTGCGCGTCAGGTCACATGGGTTTGCCGTTGCAGAATGGTGGAGAACTCTTCCACAAATGTGTCATAGCGATTGAGTAGTCGTTCGACATCGTTGGAGTAGCGGTTGTAGGCCACGACGGCGGGAATTGCAGCGAAGAGTCCCATGGCGGTTGCGATCAGCGCCTCGGCAATGCCGGGGGCGACCTGTGCCAAGGTGGCCTGTTTGATGTTCGCCAGCGAGCGAAACGAATTCATGATGCCCCAGACCGTACCCAACAGTCCCACGTAAGGGCTGGTGGAGCCCACGGTGGCTAAAAACGCCAAGTGGTGTTCGAGCCGATCGGTCTCCCGCGCCAGCGCGATGCGCATCGCCCGCTGCGCGCCTTCGACGATGGCTTTCGCTTCGACGCCGGGTTGCTTGCGCAAGCGGCTGAATTCGGCAAAGCCGGAGGCGAAGATGCTGTCCATGCCGGTGGCCGTCTCGGCGCTACTGATCTCGCGGTAGAGCTTGCCGAGGTCACCGCCGGACCAGAAGCGGTCTTCGAATTCGTTGGCCGCCGATTTGGCGCGCTTGAGTGCGTTCCACTTTTGAAAGATAAAGGTCCAAGAGATCAACGACGCCAGAACCAGCGCCAGCATCACCAACTGGACCAAGGGGCTGGCGCCCGTTATCAAATAGACAATGGATAGATCAGCAGACACGGTCAATCTCCGTCATCATGCGCTCGGGGATCGGCCGCGGGCGAAATCGGGTCGCCTCGATACAGGCCACCTGGATGCGTCCGCTGCAGAGCAGCTCCCCCTCTTGCGTATCTTTCATCACGTGTTGTTCGAATGTGAGACTGGCGCGCCCGCGTTTCGCAATGCGTGTCCTTATGGTGAGGGCATCGTTGAAGCGAGCGGGTCGGTGGAAATCCACCTCGGCCCGTCTCACGGCGAATAAGACATCTTCTTTACTGGCGAGTTCATCTTGTTCGAAGCCCAGGCTGCGCAGCCACTCGGTTCGGGCTCGCTCCATGAACTTGAGATAGTTGGCGTAATAGACCACACCTCCGCTATCCGTATCTTCGTAGTAAACGCGCAACGGCCAAAGGAAATCGGTCACTATTTCGGCGCTCCGGCAATGCGTGTGGCGCTGACATCGGCCGAATTCGCGCAAATCGCGCAGCGCTTGCCCCGTTTACTCACCATCGAATAGCTCGAGCGTGTTTTGGGTTTCGGTTTCGACCCGCTTGGGTAGGGCGAGGCCGAAGTGAAGGTAGGCGTTGCGGGTGGCGATGCGACCGCGCGGGGTACGCATCAGGAAACCTTGCTGGATTAAATAGGGTTCCAGCACATCCTCGATGGTACCGCGCTCTTCGCCGATGGCGGCGGCCAGGTTATCGACGCCCACAGGGCCACCATCAAACTTCTCGATGACGGTCATCAACAGCTTCCTGTCCATCACATCGAAGCCGTTATCGTCCACATTGAGCATGGCCATGGCTTTCTGCGCCATCTCCGCGGTAATGGTGCCGTCGCCTTTCACTTGGGCGTAGTCGCGTACGCGACGCAGAAGACGATTGGCGATGCGGGGCGTACCGCGGGATCGGCGTGCGATTTCGTGGGCGCCTTTATCGTCGGAGGAGACGTCCAATATGTGGGCGGAGCGTTTGACGATGGAGGTCAGTTCCGCCGTGCTGTAGAACTCCAGCCGCTGGACGATGCCGAAGCGGTCTCTTAGCGGCGAAGTGAGCAGGCCGGCGCGGGTCGTAGCGCCGACCAGCGTGAAGGGTGGCAGGTCGAGTTTGATCGAACGCGCCGCGGGCCCTTCGCCGATCATGATGTCGATCTGATAGTCCTCCATGGCCGGGTAGAGGATCTCTTCGACCTGGGGGCTCAGGCGATGAATCTCATCCACGAACAGCACATCGCGGGGTTCCAGATTGGTGAGCAGGGCGGCGAGATCGCCCGCGCGTTCCAGCACCGGTCCGGAGGTCTGGCGCAGATTGACACCCATCTCGTTGGCGATGATGTGGGCGAGGGTGGTTTTGCCCAGCCCCGGGGGACCGAATATGAGTACGTGATCCAGCGCTTCGCTGCGATCTCGAGCGGCTGGGATGAAAATCTCCATCTGCTCTTTGACCGCGGGCTGGCCGACATAGTCGGCCAAGATGCGGGGGCGTATGGCGCGATCGACCGCCTCGTCGTCGGCGAGGGCGTCGGCGCTGACCAGTCGGTCGGATTCGATCATCTGACTCTTATTGTTAATCGGTTCGGGGTGGTGGCCCGCATTCTACCGCACCGTGGCCTGTAAGGCTCGACGAATCAACTCGTCGCTGGAGACGCCCTCTTCGGCGATGGCGCGTACCATTTTACTGGCCTCCGGCGCTTTATAGCCCAGGGCAACGAGCGCACTGACGGCATCTTGGGTGGCGCTGCCGTTACCGCGTAGGGCGAGTTCCTCCTTGGGTGAACCGATAGCCGCGGCGGGCTGCTCCCAGTCAGCGAGGCGGTCGCGCATCTCGACGATTAGCCGCTCGGCCGTTTTCTTGCCGATCCCCGGCAGGCGGGTCAGCGCGGCGCTGTCGTTTTGGTTGACGCAGACCACGAAATCATCGGCGCTGATCCCCGAGAGGATCGCGATCGCCACGCGAGGCCCGACACCGCTCACCTTGATGAGGTTGCGAAACAGCAGTCGTTCGCGCTCGGTGTAGAAGCCGAATAGCGCCTGGGCATCTTCACGGACCACCAGGTGGGTGTGGAGAGTGACTTCGGCGCCTGTCTCGGGTAGTTGGTAGAAGGTGGACATGGGTGCCTCCACTTCGTAACCCACGCCGCTGACGTCGAGCAGCAGTTTCGGAGGATGCTTTTCGGCGAGGGTACCGCGAAGTCTACCGATCATCGGTTGAGTCCTGATTTGGCGAGGGTTTGGAAGGTGTGGCCGTGACAGAGCGCCACTGCCAGTGCGTCTGCCGCATCGGCTTGCGGGGTGCTGTCGAGGCCCAGCAGCACGCAGACCATGTGCTGCACCTGATGTTTGGTGGCGCTGCCTTTGCCGACAATGGCTTGTTTAACGGCGCGTGCGGCATGCTCGCTGACCTGTAGGTCGTGACTGGTGGCAGCGCAGATGGCGGCACCGCGTGCTTGGCCCAGTTTCAGGGCGGAATCGGCATTGCGATGCACAAACACCTGTTCGATGGCCATCTGTTCGGGGGCGTAAGTAGCGACGATTTCAGCAACCCCTGCAAAAATCTCCTGCAGACGCTCCGGTAGCGCTTTGTCCCGTACCCGTATGCAACCGCTGGCGATGTAGCGGCTCTTGCCCCGCTCAATGTCGATCACTCCATATCCGGTGATTCGCGAACCGGGGTCAATGCCGAGAATGCGCATGGAGGCGGTTCTATGAACTCCGGCTAGCCGAGCTGGGCGATGATCTCATCCGAGATATCGGCGTTGGAGTAGACGTTCTGCACATCGTCCAGGTCTTCCAGCATCTCCAGCAGGCGAATCATACGCTGGGCGTCATCCAGATCGACCGCGACGTTGGTCGAGGCACGTTGTGTGATTTCGGCGATCTCCGGCTCGTGACCCGATTCCACCATCGCCTCTTTGACAGTGACGAATTCGTCGGGTGTGACCAGCACGTCGATAGAACCGTCGTCGTTGGCGAGGATGTCCTCGGCGCCTGCTTCCAGGGCGGCCTCCATGATCGTGTCTTCATCGGCGCCTTTGGGGTAGCTCAAGACGCCCGATTGACTGAACAGGTAGGCCACGGAACCATCGGTACCCAGGTTTCCGTTGCATTTGGTGAAGGCGTGGCGTACCTCGGCAACGGTCCGATTGCGGTTGTCGGTCATGCAGTCCACCATCACCGCGACGACGCCGGGGCCATAACCCTCGTGGCGAACCTCCTCGTAGTTATCGCCCTCACCCGCCCCAGCGCCGCGCTTGATTGCGCGCTCAACCGTATCTTTGGGCATGTTATTGCCCAGGGCGTTGTCGACCGCTGCGCGCAGACGGGGATTTGCGCTGGTGTCGGGGCCACCGATACGGGCGGCGACGGTGATTTCTCGGATGAGTTTGGTAAAGAGTTTGCCGCATTTGGCGTCCTGGGCCTTCTTACGGTGCTGGATGTTGGCCCATTTACTGTGTCCTGCCATGAGTACCTCAAGTGAATCTGGTGGTGGGGTTTTCCACAAATCGGGACATGATACCTCTCCCCCGTAGCAATCACTACAGGCCGACGGGCAGGAATGCCGCGGTTGCGACGCTCTGTACCACGGTTTTGATGGTGCGGTCGCTCTTGTTCGCCATGATTCGCGCCATCATGTCTTGGTGGGCCACGAGTTTGGCGAAGAGTCGTTCGAAGCCGTAGTTGATGGCTTCACCGGGCAGTGCATTGGCGAGAATCAGACGATGGCCCGAAGCGTCCAGGCGGTGATTGAGGCGCCAATTGGTGATCTCTAGATTACGGGCGCTGTTGTAGAGCTGTTGCGCATCGAGATTGTCGAGTAGAAAGAACTCGCGTTTGCCGCCGTAGGATTGGCGAATCATCCCGGTCAGCCCCGCCATCAAGGCAAATACCCGATCACCCCGATACGCTGGGTCGAGGGCGAGCAGGATGGCGTCGGTGCCCTCTTTCGCCGCCAGTTCGGTGTATTTCAACGGGGCCGATTCGCCGAACAGTTGCTCGAGCCGCTGCTCGAGTGAAGCGTTGCGGACCTTACGCAGTTCGTGGGGATTGCGTTTGTAGAGTTTGATGGTCAGTTGACGGAGCAGGTGGTGCAATTCGCCGACATAGCGATCCGCTACCATGTCGATGTCGCTCTTGGCCATGTTACGAAGCGTGCCTGGCAGGGAACTGCAGGCGACCAAGAGCGCGCAAGCGATGGAAAGTAGTAGGTATTTGGTAACGCGGTGAGCCACGAGTTCTTGTTATAGGATTCTAGGGACGATTCGCGATTGTCCGGCGATCATAACATCAACAGGTGAATTCGTTTTTCGTCGTGAAACAGTCTCCGTCAAAGTGTCCGGCGCGCAAAAAGGCGCAGACGGCTCTAGCGGTTCTTCGGGAAAAGATCAGTGTGGTGTGGGTGAGCGGGAGTTCCAGACGCTCGTGGCTTCCGTCGATATGGGTCTCTTCCAGCGCTACGGTTCCATCGCTGGTGGTGTCAAAGCCGTGGATGATGCGCCCGGCACCAAAATTGAGTGTACCTGCGATGACGCCCACATCGCGATCGGCGGGAATGCCGATGGGGTCTCCCAACAACGCCTCTTCGGTGCTGCGTCCCAGCATGCGCTGTCCAACCCGGAATCGCGAGAGGGATCTCGCCGCCTGGCTCCCCTGCAGCGGAGAGCCGATGGTGACGATGCGGCCCGGCGAAGCCGGTGGTGAGTCGGCAAACATGCGAAGTATCACCAGGCCACCGAGACTGTGACCCACGAAATGAACGGAGGATTCGGGCAGGCCGGCGACAAAATGCGCAAGCTTTTGTGCGTTGCTGGCGATGGGGTCGCGTACGCTGCGGTAGCCGAATCGGTAGGGAGTGAAACCATGCCGTCGCAGGTGGCGGGCGAGAAACCCGAGTTCCAAGCCATTCATCCACAGGCCATGTACCAGCACCACGGCTTCACGCTGAGTTCTTGGCGTATCCATCGCTCGATGGCCGGGCTTATTTAACGGCCAACATGCGATCCAGTGCGATGCGCGCCTGTTGGGCTTCCGCTTCCGGGACACTGATCTGATTGACGATGTTCCCGTCCACCAGGTTTTCCAGGGTCCAGAGGAGGTGTTGTGGGTCGATACGGAACATGGTGGAACACATACAGACCGTTGGGGACATAAAATGGACCGATTTACCCTCCGGCGCCATCTGCTGATGGAGTCGATTCACTAGGTTGAGCTCGGTGCCCACCAACCAGCGGCTACCCGGTTCGGAGGCTCGGATCCTCTTGATGATGTTTTCGGTAGAGCCGATGTAGTCCGATTTTTGGCACACTTCAAAGCAGCACTCGGGGTGGGAGATGACTTGGGTTTCGGGGTGTTGGGATTTGAATCGATCGATCTGTTCGGGTTGGAACATCTGGTGTACCGAACAGAAGCCCTTCCAGAGAATCATTTTTGCAGCACGTATCTGATCGGGCGTCAAACCACCCATGGATTTGTCGAAGTCCCACACGACCATCTCGTCCAGCGCAATTCCCATCTCGTGGCCGGTATTGCGGCCAAGATGCTGGTCGGGGAAGAAGAGCACCTTTTCGCGTTGTGCGAACGACCAGTCGAGGACATGGCGGGCGTTGCTAGAAGTGCAGACTATGCCTCCATGGCGGCCACAAAAAGCCTTCAGGTTCGCGGCTGAATTGATGTAAGTGACCGGCGTGATGCTCTCGTCCGCCTCCAACACCTCGGACAGCTCACGCCAACAGCGCTCGACTTTGGCCAGGTTGGCCATATCCGCCATGGAGCAACCCGCGGTTAAGTCGGGGAGAATCGCTACCTGGTCGGGGCCGGAGAGGATGTCCGCCACTTCCGCCATAAAATGAACACCACAAAACACGATGAACTTGACACCAGAATCCGCGGCTTGACGAGAGAGTTTCAGCGAGTCGCCGCTGAAGTCGGCAAACTGGAACACTTCGTCGCGCTGATAATGGTGACCGAGGATGATCAGTTGGTCACCCAGCTGCTCTTTGGCGGCACGAATGCGATTCTCGCACTCGTTATCATCGAGTACTGTGTAGTCGTCGATATTCAGTTGGTTGGCTAGCATTGCTCGCTCTTTGAAATCCTCGATTCCATCGATGAGTTAAACGTCGGATCTTTTCTAACGGTTCTCATAGGGTACGTTCGGCGGGACTGGCTTGCACTAGTGCCATGATGGCGATGCGGTTGGTCCAAGAGCTGGCGAGTCGGGCCGCCTGGTGACGCGGCAGCCACTGGTAGCCCAGATGTTCGTTCGAGTTCACGCGGACAGCGATGGGTTTTTCCAGCTCCATGCGAAACACATGTTCCTGGTTGGTGTGATGATCCGGTGAATAGCGATGACGCCAGGCGGCGATGATAGGGAAGTGGCTACGAATACCGCACGCCTCGAGATTGCCGCCGGCTTCTATACCCGTCTCTTCCATTACCTCTCGGCGTGCGGCTTCCTCGGGTGATTCATTCCAGCGCAAACTCTCCGTCACCGACTGCCAGAAGCCTGTGGGTTGCGTACGCTCCAACATCAACACCGCCCCGTCGCGGGTGGCGACGACGACTAGCACGGAAATCGGACGTTTGTAACGATTCTCAGACAACGTCCTTACGGCATATGTTTGACGCGAATGTTGAGTTCATCCAGCTGGATTTTGGAGACCGACGCCGGTGCGGAGGTAAGCGGACAACTCGCGGTTTGCGTCTTGGGGAACGCGATCACATCGCGAATTGAGCTCGAACCGCTCATGAGCATCACCAAGCGATCGAGACCGAAAGCGATGCCGCCATGGGGTGGTGCGCCGTACTTCAGCGCATCGAGCAGAAAGCCGAATTTTTCGCGTGCCTCATTATGCTCAAGCCCCAACAGGCGGAATACGGTGTCCTGCATCTCTTCGCGATGAATACGCACTGAGCCTCCGCCCACTTCGATACCGTTCAGCACCATATCGTAAGCCCGGGAGAGCGCGCTGCCCGGGTCGTGTTCCAGCTTTTCGGGATCTTGATCCTGCGGCGCGGTGAAGGGGTGGTGTAGCGCGTCCCAGCGGCGGTGGTCCTCGTTCCACTCGAACATGGGGAAGTCGACAATCCACACCGGTTTCCAGCCGTGTTCCACCAGGCCGCGGTCCTCGCCGAGCCGCACGCGTAGCGCCCCGAGCGAATCGTTGACCACTTGGGCTTTATCGGCGCCAAAAAAGATCAGATCGCCATCTTCCGCACCGGTGCGGGCAAGGATGCCTTCCACCGTCTCATCGGGCAGGAATTTAAGGATGGGGGATTGCAGCCCTTCGCGCCCCTTGGTCTTCTCGTTCACCTTGATGTGGGCGAGGCCGCGGGCGCCGTAACGGCTGACGTATCGGGTGTAGTCGTCGATCTCCTTGCGCGTCAGTGCGCCTCCGTTGGGCATACGGAGTGCGGCCACACGTCCTTTGGGATCGTTGGCAGGTCCGGCGAAGACCTTGAACTCCACGTCGGTCATGAGATCGCCCATGTCGACCAGCTCCAGAGGGATGCGCAGGTCGGGTCTATCCACGCCGTAGCGGTTGACGGCCTCGGCGTAACTCATGCGTGGAAAGGGATTGGGGAGCGCGATCTCTAAGGTTCTGGCGAAGAGCTGGCGAATCATCTCCTCCATCACCGTCATGATGGCATCTTCGTCCATGAAGGAGGTTTCGATATCGAGCTGGGTGAATTCGGGCTGCCGGTCGGCGCGCAGATCCTCGTCGCGGAAGCAGCGTACCACCTGATAGTAGCGATCCAGGCCGCTCACCATCAGCAGCTGTTTGAATAGCTGCGGCGATTGGGGCAGGGCGTAGAAGTCGCCAGGGTGGTTACGCGCCGGAACCAGAAAATCACGTGCACCTTCCGGAGTCGCCTTGGTAAGGAAGGGGGTTTCGATTTCGAGAAAACCCTCGTCATCCAGGAAGTTACGGAGTGTCCGCGAGACATCGGCGCGCAGTTTCAGTTTTTGTTGCATGGTGGGGCGTCGCAGGTCGATGTAGCGATGACGCAGGCGCACTTCATCATTGACGTCGATTTCATCTTCCACCTGGAAGGGTGGCGTTTCGGCCTTGTTGAGGATCTCCAGCTCTTTAACCAATACCTCCACCTCTCCGGTGGGCATATTGGGATTGACTGTACCTTCCGGGCGGTGGCGGACTTTGCCGCGGATGTGCAGGACGAATTCATTGCGCACGCGCTCTGCAAGTGCGAATTGTTCGGGCGTGTCGGGGTCAACGACGATCTGAGCGATGCCTTCGCGGTCGCGTAAATCGATGAATATGACTCCGCCGTGGTCGCGACGGCGATGGACCCAACCGCTGAGTTCGACTTCTTGGTCGAGATCGGCGAGGGTCAGCTGGCCGCAGTAGTGACTGCGCATGTGATGTGTTCCTGTAGGGCGCTGGGAAAACGCGGAATATTAAGGGTTTATGGGGGGGTGGTGCAAGGTGGAGTGGCTTTTTTGAGGTGTCGGATTTGTGTGGCGATAGCCACACAAATCCCAACTACAAACACACACACAAACAAAAAGCCGGGCATCGCCCGGCTTTTCGCAGATCTAAAAAAATCTAGAAAACTATTCCCCGACACAAGACGCACACGTCGAACTCTTGGAATCCGCACACGCCGGTGGCTCCTTATCCTTCTTAGCGAGATTCTTCTTATTGTCCTTCTTGAAATCGGTCTCGTACCAACCACTGCCACTCAGACGAAATCCAGCCGCAGAAATCAACTTGTTGAGGGCGGGTTTCTCACAACTCGGGCAATCTACTAACGGTGCGTCGCTCATTTTCTGGATCTTCTCGAGCTGATGGCCGCATTCGGTGCATTAGTACTCGTAAATCGGCATGACTCAAACTTCGGACCTGGGGCTGCGGGCGTTGTTCCAGATAGATGGAGTTAGGCCCAGCAACTTTCAAGTGGCGAAATTATAAGCGGCGTTTTCAGAAAAAAACAAGGAATTTCAGTAAGTTCTTGTGATCTTACTATTAGCGATCATTTGTGATGGGACTTGATTCGCGCTGTTTCGCTTTGCAATCTACCGTTTGATCTGTTGAGGTGACGACCACTTAGTACCTTACAAATACACTCAATTATGCACGTACGTTATACCGCCCCACCGCGGGAGAATCGTAATGATCTCCACACCTTACGTTCCTTGCTGCCCTATCTGTGGAACTATCGGGGGCGGGCTGCTCTGGCCCTTGGATGCCTGATTCTCGCGAAGGTCTCAACGGTGTTGGTACCGCTGATTCTCAAAGAGGTGGTGGATGCGCTCGATGATCCCGAATCGCTGATAATCGCTCTTCCCCTCGGGTTGTTATTGGGCTATGGTGCTCTGCGTCTCGCGGGGGCACTGTTCAACGAGCTGCGTGATGGGGTCTTCGCTAAGGTCCGACAGGGGGTGGTGCGGCTGATCTCGCGCCAGATCCTCGAGCATCTCCACCAGCTCTCCCTGCGTTTTCACCTGGAGCGCAAAACCGGTGGAGTATCGCGGGACATCGAGCGAGGTACCCGTGCAGCGAGCACGTTACTGAACTTTATGGTTTTTAGCGTTCTGCCCATCATGGTGGAGTTCATCCTGGTGGGCGGGATACTCCTGTCACGTTTTAGCATCTGGTTCACCGTGGTCACCTTCGTCGCGGTCGTGGCTTACATCGCGTTCACTTTCGCGGTAACCAATTGGCGTATCCAGTTTCGGCATCGCATGAACGCTATGGACTCCCAGGCCAACTCGCAGGCCGTGGATAGCTTGATCAACTATGAGACGGTGAAGTACTTCAGAAACGAGAAGTGGGAGCTCGACCGCTACGATAAGAGCCTCGCCGAGTGGGAGGATGCCGCGGTTAAGACCCAGACCTCGCTCTCGGCGCTGAACTTTGGCCAAGGGGCGATCATCGCCGTCGGCGTCACGATCATCATGATTCTCGCCGCCGATGGAGTGGCACAGGGCGATTTGACCCTGGGCGATTTGGTGATGGTGAACGCATTTCTACTGCAACTCTTCATTCCCTTGGGGTTCCTGGGAGTGGTCTACAGTCAGCTAAAACACGCGCTTTCCGATATGGAGATGATGTTCGAGTTGCTTGATCGGCGACCCGAGATTCGAGATCGGGAAGGAGCGCAACCCCTCCGGATCGAAGGGGGTAGGATTCGATTCGAACGAGTCAGATTTCACTACAACCCGGATCGACAGATCCTTCACGAAGTGGATTTCGAGTTGTCGCCGGGTATCAAGTTGGCGGTCGTGGGTCCGAGCGGTTCCGGTAAATCGACTCTGGCCCGTCTACTGTTTCGCTTCTACGACGTGGGCGAGGGGCGAGTGCTGGTTGACGATCAAGACGTGCGCGATGTGACCCAGGCCAGTCTGCGCGATGCGATCGGTATCGTCCCGCAGGATACGGTGCTGTTTAACGATTCCATCTACTACAACATCCAGTATGGGTGCCCGGAGGCATCGCAGGGGGAGGTGGAGCGGGCTGCTGAACTCGCCTATATCCATCACTTTATCCAGTCGTTGCCGCAGGGGTACGAGACGGTTGTGGGAGAGCGGGGTTTGAAACTTTCCGGCGGTGAGAAGCAGCGCGTCGCTATCGCTCGGGCAATCCTGAAGAATCCGCGCATCATGGTCTTCGACGAGGCGACCTCTTCGCTCGATTCTCAATCGGAACAGACCATACAGAGCGCGTTGAAGGAGCTGGCCGAGAACCACACGACATTGGTGATTGCGCATCGTCTTTCGACGATCGTCGATGCAGATCAGATTCTCGTCATGGAGCAGGGACGCATCGTGGAACGTGGTACACATGCGGAGTTGTTGACACTTCAGGGGAGTTACGCCGCCATGTGGGATCTTCAACAGGAGGAGCAGCGCCAAGCGGAAGCGGCCGAATCAGAAGCGGGTGGACTGGGAGACGTGATAGGATCAGTCTGATTTTTATACGTTCGGCTTCGTTTTTTGGGTTACTAACAATATTGAGATAAAAGCCCGATGGATAATAAGCGTAAATACGTTCGCACGCCTGTCAGTGTCAAAGTTAAGGGATTTATATACTTGACTCCACCAATTTCGTCACCGTATCCCGAGTGGCAAGGGGGAGTGCGTCATGAGCAAATCCACGATCAGTACCTTCCCTCTCTTCGAGATTTTCCCCGATCAGGAGTCGGCGCGACTCTATCTCGAAGGGCGCCGTTGGCCCGATGGTGTGGGTTGTCCCCACTG
>Ga0209679_1000178_pt1 | contig 29994 bp, 33 predicted proteins | sample WorMetHEROISLAND_4_FD_187408 | JGI IMG/M metagenome (GOLD analysis project Ga0209679, IMG submission 187408) | Marine gutless worms symbiont microbial communities from Max Planck institute for Marine Microbiology, Germany - Olavius sp. 2 HERON... ...
GCACATGATGTTCAAATTATCAGCATGTGCAGAGAAAACCTGGCGCAAGCAGCGGGGATTTAACTACCTGGCCAAGGTGATAACGGGAGTGAAGTTTAAAGATGGAATCGAGGTGACGACGGGCAATTAGGTAGCAGCTGGATCAATATCCAAACACCAGATTTGACGAGAACTCGGGATAAATTGGTGCCGGCAGGAGGACTTGAACCCCCAACCTACTGATTACAAATCAGTTGCACTACCAGTTGTGCTATGCCGGCTATCGTTTTGTTGGTCTTAGAGAATTATAGGGGGGAAAACGGCTGTTTGTCTTGTGTAAGACCATCCCGGAACCCAAACACTGAGCAATGGTTCACGAACGCGGCGAGATTCTAGTCGCACTTAGCCCTAGGGGCAAGTCTCGCGCTGATAATCCGCCTCTCGATACCGCTCCTGCAGCGCGGCATGCAGATCGGTAGAGAAACGTTGCGCATTCTTGGGACCCAACGCGATCCAAAACCGTTGCGTCTCCCGCTTTCGGGTCAACAGGCGGGCATCATAGCCGGTGCGTTTCATCTTCTGTCGCAAACGCTGTGTCGAAGCCTGTTGACTGAATATACCGAGGGAAATGCCGTTACGCAGATCGCCGCTGGAAAAGACAAAACTATCGATCTTCTTACCGCGCAGCTCGCGGAGCGTCTCGAGAGCCTCCTGCCGCGAAGCCGCGGGTTCCAGATAGACGATATAGCGCGGCGGGCGCGCCTCACCCTCGACCGTCAAAGTAGCGAATACTTGACTCGCCGCCAGATCCGAGATTGCATCCCGTGCGGGTTTCTCCTCCGCGAACGGACCGAGACGCACGCAGAAAGGATCGGCTTTCGGTGCCGTTACCACCGCCACCTTCGGGGTGGGTTCTGCCGATTCGGGCGCGGGTTCCACAGCCGCCGGCGCGCGCTCGTCAGAGATTTCGGATCGACCGCTACTGGCCGGTGGTTCCGGTGTAGCTTCGGGGCCGGGCCGTGCCGAGGGCACTGGTGGTTTAGCCACTGCGACCTGCGCGGTCGCCGGCGCTTCGGAAAGCAGCTGCAATCCAGGAACCCCCGGCACCGGTGTCACCGGAGTCTGGTTATGCGCGACGTTGATCTCGTCTCCCGATTTCCAAACGAAGAAGCTGATGTTGGCAAGCAGCAGGATTCCAAACAACCACCTCATGTAGTTCATTCTTCATCCTCACGCGCAATCAAGGCCAGTCCCTCCAGAACCAAATCCGGTAAGTGTCGATAAGCGTTGTTCAGCAGCGGGAGCATTCGCTCCGCATCGCCGCCGGTTACTATCCGTTGGGACCGTCCACCCATCGTGCGTTCCAGGCTGTCGCATACGCCATCCACAAACAGCGCAAGACAGTATTGAATACCATATCCGACCGCCTCGGCGGTATCGCGACCCATCGTCACCTCCCGTGGAATCTCGATCTCCACGCTCGCATCCAGCGTTACGTCACCGGCCGTGAGGGAGCGATGCATGGTACGCAAACCAGGAACCATCATGCCACCGAGGTGCTCACCGCTTCCCGACACGCCATCGATGGTCAGCGCGCTGCCGAAATCCACTACGCACACCGGGGTGCTGAATCTCGCCCGCGCTGCCAACAGCACCACCCAGCGGTCAACACCCAAACGAGCGGGCTCCCGGTAGCCACAACGAACGCCGAACTGCTCGGCTTGTGTGGCGACGAAGCGAATCGGTGCACGCCATTTGCGGGTCATCCACTCCGCCAATGTCTCGTTCTTCTCCGTGCCAGCAACGCTAGAAACGATAACCCGCGCCGGTGCGGAAATACCCGACCACGCTTCGTCGAGCAGCGGTGCCAAATCGGCGTCACGGTGCGTAAACCCGCCTTGCGCGGCAGAACCTCCCCCCTCGAGAGCCACCCATTTGATCCGCGTGTTACCCACGTCGAGCAACAGAATCATTGCGCTCTCCGCAGTGTCACTTCGCCCGCGGAGAAACGACTGATACCTCCGCTGTGACGAACGCGCAACGCACCGGTCTCGTCGATACCGACACCCTCGCCGTACACCTCGCCACTGGGAGAGTGTACGGTGACGGGTTGTTCGCAAAGAGCATCGAGCTGCCGCCACCGCTCCAGATAGGGGAGAAAACCACTCTCCTCGTAGCCGGCCATGCAGGGCAGCAGGCGGTTTAGGATAGCGCCGGCCAACGCATTACGCGACGGAGGTGGCCTATCGGCATGGCGCGTCAGATCGGTCCACTCTTGATCGATTTCGGTGGCGACATCCTCGGACATGCAGACATTGATTCCGATGCCCGCAACGACGTGACACGGACCTCCCGCCTCGCCGGCCATCTCAATCAGGACACCCGCCAACTTCGCACCACCTCCCAAGAGATCGTTGGGCCATTTCAACTGTACATCAGTAATGCCCAGTTCGCGCAACGCATCAGCCACTACCACGCCCACCGCCAAGCTCAGTCCCTGCGCGGCATGGGGGCCCTGCGCAAATCGCCATAGTACCGAGAGATAGAGATTGGCCCCGAACGGCGAAACCCAGCTGCGACCCCGACGACCGCGACCCGCCCGCTGCATCTCTGCGAGACACACCGTCCCGCTATCGGCCTCCTCGGCAGCTCGTGTCATTAGAAACTCGTTGGTGGAATCGAGTATTTCAAAAAGGTGCAGCCTCGCCAGCAGTTCCTGGCTCGTCGTCGCCAACGCTGAGTAGATCTGTGTGTGATCGAGCAGCTCCAGCGGATCTGCGAGGCGATAGCCGCGGCCCGAAACCGCATCGATACGCACACCCAATTCGCCGGCACTCTGAAGCGCTTTCCAGACCGCTGCGCGACTAATGCCCAAGCACTTGCCCAACGCTTCGCCGGAGTGAAAATGACCGTCTTGAAGAAGTTGAAGAATTCGGTGACGTGTCGCCATCGCGCTATTGTAGCAACAGTAAGCTCTCCAATTGTGATGATGCTTTACGGTCAGGCGAACATCGGCTATCGCCGTAGTGTTAACGAGGCCCTAGTCTCGCCGCCAGCCCATGCTAGTATAAGCGGCTATTTTTTAGTCGTTGAACACATCGGAAGAGATCATGAGAAACTCGGTGCTACGCGGTATCGCATTGCTGATCTGTTTGATGCCGACTCTAGCGGTGGCTGAAACCGTTTGGGTAAACGATATTCTCTATCTTGGGGTGCGCCCGCAAAAAGAGAGCGGAAAGCCGGTGACGGTGGTGAAATCGGGTACCGTGCTGGAGGTGTTGGAACGTCAGAAACGCTATCTGCGCATTCGCACGCCCAACGGTTCTGAAGGGTGGGTGAGTACCACGTATATCAATGATACCAAGCCTGCCCGCCAACAACTCGCCGAAATGGAAGCGCGTTACGCCAAACTGGAAGGCGACATGGAACGCGTCACCGCCGAGACAGGAAAAATCAACGAGGCCAACACCAAACTGAGTGCCAATCTGCTCGCGATGACGGAGGAGCGGGATACATTGTTGGCAACTATCGAAGCGCTGAATCAGGAAATCGAAGCGCTTCAACCCAAACCCGAATCCCACGAGCCCGACTACACCCTCCATTACTTGGGAGGCGGAATGGCGATGCCGGTGCTGCTCGCCTTTGGCATGGGCGCCGGCTGGTACCGATCCAAGGTGACGAAGCGTTTGGGTGGGCTACGGATCTGAGTTTAATTGCTGACGACCAACGTCCGACTCATGCGCTGTGCCGCGGCACGATTCCACCACAGATGCGCCTTGACATAGTCCGGTTCGACGCCGAGGCCTGAGAAGAAGATCCGACCCAGCTCACTCTGGGCACGCCTATCGCCCTGTTCGGCCGCATGCTCCAGCCATTGGATGGATTGCCGGTAATCCTGAGGTAATCCCTGCCCCTCTCCATAGAGCCTTCCCAATCGGCTCTGCGCGACCGCATCACCGCCCTCCGCTGCACGACGCAGCCAACGGGCGGCGGCCAGGTAGTTCTGGCTCAAACGCGGATCATCGGCATGCAGCTCGCCGAGACGACGCTGCGCTACCCGCGATCCGGCGTCAGCGGCACGCTCATACCAGCGTAGTGCTTTACGAACATCATCGGGCATACCGTCACCCGAATCGTACAATTGCGCCAACAGCAGCTGAGCCTGTACCAACCCTTGATTGCCCGCACGTTCGTACCAGCGTGCCGCTTCCGGTGTGTAACGCGCGACACCCTCCCCATGGGCATAAGCCTGACCCAGTTTCAATTGCGATGCAGCGTGACCTTTCTGAGCGGCGTAGCGATACCAGACCACGGCTTCACGCGGGTCGCGGGGTACACCGAATCCCATACGGTAGTACTCGCCCATACGGGGCTGGTATTCGACATCTCCCTCTTGCGCGGTCATGCGAACCCAGTGCAACGCCTCTTGGGGATTGCGTAGCATCCCGCCCGCACCATGCAACTGCACCAAGCGCTCCCGCGCGTAGCGATCGCCGCTTTCAGCCATACGACGGTACCAACTGGCTGCCGCAGGATAGTCGCGCACCTCGGCAGTTCCCGTGGAGAGCAGATCGGCGAGCCGCACCTGACTATCCAGTAAGTCGTTATCGGCAACGCTCAGATAGTAGTCCCTCGCACGCGGCTCATCGCGAGCAACGCCCAGGCCTTCCGCATAGAGGCGACCCATGTAGTAACGTGCCAACGCAACGTCGTCGTCCTCTACCAGATCCTGAAAGATTTTCACCGCCGACGCGTAGCGTTTCGCGTCGAAATCGCTAATCGCCTGCGATGCGCGCTTACCCAGTTTCTTTTTCTGCTCGGTCAACGCATCAACCAGGGTCTGTCGCTCCGCCAACAGATCCCGCCGCTCGTGCGATTGCTGGGGTTGGGTGGATTGCTGGAGGGTTTGTTGGCGAACCTCACCACGCACCTCATCGGAGACCTCGGTGCGCAACTCCTGTTTGACCTGGCGACGCACTACTTCCATGGACTCGCTCCTGATGCGAGCCCGTTCGTCTTTCAATGCCTGGGCGATGGCGGCCTTACGGGCGCGTTCCAACTCTTTCTTGAAGGCGATCTGACGCGCACGCTCCTTGTCATCAAACTGCTTCTTCGCCTTGCGGATTTCCCGCTTGCGCGACACCCTCTTCGAATCCTTCGCTGCGCGCCTCTTCGCGGACCCGCAAGAGCGCTGCGGCCTGCGCCTGTTCGACCACCTGATCGATATCCTTCTGCAGTCGCTCCAGATCGGTCTGGGCGTTTTCGTGACCGTTGGCGGCAGCGCGCGCGTACCAGAACACGGCCATCATGGGATTCGCCTCCATACCCTGCCCCTGTTCCAGGGCGACGGCCAGGCGATACTGCGCTTCGGGGTTATTGTTCTCGGCGGCGCTGTGATACCACTTCAGGGCGTCATCGCCACTGTAGACCACATACTGACCCTTCTCATACATCACCCCTAGCCAATACTGGGCATTGGAGTTACCTTTTTCCGCCAGCGTCTCCCAAATCTCGAAGGCCTGCCGATAGTCGCGCGCCGCATAGGCCGCCACGCCATCTTCGAATTTGACCGGTTTCGGCACCATTTCGGAACCGGGAACGGGGGGAACAGCGATCTGTCCAACCTGTTGGGCGGGTGGAGGAGCGGATGTCGGTGGCTCGGCGGCACGGACGCCGGCGATGGCCAGCAGAGGGAGAACCGCCAGCAGTGTAGAGAGTCGAATTCCCATAATCGTTACCTTGGCGCCGACCCAACGGGTCCTGCACCACTCCTAGATCAACCGATTATAGGAGATATATCGGGAAAATGGGGCAACACTTGAGTCAAACCGTGGGGTGGATCCTCGCTCTGGGAGCCCTGTTGACGGGCTGTTCCAGCCCGCTCCCCAAGCCGCTGCAGAGCGATCCGGCGGGCGCTCCAGCGATCGAGAGTGCGCTCAAGCGACCCGACGCCCAAACCGGGAAACCGGTGCGCTGGGGAGGGGTGATCGTCAGGACCGACAACCGAGCGGATAGCAGCCTGATCGAAGTGCTGGCCAAACCACTCGATGGCAGTGGGCGTCCCATCCTCGATCCCCAGACGCCGGGACGCTTTATCGCGGAAATGACGGGGTTCCTCGATCCCCTGCTGTTCCGCGCCGAGCGTGAAATCACCGTCAGCGGGAAACTGGTGGGCAGCCTGGTACGCAAAATTGGCGACTATCCCTACCGATACCCCATCGTCAACGTTGAAGCGTGGCACCTGTGGGACCCCCGACCGGTCTACCGTAACGGTCCGCCCTATTGGACCGAGCCATGGTACCCTTGGGGATATCCTTACCCCTGTTGGCGACGCCATCCCCGTTTCCACGATTGAGGACAGATCAGTGACCCTGCGTATCCTGACCCTGTTGGCCATCCCGCTGCTGATCGGTGCTTGCGCAACGGCGCCCAAGCTCGAAACCGCAGGCGTCGATTCCAGTCTCAAACCCGACCTTGATCCCAAGACGCTGGATCTCTCCACCGACCGCCGGATTCACTGGGGCGGCGTCATCATCGCCAGTCGTAACCTCGAGCAGGAGTCGCAGATCGAAGTATTGGGTTATCCACTGGACGGCAGCGGACGCCCCAACACGGACAGCGCTCCCCTAGGCCGATTTCTCGCCACCCAGAAGGGCTATCTCGAAACGCTCGATTTCAGCCCCGGTAAGAGCGTGAGTTTCGTCGGTAAACTGCAGTCGTCGCGTACCGGCAAAATCGGCGATTCCGAATACCGCTACCCCACGCTGCTCATCGAACAGAGCGCTGTCTGGGATTCGCGCAATTACACGCGACCGCAGTTTCACTTCGGCATCGGGATCGGCATCCACAACTAATTCGCCGGGGTTCCCTTCATAGGGCCCGGGTATGTACGATCAATCAGGACCCGCGTGAACTCGTGATCCGCTGACGTCCCTTCTTCGCTAAACAAGCGCTACACTGAAAAGTCGCTGATACCTCTTCAGCGGTCGCTTCACCACGACAACGAGAACGGCCATGCCCCTACCTCTAAACACGACCATCCAATCGGTTCGCGTACGCGGTGTCTGCGTACCGATGGAACATCCACATCAGACCGCCGGTGGTGTGGTGGCTGAATCGCCACTGGTGCTCACCGACATCACCACCAGTGAAGGAGCGGTTGGACACAGTGTTGTTTTCACCTACACGCGCGCCGCGCTCAAACCCACGGCCGATTTGATCGAAAACATCTCGCCACTCATCATCGACACACCTTTCGCACCCAACGAAACGGAACAACACCTCGCGAAGAGATTTCGACTACTGGGCACCCAGGGTCGGGTGGGGATCGCCCTCGCGGCAATCGACATGGCGCTATGGGATGCGCGCGCCAGGGCATGCAAGCTTTCGCTGACCGCGCTACTCGGTGGAACACCGAAACCGATACCCGCCTACGGGGTCGTTGGCTTCGACGGTGTTGCGGGTTCGGCGAAGGTCGCCGAAGCGTGGGCGAAAAGGGGATTTAAAGGGGTTAAAGCCAAAATCGGCTATCCCACCGTGGAGGAGGATTTAGCGACGATACGTGCAATGCGGCACGCCGTCGGAGACGATGTCGCGATCATGGTCGATTACAACCAGAGCCTGACCCCCGTGGACGCCATCGAACGCCTGCGAAATCTCGATGCGGCCGAGCTGAACCTCACATGGATAGAAGAGCCGACGCTGGCGCACGATTACGCCGGCCACGCCCGCATCGCGCGCGCCATTCAGACGCCGATTCAGTGCGGTGAAAACTGGTGGGGCACGCTCGACATGCAACACGCTATCGATGCAGAAGCTTCCGACTACATGATGCCTGATGTCGTGAAAATCGGCGGCGTTTCGGGCTGGATGCGCGCCGCCTCTCTCGCGCAGACCAAAGGGATTCGTCTCTCCAACCACCTCTGGCCGGAGATCAGCACGCAACTGCTCTGCTGCACACCGACTGCGCATTGGCTGGAGTACGCGGATTGGTGGAACTCGATCATCGCGGAACCATTGCAGATCATGGACGGCAACGCGCACATCGGCGCTGCGCTCGGCGCCGGGGTTAGTTGGAACGAGAAAGCGGTTCAAAAACTGCTGACATAAACCCGTTCGGCACGTCGACAATCATTGGGAAGGGAGCGGTGATCCGCTCGAGTGCAGTGCGCGAATCTTGCCAACGATCTCAGGATCCGCCCAGTGGCGTATGCCTGTCGCTTTATAGACGATACGACCGAATGGGTTGACGATAAGCGTAGTGGGCACAACGGAAACGGGCCACTCAGCAGTAATCGTTGCGTCGGCGTCGAGAACCATTGGGAAGGTAAGTTCATGCCCGGTCGAATCCAAATAGGTTCGGTAGGAGACGAGATCGTCGCCCATCGCGATCCCTATCACCAAATACTCGCGCTTACCCAGTGTTCGGTAGAGCGCCTCGAGATCAGGCATCTCTTTGCGACAAGGCGTACACCACGTCGCCCAGAAATTGACAACCAACGTACGACCTTTGAGTTGCTCGGCAGAAATCGTTGCGCCACGGGTGGTGGTCGCGCTGAAATCCGGAGCCATGAGCCGATGCTCGACCGGTTCCAGTCGAAGCCTCATCGCGTTAGTCGCGGCCTCCGCACCGGGCAAGCAGAGACCCAACAGCAACAACGATATCAGCGTTAGACGTAACCGCGGGTTGAACAACGCCATCGTATCTCGCCGGAGCGTCGCTCGCCTCCGCAGCGAACGAGAACCGTTCCCGCGGTAAGTGTTGCCCATGGTCATGCTCAATCCATCCTCAAATCGTTCTCACGAAAACGATCTATTGGAGTAATGGTCGAAACTGGGTCGAGTCATCAGAGAACGGCGTATCGCCTACTTACACAAAAACCCGAAAACCGGGGGAGCATAACTGTTCGACAACGCCGCTCCCTGATTCCATTGCTAACTACTCGTTAGAGACTAATTGTCACCACCGAGATGGTACTTGGTGGGGTCGCTCCATAACTTGAGAAAAGCATCGTCACTTGAGCTTGGATCCCACACCTTGACAAATTTGCCGTCGCGTTTCACCGACATCGAATCGACAGCAATCATGTCAAATTTGGGGCTTTTCTCTCCTTCAATCCTTACCGTCTCCGTTGCGTAGTGCTGCTTGGTTGCCCTCGCAATATTCGGTAGAAAGTAAAACTTTCCATCCGAAGTCTGGAGAACAAAATCTGCTTCAACAGACAGATGAGGATCGCTTTTGTCGGTGGGGCACTCTTCACCCGCCGATGCACATGCAACACCATTCAATTTGCCCATAAAGCTGGCTGCATTTGCACCGACGGCTGTAAGCATTGCCGCAGCCGCACACGCACCGATAAAAACACGGCGCACGCTTACTTCATACAACGAGTTGCTCATGGTTATCTCCTTCAAGGTAAGAATCACCAAGTTGCAACTCAGTTGACCGGGCGACATTACACAATCTTGCACAACGAAACGAACCGTGGTCGGCCATCGCCCCACTGACTACACCGTGGGAAAAACAGACGCGCACATCATTAGGGAACTAGCGAGTTGATACGGTGGCGTTTCACTCATGACAAAACTCGCATCCCATTGATGCGGATGGACAAGAGTAACGTTGCATCGCCTAACGCCTTCGCGCTGGCGCCGGACTTGTCGTCGAACCCGTAACGGAATTCGGATTCACATCAGCGCTTCGCGACGCTTGTTCCTTCTCCAACTCCATTTGCGCCGATGTAAGAAAGATAAAACTGTCCAACTGCTCGCCAATATCAAGAATGCTTTTCTCAATAAGTTGGTGAACATGACCGAGTGCGACGGGATCGATGGAAATGGCATCATCGCCACTCTGTGCAAGCAACGACAACAGGCCGGCAAGACTTTGAATGGTCTTCGCTTCGGCATCGACTTTTTTGCGCATTGCCACGTATCGAATCAGCATCTCCTTACTGATCCCTGACGTCATCTCCGTGGCGCTCCCGGTGTCGATATCCACCGCACAACGCCGGGCGGCACTGCATGGCATGGAGTTACCCACCATCGAGCATCGCGTCGCAGGTTTGCGGTAGTGGCCTGGGGGTGGAGTAACGGTAGGTAGGGAGGGGGGTTGAAAGCGTGTCAGCCAAGATCGACTCCTGCCAAGTCGGTTGTGGTTAGCTTGTCACGGATGTGAGCGCCCCCAGCCGGGCGTTTCGTCCGCTCAGTCGTGCGCGGTGGCTGCGAGGCAATCACCACTCGCTCGATCGTAACTAATAGCGCAAGTATAGCTACACCGTGACTCTATTGAAGTCAAGTAGAAGTTAGTTACACTGTGTCATCATAACACGACAGATAAACCCATTTGGTCTCCGGATGCCTCAGGAGTTGAAGGAGGCCATCCAAGCCGCTGCGGATAAGAGCCGTCGAAGCCTGAACGCAGAGATCGTGCTGCGCCTGCAGCGAAGCCTCGAGATGGAGCCGCTCATCATGGCGGACCTGAATCCCGGAGAGCTCATCCGCGAACCCTCTGCGAAGTACGATAGCCTGCTCTCGCTGTTGGTCGACAAAATCAAAACCCTCCCGCCCAAAAAGCAGCGGGCACTGCTGGAATTGCTGGAACAGTAACCGGCCCGTGCTTCATCGCTGAGCCCCCGCCGAGCGAACACGACGGGTATTGACCGGCAACCGGTGGTTGCAGCGCTTAGCGCGATTGTTGAAAGGTAGCGGTGTGGTGGGACGGATGCTCGAATGACGCCCCGTTACCGCCTCAAAAAAGACCCAGGCTTGCCAGCAAGTACAACGCTAGCGCTGCATAACAACCTGCCAACAGATCGTCCACCATAATCCCCAAGCCTCCCCCCACCTCGCGATCGAGGCGACGAATGGGCCAGGGTTTGACGATGTCGAAAACCCGGAACAGGATGAACCCGATCGCGATCCATAGCCACCCCTGGGGCGCGGCGATCATGGTGATGAGATAACCGACGATCTCATCCCAAACGATGCCACCGTGATCGTGGACGCCGAAATCGCTCGCGGTCTGCTCGCAAATGCCGATGCCCACGAAAAAGAGCAGCGTGACAACCGCCAGGAACGCCCAGATAGCGAGTGGCTCCAGGAGCAGATAGAGGGGAATCGCTGCCAGCGTGCCGAAAGTGCCTGGTGCGAAAGGCGCAGCGCCGCTCCCGAATCCGCAGGCGACAAAGTGAACCGGGTTACGCCACACACTGCGGGGGAGACGATTCCGTTTCACCGTCCGTGCCCGATAAAGTGATCGTAGCCCAACGAATCCAGAGCGATGCGGGTTCCCTCCGGCGTGACACAGCGCAGGCCGGGTAGCGCTTCGATAGAACCGATGCAGGTACACGGCGTAGCCAGCGCTTCGAAACACGCCACGATCTTCGACCGTTTATCGGGTGGCGCGGTAAAACAGAGCTCGTAGTCGTCGCCTCCCGCGAGCGGCAAACGCCAATCCGCTCCCGAGCCGAACTGATCGCGCACGCTCCGCGAGAGCGGTAGCGCCTCCAGCTGAAGGGTGGCACCGACGCCGCTGGCTTCCAGTATGTGCCCCAGGTCCGCTCCCAATCCATCCGAAATGTCTATCGCCGCATGTGCCACGCTGCGGAGCGCCAAACCCTCGCGTAATCGAGGCATAGGTCGATTCAAACGGCGTAGCGCCTGTTCAAGCGCATCCGCGGACAATCGCGCGCCACCCTCCCAATGGGAGAGTGCGAGAGCGGCGTCACCCAACGTTCCCGTCACCCAAACCTCATCGCCCGCTCGGGCGCCGCTGCGTCGCAACGCCTGGCCGGCGGGAACATGACCCGCGATCTGCACGGTGACAGTTAGCGGGCCGTGGGTGGTGTCACCGCCTATCAGCGACACATCCCACGCATCGGCCAGCTCGAAAAAACCGCCGGCAAACGCTTCGAGCCACGCAGCATCGGACTCGGGCAGTGTCAGGGCGAGCGTGGCCCAAGCGGGGTCGGCACCCATTGCGGCCAGATCGCTGAGATTGACGGCCAACGCTTTATAACCAATATCAGCGGCACAGGTATCGATGGGGAAATGAACGCCTGCCACCAACGTATCGATGGCGACTACCAGTTCATGGTCGGCTGGCACCGCGACCACGGCCGCATCGTCGCCGACGCCCAACGCCACATGCTCCGACCCAGCGGTACGGTCGAAGAATCGATGGATGAGCTGGAATTCGCTTAAAGACACACCCCTCACCCTACCCGCTCCCCCAGGGAGGGGGAACATCTAAAAACCAGACAGGTAAATCCTATTTGGATGCGGCGCTCCGCACCTCTACGGCGCGTACTTTCTGCGCCACTTTGTCGAGCACACTGTTGATGTATTTATGCCCCTGTTCGGCGCCGAAGCGTTTGGCCAATTCGATCGCTTCGTTGATTACGACCCGGTAGGGGACTTCGGGATGGGCGGAGAGTTCGTACGCGCCCAGGCGCAGAATCGCGCGCTCGACGGGATCCACTTCGCCGATCTTGCGATCCAACAGCGGCGTCAACTGATCGTCCAGTTCCGCCACCCCGGATACGACGCCGCGCAACAGACTCTCAAAATAGTCCATGTCGGCCTGCGCCATATCCTGCTGCGCCGGAAAGACCGCTTTCAGATCGCCCGGCGTCTCCCCAGTGAGCTGCCACTGGTAGATGGCCTGTGCGGCACAACGACGCGACCAGGTGCGCTTTCGACTCATTCGCCGATGGTTCTCATCAAGTTGACCATCTCGATGGCGGAGAGCGCCGCTTCCGCACCCTTGTTCCCCGCCTTGGTACCGGCGCGCTCGATGGATTGTTCGATGGTATCGGTGGTCAGCACGCCGAAGGCGACAGGCAAACCGTGCTGCATGGAGGCCTGCGCGAGGCCTTTGGTGCATTCGCTTGCGACGAAGTCGAAGTGCGGGGTGCCACCGCGAATCACCGCGCCAAGAGCGACAATGGCATCGTAGTTGCCGCCTTTCGCGAGCTGCTGAACCACCAACGGCATGTCGAAGGCACCCGGTACTCGCACCACCCTCAGATCCGTCTCCTTCGCACCGTGACGCCGTAGCGCATCGAGTGCACCCTCCAGCAAACTCTCGGTGATAAAACTGTTGAATCGCGCCACCACGATAGCGAAGCGAGTGTCGCGGATGTTCAGATCCCCTTCGATAGTTTTTATGTTCATATCTCGACCTTCGTGTTTAGAAACTCTTGCGAAAAATGCGCTATTCGTAACCCACGTATTCAACCACTTCCAGGTTGAAACCGGAGAGCGCGTGTACTTTTTTCGGCGAAGATAAAATGGCGCGCATTTTTCGCACGCCGAGATCTGCCAAAATCTGTGCGCCGATTCCGTGCGTACGCAGATCGGCACCGGAGTCCTGGCGCGGCATCGTGCCACCCTGGTCCTCCAACGCATAGGCGCGGACTCGTCGCACCAAGTCGTTGGGCAACTCCTCTTGGTGCAAGACGACCACAACGCCGCTGCCCGCCCGCGCTATCTGTGCCATCGCACGGCGGAGGGTATAGGCACAATCCTCGCGCTGCGGCTCGAACAGATCGGACAGCGTATTGCGCATCTGCACGCGAACCAACGTCGGCTCCTCGCCACTCACCTCACCCATGATGAGTGCGAAGTGGAGTTCGCCGGTGGTGATATCGCGATAGGTGTGGAGTCGAAACGCTCCGTGTTCGGTAGGCAGATTACACTGCCCCACAGGCTCAACGGTGTTTTCGTTGAGCATACGGTATTGAATGAGATCCGCGATGGTACCGATCTTGAGCTCGTGCTGTTGCGCGAACACTTCGAGATCGGGCCGCCGCGCCATGGAGCCGTCTTCGTTGAGAATCTCGACGATCACCGCCGCCGGTTCGAGACCCGCGAGACGCGCCAGATCGCAGCCCGCTTCGGTGTGACCCGCGCGCGTCAGCACACCCCCCTGTTGCGCCATCAGGGGAAAAATATGTCCGGGCTGGACGATATCCTCCGCCTTGGCATCGCGCGCCACCGCCGCACGCACCGTCACGGCGCGGTCAGCCGCGGATATACCCGTAGTGACGCCCTTCGCCGCCTCGATGGAGACCGTGAAGTTGGTGGCGTGTTTGGCATTGTTGTCGCTGACCATCAACGGTAGCCGTAACTGCGCACAACAATCTTCGGTCAGCGTCAGACAAATCAGCCCGCGCCCATACTTGGCCATGAAGTTGACGTCGTCGGCTCGCACCTGGGACGCCGCCATCAACAGATCGCCCTCGTTCTCGCGGTCCTCGTCGTCCATGATGATGACCATACGGCCGAGACAAATATCTTCAATGATCTCTTCGATGCTGTTTAACGACATGGCGGCAATACTGTCTCTGTCCTTCTACCCTAGGATTTTACAAAATCGTTCTCGGCGAGAAACGCCAGTGAAATGCTGCCGCTGCCCGGCTCGGCTGCCTTGTCACCGAGCAACAGGCGCTCGAGATAACGCGCGATGATATCCACCTCCAGATTGACCCGCGTACCCACCACGTAGTCGCTCATGATGGTCTCCTGCAACGTATGGGGGACGATATTGAGGTCGAAGATAGCGCCATCGACAGCATTGACTGTAAGGCTGATCCCGTCCACGGTGATCGAACCTTTCTCGGCGACGTATTTGGCCAGCTCTTTTGGGGTCTCGATGCGAAACCGCTCGGAGCGGCCGTCGCTACGCCGCTCGACGACGCTACCCACACCGTCCACGTGTCCGCTCACCAAATGCCCACCCAAATGGGTGGTGGGGGTCAACGCCTTCTCCAGATTGACCGCGCTACCCACGCCGAGCCCGCCCAACGTCGTTCGGGCTAACGACTCGCCCGAGACATCCGCCCAGAAGCCGCCTCCCGGCAGCTCGATAGCGGTCAGACAGACACCGTTGACCGCAATACTATCCCCGAGCGCGGTGTTCTCCATAGGCAACTTCCCGGCCTGGATGTGCAGACGGGAATCAGCGCCCTGTGGCTGAATGGCCGCGATCTGGCCGACCGCTTGGATAATGCCTGTAAACATAGAGTTGATTCGCTATCTCTAGGGCCTGCTACCTTAAACGATTCGGTCACCCCGAATCACTATCTCTTCCTGGCCGTTATTCGCCAATCGCGACCCACCGCGCGTATATCGGTGATTTCAAGCTCGATCCTCTCCTTCATCGTCCCGAGACCGGGCAAGTGAAACAGACCACGCGCCTGATCACCCATCAGGTGGGGAGCCATGTAGACGACGAACTCGTCAATCAGATTGTCACGCAACAGCGCACCGCTCAGAACCGCACCGGTCTCGATCAACACCTCGTTGATTTGCCGGTCGCCGAGCCGATCCATCAAGGTGGGCAGATCGATGGTACCCTCGCGCCCCGGCAGACAGATCACCTCCGCCCCCGCCGCCTCCAGGGCCTCGCGGATCGCCGGCTCTTCCTCCGCGCAGACGATCAGCGCACCGCCCGATTGTTGCAGGATGCGCGCCGAGGGCGGTGTGCTCAAGTAGGGGTCCAGCACCACCCGCAGGGGTTGCAGGATATCGGCCCCCTCGATCCGGGCGGTGAGCGCGGGGTCGTCCGCCAGAACGGTCCCGATTCCGCTGACGATGGCCGAACTTCGGGCACGCAACCGATGCACATCAGCACGCGCCAGCTCGTCGGTGATCCACTTGCTCTCTCCCGATGCCATGGCGGTACGCCCATCGAGGCTCATGGCCAACTTGCTGCGCACCCAGGGGCGACCGCTCCGCATACGCTTGATGAATCCGGGATTTAGCGCCTCCGCTTCGATCGCCATGAGACCCGCACTCGCGTCGATGGCCGCTTCCCGTAGCCGCCGCAGACCGTCTCCCGCCACCTGCGGGTTGGGATCCTCCATGGCAGCGACCACACGCATAATACCCGCTTCGATCAGCGCATCGGCACAGGGCGGCGTACGACCGTGATGGCTGCAGGGTTCCAGTGTCACATAGGCCGTCGCTCCTTTGACCTCACTGCCCGCGGTTTGCAAGGCGTTGATCTCCGCATGCGCTTCTCCCGTACGTTCGTGCCATCCTTCGCCGACGACACGATCGTCGCGCACCAGCACGCACCCCACGCGTGGATTGGGATCAGCGGTATAGAGACCACGCCGGGCGAGCTGCAACGCTCGAGCCATGTAGCGGAGATCAGCGGTGCTGTTCATCGTTTCTTGTGATCTCCGGGCAGCAACGAAAGCTGGCTGCGTTTGATCTCGCTGGGCGGTTCGCTCTCGAGCCGCTCGATCTCTTCTCGAAATTCGCTGACATCGCGAAAGTTGCGGTAGACCGATGCGAATCGCACGTAGGCCACCTGATCCAGTTCGCGCAGCTCGTCCATCACCCACTCGCCGATCTGCGAGGAGTTGACTTCACGCTCTCCCAGAGTGATGAGCCGGCGGTGGACGCGCTCGATCGCCGCCTCCACCATATCGGTAGCCACCGGGCGGCGTTCCAGTGCGCGTAGCACGCCACCGCGGAGCTTCTCCTCATCGAAAGGCGCCCGGCTACCGTCGCGCTTTACCACGCGCGGCATCAAAAGCTCGGCAGTCTCGAAGGTGGTGAAGCGTTCGTTACACTTCAGACACTCGCGGCGACGACGAACTTGCGCGCCCTCACTCGCTAAGCGCGAGTCGACTACTTTGGTTTCATCGTCTCCACAGAAAGGGCAGCGCATAACTCAATGGTCGGCGTATCGCAGATGCGACTCAAGGGCACTTAAAACTTATAGACCGGATAACGGGCGCAGATCTCCAACACCTTCGCTTTCACGGTTTCGATAACGGCTCCATCACCGCGGCTATCGATAACATCACACATCCAACCCGCCAGGTCGCGTGCTTCCCGCTCGTCGAATCCGCGAGTCGTAATGGCGGGCGTGCCGAGGCGAATCCCGCTGGTGACGAAAGGCGATTGCGGGTCGTTCGGCACCGCATTCTTGTTCACCGTGATATTGGCGCTGCCCAACCAAGCGTCCACTTCCTTGCCGGTGAGGCCCGCTTCGATGAAGCTCACCAGAAACAGATGATCATCGGTACCCTTGGAGACCACATCGTAACCACGCGTCATGAAGACCTCCGCCATGGCTTTTGCGTTGACCACCACCTGCTCCTGGTAAGTCTTGAACCCGGGCTCCAACGCCTCTTTAAACGCCACCGCTTTGGCGGCGATCACGTGCATCAGTGGCCCACCCTGAGTGCCGGGAAAGACCATCGAGCGCAACTTCTTTTCGATCTCTTCATTGGCGCGCGCCAGGATCAAACCACCGCGAGGACCGCGCAGCGTCTTGTGGGTGGTCGTCGTGGTGACATCGGCGATATTGACCGGGCTGGGGTAGACGCGTGCCGCGATCAAACCCGCCACGTGCGCCATATCGACGAACAGCAACGCGCCCACCGAGTCGGCGATATCGCGGAACCGCTGCCAGTCCAAGACCCGCGAGTAGGCGGAGAATCCAGCGACGATCATCTTGGGTCGATGCTCCTTGGCGAGGCGCTCCACCTCTTCGTAATCCACCTCGCCGGTCTCTGGATTGAGGCCGTACTGTACCGCGTTGAAAAGCTTTCCGGAGAAGTTCACCTTGGCACCATGGGTCAGATGTCCGCCGTGGGCAAGACTCATACCGAGAATCGTATCGCCGGGTTGCAGCAGGGCGAGGTAGACCGCCGCATTGGCCTGCGAGCCGGAGTGGGGCTGAACATTGGCGTAATCGGCACCGAACAGCTTCCTGGCGCGGTCGATGGCCAACTGTTCGGCCACGTCCACATATTCGCATCCGCCGTAGTAGCGTTTGGCCGGATAGCCCTCGGCATACTTATTGGTCAACACCGACCCCTGCGCTTCGAGGACGCGAGGGCTGGTGTAGTTCTCCGACGCTATCAGCTCTATATGCTCTTCCTGACGCTTCTCTTCCTGCTGAATGGCTGCCCACAACTCATCGTCAAATCCGGCTATCTTCATCTCTTTTGCGAACATACGAGCCTCCAGAAACGCCAGCGGGCCATCGCGGCCCGCTGTGTGATAAAAATCGTTTACCGCCCGCGTAAGATTCGGGGCTGGAAAAAGGGCTAAAGGATACCCGAATCGGTGCAGCTTTGCATGGCTTGCCGCGCCTCGAGGCGCGCTCTGATCCGGGTTACGTGGCTCCCTTCCCAGTACAGCCTGCCGCAACCCTGGCACGCCCAAACATCCAGTTCACGCTGGATTACCGTAGGTGGCACCTCGTTGTACTGCCCTGAGGTTGCACCCTGCAACGGGGTATTGCACTCCATACAGCGAGAGAACGGGGCGTGGAGCCAGTCAACAGCCACTTTGCCGCAGAGCGATGTCGCGGCCTCTTCGATCACACTCCCGGTGACCAGAACCACCACTTCATCTGCGTGGCGAAACTCCAGCAGTTTGTGGTCGCAAGTGATCAGGTAGCGCCCCTCGTTCCGCGCCAACGCCATGAGTTCAGCGTCCCTGGTTCCATCGGGTGCAACATGGGTATCGTAACCGGCCGCGCGCAGCCAGCGCGCCAACCCCTTCAACATTTCGTCACAGAGAAACTTCACCCGGCATCGATGAGGGATCGCACGACTGCCGTCCAAGCCAACGCGATATTCTGATGGTTGTAACCGCCCCCGCCCACGGCAAGCACCCGGCCATCGCAATGCTCATCCGCGATAGCTGCGAGACGTTTGGCCGCGTGCGCATGGGCATTGGGAGTGTAGTGCATATGGGTAATGGGATCGCCGCGCACACTATCGGCACCGCACTGCAGAATGATGAATTCCGGTCTCCCTTTCTCCAGGTACTCCTCCACCTTCTGCCACGCTTCGAGAAACTGTTCGTCCTTGGAGCCAGGCAACATGGGGATATTGAGCTTGGTTCCCTTGGCCGGCCCGATCCCGGTCTCGTCAGCCGCACCGGTACCCGGGTAGAGATAGCGCCCGTCCTCGTGTACATCGGCAAAGAGCAGATCGGGGTCGTCTTCGAAACCGTAGAAAACACCATCGCCGTGGTGGGCATCGATGTCTACGTAGGCCACGCGCTTCAATCCATGCTCCTTGCGGAGAAACTCAATGACCACACCGCAATCGTTGAAGACACAAAATCCGCCCGCCATTTCCCGGCGCGCGTGGTGCAGGCCTGCAATGGGTATAAACACGCTTCGCGCCCTCTTCTCCATGAGACGTTGCGCGGCATCGACGGCACTCCCCACCACATGCGCCGCCGCTTCGTACACACCGGGAAACGCAGGCGTATCGCCGTAGTCCAGATAACCGAGCCCGGTCTTGGACTGGCTCATCACTTTGTCGACATAGGCATGAGTGTGAAAACGTTCGATATCCGTCCGATCCGCCAATACGGGATCGTGAACGCTCACCACCGAATCCAAGCCCTGGCTGATCATGCGATCCCAGAACACGCCCATGCGTTCGGGGCCAAACGGGTGGTCGTCACCGAATCCGTAGCGTCCCAACGCCTCCCCAACGTAGACGCAGACCGAACCTTCATTTGTCATACACGGATTCCCAGATCAGTGGCTTTAGTACACTTAATCGCCTAGCGACGCTATTTGCAAGTGAGCGCCCAAAAAAACGGGGCCCAACTGGACCCCGCTCTTCGAGCATTTACGCGTTTCTCCCTCAGACAGGAACGATGTGATATTCACACGCCGAACTGTCCTTGTGCAGACAGGTCTTTTTCTCGACGCGATGAGGTGGCAGCGTTTCCACCGACTTCAATAAACCTTCGATGATGCCTTGGACAAACTGACAATGCAGTTCGTTGGGTTTGCCGCGATTGAGGTTCTTGTCGTACTCGTCAACCTGCAACACATTCCCGATCACCGTGACGCTGGCGAACGGGGTGATGCCGGGAACGATCAGTTTCTCGATCACCGTTCCCAGATCGGTCATCTGATCCTTAACTTTCAACGTCCCGTTCAGGTTCTGCCCAAAGCCGCGTCCCAATTGGTAGAGACGATCGGGTTGTTCCTCTTCCGGGATGGATCCTGTGAGTTCGATGAGACGGTTGGCGACTTTCGGATAACGGCTCAACAACGAGAAGACCAGCATGCGGTCGCGCATCTCAATGTCGCCCGCCTCGGACTCCATGTTCTTGTAGCGCTTTTCATCCTCGCTTAGGTCCGCTTCCGCCTCGGCGACAACCTGCGCCACCTTCAGGGCGGCCATCACGCCGTCCACCGAACTGATGTGTTGGCGAATGTCGGCTTCACCGATTTCGTCGGCGCCCTCGACCTCCATGGTGAGCAGTTTTCCGCCGTTCGGGCCGTCTTTGGGCACGTGCTTGATTGTGCGTAAACCGTGCTTTTTCAGAGAGTTAACCACTCTCAACTGCACACCGGATACATCTTGGAGTTGTAAGAATATCTGGGTGATCATAAGCATCAACGGCCCTAATTCTAGCCTCTCTCTCCTCCAGTACCACTTTTATATTTTTTTTGTATCGGCTATTTGTAGACCTTACGTTAGCCATATGTCAATAAATCTGGTGTTTTCAATCGAAAAGATTCACAAAACGCCGTGATGAGCGCACCCCTGACCCTGAAAAGCCATTATTTTCATAAAGGTTTATCATCCCTGGGATTCATTTTCCGCAGCTTCGTTTGCCGCTTCCTGAAGATAGTATCGGCGGGCTTCGCCTTCTATAAAGACTTTTTTCACGGGAGGATACGCCTCTTTGATCGCGCTATCCATCTGAGCGACCGCCTCCTCGATCTCTTCCGCGCGGGCCGAATCACGAAAATCGACACTCAGGGTGGCCAGGACGAAATCGGGTCCCATGTGCATGGTCAACACCTCATTGACGTGCTGCATCTGCGCGTGGTTACCGACCAACTCCCGGATACCGTCGACCACCACGTTGCGCGCGCTTTCGCCGATCAACACGCCCTTGGTCTCGTACGCCAGCCAAACCGCGGTTCCGCCGAGGATCAAACCGATGATGATGGAGGCGATACCGTCGAAATAGGGGTTGCCCGTCAACTGCCCCAACAGAATGCTCACAAACGCGACGATCAACCCCAACATCGCGGCGGAGTCTTCGAACAACACGACGAACATCGTGGGATCCTTGCCCTTTTGAACGGCCTCAAGGTAACCCCACCGTCCTTTCGCCCGGTTGAATTCGCGAAACGCGAAATACCATGCCCCACCCTCAAAGATCATCGCCGCTCCGAGTACGATGTAGTTGATCATGGGGTTCTCGATCTCTCGGGGATGCAGCACGTGCTGTATGCCCTCGTAAGTGGAGACCCCCGCACCCACGGCGAAGATGAGAATCGCGACCACGAAACTCCAGAAATAGACCTCCTTGCCGTGCCCGAAAGGAAACTGCTCGTCCGCCGGTTTCTGTGCGCGCTTGAGCCCGTACAGCAACAGCATCTGGTTACCGGTATCCACCAGGGAGTGGATCCCCTCGGAGAGCATTGCCGAACTGCCGGTCCAGGCTGCGGCAAAAAACTTGGTGACCGCGATCAACCCGTTCCCCAACAACGCCGCGATAATCACTTTCTTTGAGGATGAAGCCATATCGTTACCCGCTCCTGCTTCTTATTGGTATTCGTAAGGCGGGGTACCCCCGCGTGTCCCCGACGCTCATGGCCACACAATAATAGCCCAGACGGCCAGCGGTGGTACCATGTGCCACGCGACCGACAACGAGACAACATCGCGCGTAAACGGACATGACTACTGACCTGCACGAACTGGAATTGCTGCTACGCTCGCGTTTTCCCATCGTGGCGATCGAAAGCCACGAAGAGAAACGGATACTGGATCTTTTCCGTCGACTGCGCTCTCAACTGAACAAGGGCATCCTGAGTTGGAGCGCCACCGAGGGGCTGGTGTGGAACGTCGCTCCTTCCAAACTGCAGCTTGAAGCAGGCGACATCAACCAGCGCAAGCATGTTCAGCCCAGCGAAGTGTTACGCCATATCAAGACCGTTAAACATGCCAGTGTGTTCATACTCAAGGACTTCCACCCCCTACTTCGACGATCCACTCAATATCCGCCTGATGCGCGAAATTGCACTGGAGCATGATTCAACCGGGCACACCCTGGTGCTGATCAGCACCAAAATGGAATTGCCCGAAGAGCTACGCCGTCTCAGCGCCAACTTCTCGCTTGCGCTACCCGACGCCAAACAGCTGCAAGATATCATCGAGGAAGAGGCGAAGGCGTGGAGCAAAGAGGTGGGGGGCAAAGTCAGTGCCGACAAAAAAGCGCTGCAGCAACTGATTCAGAACCTACAGGGCCTCACCGCCGAAGATGCGCGGCGTCTCGCGCGCAGCGCTATCTGGAACGACGGTGCCATCACTCACAGCGACATCGCAGACGTTCAGCAATCCAAGTACCGGTTGCTCGACATGGACGGGCTACTCGGTTTCGAATACGAAACGGCCGAATTCTCGGAAGTGGGCGGCCTCAACAATCTCAAGCGATGGTTGGAGAGCCGCAAAACCCCCTTTCTGGAGCCGGAAAACCGCTTTGGACTGAAACCACCCAAAGGCATTCTGCTTCTGGGGGTACAGGGTGGCGGTAAGAGCCTGGCCGCCAAGGCCGTTGCCGGCAGTTGGGGCGTGCCCATGCTACGACTCGATTTCGCCGTTCTCTACAATAAGTTCTTTGGCGAAACAGAGCGCAATCTCCGCGAAGCGCTAAAAATGGCCGAGGTGATGGCGCCTTGTGTTTTGTGGGTCGATGAAATCGAAAAAGGCCTGGCGACGGACGCCCACGACAGCGGCACCTCGCGGCGCGTGCTGGGTACGCTGCTCACTTGGATGGCGGAGCGCCACCAAAAGGTCATTATCGTCGCCACGGCCAACGATATTAAATCGCTCCCGCCCGAATTGATTCGCAAGGGCCGCATGGACGAAATCTTCTTCGTCGATCTTCCGGAGGATTACGAACGAACAGAGATCTTTCGCATACATTTGGCGAAACGGAATCAACCCATCGTCAATTTCGATTTGGAGGCCCTCGCGCGTGAGACACGCGGTTTCTCCGGTAGCGAAATCGAACAAGTGGTCGTCGGGGATCTCTACGCCATCCTCGCCGACGACGTACCTCTCACACAATCCCACTTACTGCATGAGATCGCTCGCACGCAGCCACTCTCCGTCGTCATGGCGGAGAGACTGCAGGACTTGCGCGATCGGGCCGCCAATCGTACCGTCCCGGCGCAAGGGCCACCTTAGTGACTGGGTATCCCGGATGCTTTCATGACTCCTTCTTACCACCCTGCCCAAGCCGAACGTAAGCCCAATTGAATACAGCCACTCCGATCCCCAAGGACTGAAACCGGTCAATGACGACTGAACCGAAAGATGTACTACGCGATGTGTTCGGTTACGAATCGTTTCGCGATACGCAAGAAGCCATCATCTCGCAAGTCAATTCCGGCGGTGACGCCTTGGTGATCATGCCTACCGGTGGCGGCAAATCGCTCTGCTACCAAATACCCTCGCTGGTGAGGAGTGGGGTGGGTATCGTTGTCTCCCCCCTGATCGCACTGATGCAGAACCAAGTGGATGCGCTACGCCAGTCCGGTGTGAAGGCGGCCTATCTCAACTCCACCTTAAGCGCCGATGCCGCTCGTGAGGTGGAAACCTCACTGCAGAAGGGGGAGCTGGATCTGGTCTACATCGCGCCGGAGCGATTGATGTCGCCGCGCACCTTGGATCTGTTATCTCGCTCGCCGCTCGCGCTTTTTGCCATCGACGAGGCGCATTGCGTTTCTCAATGGGGACACGATTTTCGCCCGGAGTATCTGCAACTTTCGGTGCTGCACGAACGTTTTCCCACCATCCCCCGTATCGCCCTCACCGCGACCGCCGATGCACCCACGCGCAAAGAAATTGTCGAACGCCTGCAACTGCACGACGCAGAGCAGTTCATCAGCGGTTTCGATCGACCCAACATCCGATATCGAATCGCGCAACACGGCGGTAACGCGCGCCAGCGCCTGCTGCGTTTTCTGAAACTCGAGCATCCCGGCGATGCGGGAATCGTCTACTGCCTGTCGCGCAAGAAGGTGGAGTCCACCGCCGAGTGGCTCACCGAGCAGGGTTATACCGCGCTCCCCTATCACGCGGGTCTGTCCGCCCGACTGCGGGAGACGCATCAGAACCGCTTTCTACGCGAAGACAGCGTCATCATCGTCGCCACGATCGCCTTTGGTATGGGCATCGATAAACCGGACGTACGTTTCGTCGCACACCTTAACCTCCCTAAAAGCCTGGAAGCCTACTATCAGGAGACGGGACGCGCGGGCCGCGATGGGTTACACGCGGATGCGTGGATGGCGTACGGACTGCAGGACGTCATCATGCTGCGCCAGATGATGGAGTCTTCCGAGGCGGACGAGCAACACAAACGTGTCGAACGCCATAAGCTGGACGCCATGCTCGGATTCTGCGAACTGACCACCTGTCGGCGACAAGCGCTGCTTGCCTACTTCGGCGATCACCTGGATCAGCCCTGCGGCAACTGCGACACCTGCCTCGAACCGGCCGAAACCTGGGACGCCACCGTCGTGGCCCAAAAGGCACTGTCGGCGGTGCACCGTACGGGCCAACGGTTCGGCGTCAACTACTTGGTGGATATCTTGCTGGGCAAACACGACGAGCGAATCCAGCGCTTCGGACATCATCAACAGAGCACTTTCGGCATTGGATCCGAACTGGAAGCCGCCCAGTGGCGCGGTGTGTTTCGCCAGCTCATCGCTCGCGGTCTACTGTCGGTCGATCTCGAAGGCCACGGCGGGCTCCATCTCACCGATCGCTGTCGGCCGGTGTTACGGGGCGAAGAGCAGTTGATGCTGCGTAAAGAGCAGAAACCCGAAAAACGGAAGAAGAGAGAAAAGCGTAGTGGCAAGGTGGATCGATACATCAGCGACGAAGATCGTATCTTGTGGGAGGCGCTACGGGAGAAACGACGCACGTTGGCGGAAGAACAGGGCGTACCTCCCTACGTCATCTTTCACGACGCCACCCTGGCGGAGATGATCAGCTACCGACCGGAAAACCTCGACCAGATGTCGCGCATCAGCGGTGTGGGAGAACGCAAACTGGAAAGCTACGGGGAGTCCTTCCTGTCTGTCCTGCGTCAACACAACGATGCCGAGCAATCCGAACAACCCGATCCGCAGGACGAGACACTAAAACTATTTCGTCTCGGCATGGATATACCGACCATTTCCACGCAACGTGGCGTGCCGGTGAACACCATTTTCAACCACTTGGCTCAGGCGATTGCCAGTGGCGAAGTCGCGTTGAAGGAGGTCATTCCGCTGGGCAACCAGGAGATCGAACGTATCCAAGATACGCTGTTGCAGTTCGCGGACGATCCAGCGGCCGTCAAGAAGGCACGGAAACAGTTGGAAGGCGCCTACAATGTGGGAACACTACGTTGCGTGCAGGCGAGTTTGAATCTTTAGCCACCACCCGTCATTCGTTCCTTGCCCTCACCCTTTCTCTCTCGGAGGGAAGCGTACACGTTGAATCACACATGCCAAAAGAGAGACTTCCTGTTTCGAAGTCCATCTTGCAATAGAAGGAGGAGACCATGGCTGAACAGCACGAGAGCGAGCGCACCGCCTATCTTCAACAAATGGAAAAGGACCGAGGTTATATTCTCGACTTCCATAAGATCCTCGCCGACGAAGATTTCGAATTCCTTAAACGCTACGACGCACTGATGCACTCGGCCTATCTCAATTCCGAGACCGAGATCGACAGTAAAACCAAAGAGCTGATTCTGATCGCGGTATTGGTTGCGGTACGCAGCTCCGGCGAGCATATCCGCACCCACATGCTGACTGCCAAACAATTGGGCGCCAGCAAAAAGGAGATACTGGAGTTGCTGGAAATGTGTTTACCACCCGTCGGACTACCCGCCTTTATGGAGGGTTTCGAAATCTGGCGGGAAGTGTATGAGGTTTAGATCCGGCGGACGGTACTGCTTGCCCAAAGGGATGCACCGATCACTGATCGAAGGGTGGAAACGAGTGGTGCAGCGAGTTTTCTGGGTACCGGTTCGAACCCGGTATGACGGTTAGAAAAGGAGCGTCATTGAGCACCTTCAAAGCGGACGAAGAAACGTGCTATCCCATGCGTTCTAAAAAAGTCGACGCACCCTGCGTTGATCGAGGCGATGCAATCCGTACATGTCGGCGGCGGTAAGCGCGGCATTGTACTCCTCGCGCGTCAGCGCCCTGTCCAGCGGCGGATGTTCATCGGCGCGGTAGCAGGGTCGATACTGATCCATCACATTGATGTATGTCTCGCGCGACAGCTCATCGGCAATAAATGACAACACCAGTTCGCTATCCGCCGCACCGTCCGGCATGACGAGATGCCGCACCAGTAAACCGCGTTGAGCCAGACCTTGCGCATCGACCACCAGGTCACCGACCTGGCGGTGCATCTCCTTCACCGCGGCTCGATTGACCTCCCAATAGCTTCGAACATGGGAGAATTCGCGCGCCAGCAGGGAGTCTCCATACTTCATATCGGGCATATAGATGTCGATGACGCCATCCAGCAGTGCCAGCGCCTCGAGGCTATCGTAACCACCCGTGTTGTAGACCAGGGGCAGGCGCAATCCCTGCTCCCCCGCTATCCAGACCGCCTCCAGAATCTGGGCCACCACATGGCTGGGCGTCACGAAATTGATGTTGTGACAACCCGCTCGCTGCAGCTCCAACATCATCGTCGCCAGCTCTTGCGCCGTCACCTCCCTGCCCGATCCCTTTTGGCTGATCTCCCAGTTCTGGCAAAACTCACAGCGCAGATTGCACCAACTGAAGAAGAGGGTTCCCGACCCCCGCACGCCGCTGAGCGGCGACTCCTCTCCATGGTGCGGTCCGTAACTATGCACCACGGCGTGTTTACCCGTACGACAGACCGCTCCCCGCGTTGTGTGCGTCCGGTCCACATGACAGTAGCGCGCGCAAAGGTCGCAGTCGGCAAGGCGACGATTCGCCTCGGCCGCACGCCGCTCCAAATCACCGCTGCGAAGCAACGCCAGATAACTGGGCTCGAATCGACGCTCTGCAGAACCGGTCCCGGACATTGAGATTCGCCGTCTGGCTACAGGTGGAAAGTCGTTACCAGCGCCACGCGCGATTCGCGCGCGTAAGGCCTGGCTCTCCAAAAGCTAATCTCTCCAATCGCTGAGCGCAACATCCTATTTCGCATGAGAATTCAGGGCGCTTCCCGTGATTTCTACATTAAAACAAACGTTTAATAGCGTAGTGGCGCCGCATCCCGGTATCCTCCACTACCCGGATATCTAACGGTAATCCCGTGCAACCGGCGAGAAATGCAGGTTAGAATGCTCCTAACTAATAATTCGTTGCGGATGAAACGATCGAGGAGCAAGCGGCCAACGATAATAAAGAGAACGGCAAGAACGTTTGTGCGCTGGACAATGTAGAACTCAGCCGATTCACCCCCTATCGCCTCTACGTCCTGAGCCGGGAAGCCAGCGGTACCCTCGCCGAGATCTTTCTGATCAAATTCGGCCTCACGATCTTCGAGTGGCGCTGTGTTGCCGTGTTGGGTAACTACCAGCCGCTGTCGGCCAACGATATCTGCGACAAAGCCAATATGGACAAGGTGCAGGTGAGTCGCGCCCTGGCCAAATTGGTGGAGCGCGGTTTGGTGATTCGCAACACCAATCGCGAAGACAGGCGCCGTTCCCGCCTGCGACTCAGTGCCAAAGGCAAGCGCATGTACGAGAAAATCGTACCCCTCGCCAAATCCTGGGAGTCCAAGTTTCTCTCCGCACTCACCAACGACGAACAGCAGCAACTCGACGCAATCATTACTAAACTTCAAGAACGCGTCGATCAGCTGAAAAGCTAACCAGCGAATCGCGACCTGCCGGCGGCAGCCGGCACCGAACCACCCCCCGGGAGACACCCATGACGGAACCACTTTGGCAGCCCTCCGACCAGCAGTTAGCTGCCGCCAACGTCACAGGATTGCGCGAAGCGATCGCCGCGCAATACAACATCGATCTACCCGACTATGAGGCGCTGCGCCGATGGTCTGTCGAGAACAGCGAGAGTTTCTGGTCGACCGTCTGGCAAAACAGTGATGTGATCGGCGAGATGGGCTCTGCGCCCCATCTGCTCGACGGCGATCGTATGCCGGGTGCACGCTGGTTTCCCCAGGCCAGGCTCAATTTCGCCGAGAATCTTCTGCGTCGCCGCGACACAGATGATGCCATCGTGTTTTGGGGTGAGGACAAGGTTAAACGGCGTCTGAGTTATGGCGAGCTCTACGACCGCGTCTCCCAGGTGCGCCAAGCCCTGGAGGCCATGGGTATCGAAAGCGGCGATCGCGTGGCGGGGTATCTACCCAATATGCCGGAAACCATCGTCGCGATGCTGGCCGTCACCAGCATGGGCGCCATCTGGTCGTCGTGTTCACCCGACTTCGGTGTCAATGGCGTGGTGGATCGTTTCGGACAGATCGAACCGAAGCTGTTGTTTGCACCCGATGGTTACCACTACAACGGTAAGAGCCACGACTCGCTGGCGAAACTCGCCGAGATTCGTCAACGCATCCCTACGCTGCAGCGCGTGGTGGTGATCCCCTACATCAGCGAGACACCCGATGTGTCCGGGGTGGACGATGCCGTTACCCTCGATCGGTTCGTCGACGGGTATTCCGCTGGCGATATCGACTTCGTGCGCCTGCCCTTCGACCATCCGCTCTACATCATGTTCTCTTCCGGTACCACCGGCGTTCCCAAGTGCATCGTGCACGGCGCGGGCGGCACTCTGTTACAACACCTCAAAGAGCACCGCTATCACAGTGACGTGCAACGCGGCGATCGCATCTTCTACTTCACCACCTGCGGTTGGATGATGTGGAACTGGCTGGTCTCCGGCTTGGCCAGCGAAGCGACTCTGTTGCTTTACGACGGGTCACCCTTCTACCCCGACGGCAATATTCTTTTCGATTACGCCGACGCGGAAAAGATGACGCTGTTCGGTACCTCCGCCAAATATATCGATGCCGTTAAGAAGGGTGGACTCAAACCCATCGACACCCATGACCTCTCCACCGTGCGACTCATGTGCTCCACCGGATCACCGCTGGTGCCGGAGAGTTTCGATTTCGTTTACGAAAGCATCAAAAAGGATCTTTGTCTCTCTTCCATCTCGGGGGGTACCGACATCATCTCCTGTTTCGCGTTGGGCAATCCCGCGCTCCCGGTCTGGCGCGGCGAACTCCAGTGCCGCGGCTTGGGTCTCGCCGTCGAAGTGTGGAACGACGAAGGAAAGCCCGTACAAAACGAAAAGGGCGAGCTGGTCTGCGTCAAACCCTTTCCCTGCATGCCGGTGGGATTCTGGAACGAGGATGACGGCAGCCGGTATCACGGCGCCTACTTCGATCGCTTTCCCAACGTCTGGTGCCACGGCGATTACGTGGAGCTCACCGAGCACGACGGCTTGATGATCTACGGCCGTTCCGATGCCGTACTCAATCCGGGCGGCGTACGAATCGGTACCGCGGAAATCTATCGCCAAGTGGAGCAACTCGACGAGGTGGTGGAAAGCCTCGTCATCGGCCAGGAGTGGGACGGCGACGTGCGCGTCGTGCTCTTCGTCCGGCTGGCAGAGGAAGTGGTGTTGGACGATGCGCTCATCGATCGCATCAAAAAACAGATCCGCGCCAACACCACACCGCGCCACGTTCCCGCGCGGGTGGTTGCGGTGACCGATATCCCGCGCACCAAGAGCGGCAAGATCGTCGAGTTGGCCGTACGCGAAGTGGTACACGGCCGACCGGTCAAAAACAAAGAGGCGTTAGCTAATCCGGAAGCGCTGAAACAGTTCGCCGATCGCGCCGAGCTGCGACAGTAGCGGGGAAGCCACCATCTCAACGATTGCGCCCACGATGGAGGACGCCGGCAAGCCGTCCACGCGTTGGGCCATAGTGGCCGCTGCAACGCTCGCGGGCGTCGTGGCGGGTATGCAAGTCG
>Ga0209679_1000179_pt1 | contig 29919 bp, 27 predicted proteins | sample WorMetHEROISLAND_4_FD_187408 | JGI IMG/M metagenome (GOLD analysis project Ga0209679, IMG submission 187408) | Marine gutless worms symbiont microbial communities from Max Planck institute for Marine Microbiology, Germany - Olavius sp. 2 HERON... ...
CTTCCAGTAAGCGAGCTGAAAACTGTTCCATAAATCCGGCCAACTCCGCTTCTACTGCTTGCTGAATCAGCTGAACTGCCCCTGTTCTCAGTAATTCAGTCAGGCCATCAGTGAGTTCCTGTCGACCTGAAAACGCAACAACGTTATTCTCTTTCTTCATAGCGGTGTATCCCTGTTGGTTGAGTGATTGGTTTGGCGACTACCCATCAACCAGATACACCGCTATTTTTCACATTCTTTAAACACCCGATTCAGTTATAGCTCGCGAAACCGATGATCGCAGCAAAACCCAAGCCCTTGATCAACGGTTCCCGCAACCAGAGAAAAGCAATCCATGGGATGAACAACGGTGCGGCAAAACTGAGCAGTACCGCATCGGCGAGCCGTAGCTGGCTGATGGCGAAAAAGTAACAGGCCATGGCGGTCAGCCCGGTGGCCGAGCGGGTAAAGTGGAGTCCGAGTTTGTCAGTTCGCAGCGCGGGTAGCCTCTTGGAACGAGCGGCAGCACGACGATTAACCCAAACAGACTGCGAAAGAAGACGGCTACAAAAATCGGCAGATCGCTGGCCACTACTTTGACGCTGGCGCCCATGGCGGCAAACAGAAGCGCCGAACCACCCACGAAGAGCGCGGCCCTGCCGAACTGGGCACGGCTACCCGGCGAGGAAAGCGAAGGTTCTGTGATACGACTGGACACCCGGGCGCGTTGTTATTCGATAGGAAGATCCGGGGCGTTGCCCCCACTCTGACCAGGAACCGGCGTAGGCACAGATGCGAGGATAACCCAGCGCTTTCAATACCCAGTAGAGGTGCGCTGAACGGTGATGGATCTGGCAGTAGACGACGATCTCTTTGTCTGGCGTCGCGCCGCGTACTTCGAGCATATCGCGGATGCTGTCGGTCGCCTTGAGCCGCAGATTACGCTGGGTATCCATGGCATCGGTCCACTCGAGATTGACCGCACCGGGGATGTGTCCGCCGCGATTGGCGAATACTTTACGGCCCTGGTACTCCGCCGGTGAGCGCGCGTCGATCAGGACAAGATCGCTTGCGCCCAGCCGTTCCAGAATCTGCTCCTTCGTCGCCAAAGGCTTTGGGTCGGGTTGCACGGAGTAGTTTGAGGCAACCCGGTCGACCATTTCATTGGTGAGCGGATGTTTTTCGTTGGCCCAGGCGTGCAGCCCCCCGTTGAGCGGTGAAAGGTGTCGATGCCCTGCCGCTTCCAAGGTCCACAACAGCCGCGCCGCGCGGCCACCACCCTCATCGTCGTACGCTACCACGTGTGTATCGGTTGTGAGTCCCGTCGCAGAGAAAAGCGCCGACAGCCGATTCGCGTCGGGGAGTGTACCCATGGCGGGTGGACGGGGTTGGACGATTTGACCGTAATCAAGGTGAATGGCATCAGGTAGGTGATACTGCTGATATACCTCGGGTTTACAGAGATCCACGACCAAAAGCGAATCATCACCCAGCGTCGCTTCCAACTGCTCTGGCTCGACGACGAGAGGCATATCGAAAGAATTCATTCATTATTCCTCGAGTAAAATGGTGTGGTGTAGGAAACTACGGATAGAGCCACTACAGCCATGGGGCAAGGAGTGCTTATTTTACCGTTTTTGTCAGGATTCGGTAAGGCGGCGAAACAGCGTGGTCACAGACACAGGCGATGACACTTCATCCATGAGCGTTGCAACTGAGTAATGGGTAGCGAATCTCGTAACGAAACGGCTCCCATGTTGTTCGGCTACTGTTGCTCAGAAGCCGATTTCTTCGCGTGGCTTAGCGCAATCGGACGAGAGCGGGTTGTTTGGTATCCGCAGCGCGAGGGTGCGGAGAACTGGAATTTCCGTAAACTCACGCCAGGCTCGGCGTATGATCTTGAGGGATACCGGCCTACCGTTGTTCCTCCCGGCCGACAAATCATGCCTGACCGGGAAGTGCTGTTCGAGTTTCGCAAACTCCCGGAGGGCGGCATCGAATTCAATCAACTCGCTGCTCGCGAACCGCAGATTCTCGCCGGCGTACGCCCCTGCGACCTCCACGCCATCGAGCAGATGGATACCGTACACGCTGACGAGCCGGCTGATCCGCACTACCTGGACCAGCGCCGACAAACATCGATCATCGCCGTTAACTGCCTTCAGCCCTGCGACGAGCGGGCGTTTTGCGCTTCGACCGGGTCGCTCCACGCTCGGGGTGGTGCCGATCTTTATGTCACGTTGGAAGAGGGCGAGGCGATCGTCGAAGTCACCAGCAGCAACGGGAAAGCCTTATTGGAGGGCGTGTCGTGGTCTGATTGTCCTGATGCTAGCGAGCGACGGAAAGCCGCTGAAGCGAAACGCCCGGTGCCGTTCGGGCGTCAACTGGAGGCGGCTCCCGATCAGTTGGGGGCGATGCTGAGCAATGCCTATCACTCGCCGGTATGGAAGCGCTATGCCGAACAGTGTTTCTCCTGCGGAACCTGCAATATCGTCTGTCCCACCTGTTACTGCTTCGAAGTCTGTGATGAATTGTCTCTGGATGAGCAGTCGGGTAAACGAACACGCACCTGGGATGGTTGCATGATTCCCGATTTTGCCGCGGTGGCGGGAGGGCACAATTTTCGGGCGGAGTGCGCGGAGCGGCAGCGGCATAGGATCAAACGCAAGTTCGAGTATCTGCCCAAACGGTTCGGATCAGGCAGTTTTTGCGTGGGTTGCGGTCGCTGCGACCGTCAATGCACAACGGGGATCGATATCTTCGATATGGTGAACGATGTGGCGAGGGAGGCGCAGCCATCCCCATGAATACTGCGCAAAGCGTAACGGCTAACGACCTCTATCTACCGCAAGTCGCGCGCATCGTAGAAGTACGTACGCTCACCGAACGCGAGAAGTATTTTCGCCTGAAGCTGGAGTCCCCGCTGGAGCATAAGCCGGGGCAGTTCGTCATGGTGACCGTGTTCGGTTTGGGTGAATGCGCCATATCCATCACCTGTGGTCCCCACCATCGATCGGAAGTGGAGTTGGTGATTCGGCGGGCGGGCAGTCTCACCGGTGTGATTCATCAGATGGGCGAGGGGGATGTTCTGGGAATCCGCGGTCCTTACGGAAACGGTTTCGACATCGAGCAGTTCGAAGGTCACGATGTGCTTGTCGTCGCGGGCGGTTTGGGATTGGCGCCATTGCGTTCGCTGATTCAACCTCTGGTGGCGGACCCAACCGCGCGTGGTCGCATGGTGTTAATTACCGGCTCCCGTACACCGGCCGAGACGCTGTTTCGCGACGAACTCGCGCAATGGGCGCAGGCCGAAAGCGTACAGGTCATCGAAATGGTCGACCGTGCGGATCATCAGCCCTGGCAGGGAAGGGTGGGGTTGGTGACGGAACCGCTGGCTGAGCTGGAGCTCGATGCTTCGCGATCGAAGGTGGTGTTGTGCGGGCCACCCGTGATGTACAAGTTTGTCCTGCTTGAATTGGCGCAATACTTCCAGATCCCCGCCGAACAGATCTACGTGGATCTCGAGCGGCGCATGCGTTGCGGTGTAGGTAAATGCGGCCACTGTCAGATCAACGAACTCTACTGCTGCCAGCAAGGGCCGGTGTTCCGTTATGCGGATCTGGCCGCGTATCCGGAGGCGCTGCGTTGAGAGGTCGGTTCCCATGAAGCCCAAAGTGGCATTCTTCGATTTCGCGGGCTGCGAAGGCTGCCAACTCGCGCTGCTCAACTGCGAGGATCTTTTACTCGAGTTGTTGGAACACGTAGAGCTGGTGGAGTTTCGCGAAGCGCTTTCGGAAAAGGCGCCACGCTACGACATCGCCTTCATCGAGGGAAGCATCCATCGCGAGGAGGATGTGGAGCGACTGCGCGACATCCGCAGTCGTTCCAAGTATTTGATTGCCCTGGGTGCCTGCGCCGACATAGGGAACGTGCAGGCTCGGGCCAACGCGGTCTCTCCGGCGGTCAACTTCCAGCGTATCTATGGTGAAGAGGCGCGCAACCGGGTGCAGGTGGATCGGGACTACTGGCCTTTGTGGGCCCACACCCGCGTGCGCCCCGTGCACGACGTGGTGTCGGTGGACTATACCTTGCGGGGTTGTCCGATGGTGCCCGAGGAGTTTTTGCGTTTGGTGAAGTCGCTGATCAACGGACAGATCCCACACTTTCCGGCGAACGCGGTCTGCGTGGAGTGCAAGAAACTGGGTAACGAATGCGTCTACGATCGCGGGCTCGCCTGCCTGGGTCCCATCGCTTATGGAGGATGTGATGCGGTCTGTATCACCGGCGGGCATGTGTGCGACGGGTGTCGTGGTTTGTTGCCCTACGCCAACGTTGCAGCGCATCGGGAGTTGATGCGCAGTCAGGGTATCGATGATTCCCGTATCATGCATCGCCACCAGCTTCATTGCAGCGGTGAGCCGCGATTGGGAGATTGGCGGGCATGAGTGGCACTCATCGTATTCACATCGAACATGTCAGTCGTGTCGAAGGGCACGGCAACCTGCGCATCAACACCCGCGAGGGTGTGGTGGAAGAGGTGCGTTTGGAGATCGTCGAAGCGAATCGCTTTTTCGAGAGTTTCGTGTTGGGAATGCCTCCGGAGGATATCGCACAGACCGTCAGCCGCATCTGCGGGATCTGTTGCGTCGGCCACCAGTTGGCGGCGCTCAAAGCCGTCGAAGCGGCCGTGGGAATCGTGCCCGATGCCCAAACCGTTGTGTTGCGCAAACTATTGAACGAGTCCCAGTTTCTCCAGAGCCATGCGCTTCATCTCTATTTTTTGGCAGTGCCCGACTACGTGGGCGCGAAAAGTGTTTTACCGCTGGCACAGTCGCAACCCGAGTTGGTACGCCGAGCCTTGAAGCTGAAAAAGCTCGCCAATGATTTCACCGCCGTTATCGGCGGACGAACCCTGCATCCAATGACACCGACGTTGGGTGGGTTCCGCAAACTTCCCGATCGTGATGCGTTGATCGACATTCGTCACAGATTGGCCGCATCCATCCCGGAAACGGAAGCGATGGTCGAGTTTGTCGGCACGCTGGACATACCCCCACTGGAGCGAGAGACGGAGTATGTCAGCCTTCGGCACCCCGACGAGTACGCACTCTACGACGGCGTTATATACAGCTCCGTGACCGGCGAGCAGAAAGAGGTGGCGGAGTATCGAAGCGTCACCAACGAGTTTACCGTTCCGCACTCAACCGCCAAGTGGGCGCGTTGGAATCGAGACAGCTATATGGTGGGTGCGCTGGCTCGGGTTAACAACAATTACGCGCAGCTACACCCCGCGGCACAAGAGGTCGCCGAACGGTTGGGATTTTCCGTGCCCTGTTACAACCCATACCAAAACAACATCGCCCAATTGATCGAAATGGTTCACTGCACGCACCACTGTCTTACCCTGTTGGATGAGATACTGAGCTGTGAGCTTACGAAAGAAGAGGTGCGTTACGATACGACAGCGGGTCGTGGTGCAGGGGCGGTAGAGGTACCCCGCGGGGTACTGTTTCACGAATACAGTTTCGATGAGACTGGCATGTGCATCGGCGCGGACGCGGTTATACCGACGAGCCAGAACGTGAGTAATATCGAAAAGGATATGCAGGCGTTCGTTCCGCAACTTCTGGGCCAAGTGGACGAGTCGACCCTGGCGCACCGAATGGAGATGCTGTTGCGCGCCTACGACCCCTGTATCTCCTGTTCGGTACATCTATTGGATGTGGAGTTTGTTTGATCCGATCATCTACGCAGAACGAATTGGTGGTTATAGGGCTGGGGAATATCCACCGCAGGGACGACGGCATCGGTGTGCGGCTTGTGGAACGGTTGGATTGCGATTCCATAGCTGATGTGGATTCGCTGATCTGGGGGGATAGCGATTCGCTTTCGATCGCTAACGACCTGCTCGAACTCGCAAAGCCGGCGCTGTTTGTGGATTGCGCGCGAATGGGATTACGGCCTGGCGATTGGCGCCTCTTCGATGAGACGTCGGTGCTCTTTAAAGAGTATTCGGCGAACTACTCAACGCATAGTACGGGGTTGGGATCGGCGCTCGCTCTGGCTCGCAATTTGGGTTATCAGCACTCGGTACACTTCTTTGGTGTTGAACCGGAAGATGTTCTGTTGGGTGATTCGTTGAGCGATACACTGAATGAGGAGCTGCGACAGCTAGTGGGGGCGTTGCGAGAAACCGTTCGAGGGTTGGTTGCGGAGCGCACCGGTGGCGACTAACGAAATTATCTGCTGCGTTCAGGATGTTCACTGCCGCGAACTGGTGGATCGCATCGGTTGGTCGGTACGATTGCGTTGGCTGTTCGTGATCGCTTGCTTGATGGTTGGATTGGCCGCCCTGCTACCGGTTGCACCAACGGGCCTGGAGGCAGGCTACTTCGTGAGTGTGGCATTGGTGCTGTTGTTCGCGAATGCCGTCTATCATCTGCAAGCGCGGAAAGCGCGTTTGCACTGCTACTCAATCACTGATCTCAGGCGCATGTGTCTTGTTCAGGTTCTGGGGGACTATCTGGCGCTGGCGGTGATCGCCTATGCCCTGGGGACCGTTGAGACACCGGTGCTGTTTCTTGTGCTGCCGAATATCATCGTTGTCGTGCTCTTCTTTACGCGTCTGCAGGGATTGTGGGTGACGTTGACCGCGCTGGTGATTGTCACGGCGCCCCTGGTTTTCGAGTCTATAGGTCTGCTACCCGTCAAGACGTTGTTCGACTCTCCACTGAAACGTCTGTTGCTGGAGCAGCCGTGGGCGTTAGCGGCGTTTCTTATCACTTTGGTTTTCTGCGTTCTGCTTTGTTGGTATCTGGTAAGCACCATCACCGATCGTTTGGTGAGTAACGAACTCGAACTGGAAGAGAGTTACGAACAGATGGTGCGCCTGGACGAAGAGCGCACGCGCGCAGTGCTCCTGGGTACACACGAGTTGAAGGCACCGCTAGCGGCCATAAAGAGTTACGTCTATACACTGCGGGACGGTTATGCGGGTCCGGTTTCGGACAAAGCGTTGGCCGTGGTCGAGCGCATCGGGCGACGTTGTGATCGTCTATTGGCGAAGATCACCGACATCACGCGACTCAGCAATTTACGAACCTATGTCTATACCGGTACCCAGTTCGAGGATATCGATCTGTTCGAGGCGTTGTGTCAGTTTGTTAGGGAGGGGAAAGAGCTTGGACGGGAGCGGGGAATCTCTCTTTCCGTACAGAATTACGCCGACACCAGCGCCATTGTCCGGGCAAGCCGGGAACACCTGCACACGCTCTTTTCGAACCTATTGAGTAATGCGGTTCAGTATTCATTCGACGAGGGCGAAGTGGCGGTATCGCTGCGCATTCAGAACGCGTCTGCAGTCGTGGAGATCGAAGACCACGGCATCGGTATACCCACGGCCGCGCACTCAAAAGTATTCGATGAGTTTTATCGTGCGACCAATGCAGCAGCGCACCACGAAGGGGGCACGGGACTGGGACTATCCATCGTAAAAGCGACCGCCCGGTTACTAGGCGCTATGGTCGACGTGCAGAACGTACAGCCCACCGGAACACGATTTCGAGTCACACTACCACTGGCGACAGTGGGGGGGAGCCAACATGACACGTATCCTAATTATTGATGACGATCCCGATATCATCGATAGTCTTACGATGATCCTGGAGGGAAATCAATTCGAGGTTGTCGCCCTCACCGACACGATCGATTTGCTGGATGCGACGTGTTCCCACCACCCGGATCTGATACTTTTGGATATCATTTTTCCGGATGATCCGCAGGCCGGATTTAGGGCTGCGCGCACGCTGGCATCCGATCCCGAGATAAGTGCGATTCCGGTATTGGTGCTCAGTGCGGTCAACGAACGTACCAATCTGGGATTTAGTTTCTCGGAACAAGATATCAGTGATGATTTTCTGCCCGTGCAGGGTTTTCTCGAAAAACCGGTGGAGCCCGCCATACTGCTCGACAAGATCAACCAGCTACTGCAATAGGCGCGAGAATTACCCCTCTGCTTGGAAAGTGGGCCAAAAATCGTTAGCCTTGTAGGCTAACAGGCACCCAACAGCGCTGTTGGTTCAATCCAGATTCACGGTCGCTACGCACTTTCTCCTTTCACCGCCACCTGTGTTGAGTTGATCCCGCTCGCTGGTGTTAACAAACCCTAGCAATCGGAGAAAAGAGAAATGACGCAGGCATCTTCTGGAGATACCGTTCGTGTGCGCTACACGGGCCGGCTAAACGACGGCACCGTATTTGATTCGTCCGAAGGTCGTGACCCGCTTGAGTTTACGCTGGGTTCGGGTCAGGTGATTCCAGGTTTTGATGAAGCCGTTACCGGCATGGCCGTGGGAGATAGTTCCACCGTTACGATCGAGTCGGAAAACGCGTACGGACCTCGTGACGAAGAGATGGTACAGGATGTTGCACGATCCGAAATACCCGCAGACATAGAGTTGGCCGTTGGCATGCAGCTTCAGGCTTCCGGGTCGGGTGGTGAGATGGTGGTGACCATTGTCGAGTTAAGTGATGACAGCGTGAAGCTCGACGCCAACCATCCCTTGGCGGGCCAGGCATTGACCTTCGATCTGGAGTTGGTGGAGATCACCTGAATACTGCGCGATGCCGCGTAAAAAGCCGACCGTCCGGTCGGCTTTTTAGTGCGCATCCACCGAGCTTTACTTCGGCACATATCTGCAATCCGGCCAGATCGCAGCGATCTCCTCGGCTTGCTGATGGGCGTTGCTCCCACACGATGCCGTTGATGTCTTTATAGGTGGTGAAAGTCCGGGCCTCCGAATCCTCCCAACCCAAATGCCTCAATTCACCCGGGGTGGCGGATTCATCCCTCCTCACCGAGAAATTGACCGATGCCGTGCGCCATAGGGCGTAGGCGTCGGGTATGACGACACAAGGTCCACACTCGAAGAGCGAGCTGTACTCCTCAATACTGGCAGAAATATCGTTCGTGGCGATGGCGAGATGGAGTCGTTTCATGCGTCGGTATCCTTCCAGCGGCTAACAGGGCCTGGACCGAGTGGAATCCTGATATCGGGTTTTCACCCAAAGGAGTGGTGTCGATCTCCAGCTCTCAGGTCCGGATAGCAGCCCCATACTCGCGACGAGAATTGCCAGCCCCAGCCACTGAATCGTATTCATCGATTCCCCCAGTAGCCACCACGCAGCGACGACAGTGATCACCGGGCCGGCGAGGGTGATGAGACTGGCTTGCGATGCACCCACTCGCCGTATTCCCTCGAACAGCAAAAAGAAGGGGAGGACGGTACAGAACAGCGCAATCAGCGCTCCCCACTGCAACGTAACGTTGGAAGGCCAGCGCTCGGGGGGATCGATCAACACCGCATAGACCACCATCATGACCAATACCACGATGTTGTACAGCACAGTGAAACGCATCGATCCCATCCGCGTCATGGTCACCTGGCTGGTGACGAGGAAAGCGGCATAGGCAACCGCGGAACTCAAGGCCCACACGATCCCCTCCCAATCGGCTGCGGCCAGCGCCGAGGGGCCTTCGGGCATCACCACCAGCCACAGCCCTGCGTAGATCACAGCGAACAGAACTATCTGACCCACAGGGGGTGGTTTTCGGTCACGCAGCGCGGTGAGAAGAATCACAAAAACAGGAAAAGTGAAGAGAATGACGCGCGAGAGAGAGGCGCCGATTCGTTCGATAGCGGTGAAATCGCAGAGTGTCGCGACGAAAAAGAGAGTTCCCGCAAGGAGACATCCCCGCCAACCCCCTTGACCCCGCCGGCCCTGCCCCGGTGCAAATATACGGGCAATGATAAGGAAAAGCGGCGTCGCAATGACGAAGCGAAGCAACAGCAGTTCCGTAACCGATGCCCCTTCGAGATAGGCGAAACGGGCGAATATTCCCTTGAAAGCGATCGCCGCTGTGGCGGTGGCTACGAGTAGCACGGCCGCGCGTTGAGGCGAGAGGGCGAGATTCCCATTCATCACACCAGCCTAAAGGGTCTAAGATATAGAACAATAATAATAATCGACTAACAGATATCAGATATGCGAATATCTGGGCAGAATGAATCTACACTATCTTCGCAGTTTCGCTCGCGTGGCCGAGGCCGGAAGCCTCAGCCGGGCTGCCGAACATCTGCAGCTCTCCCAACCTGCGCTGAGTCGCCAGATAAAGCTGCTGGAGGAGGAGCTTGGGACCAAATTGGTGCGACGCACGGGGCGCGGAGTGGTGTTGACGCAGGCGGGCGAACAGTTGCGGGACAGTGCCTATCGCATTCTGGAAGAGCTATCCCGGCTGCGCCGCGACCTGGAGAGGCCGAGTCTGGTCGGCGGTCAGCTGAGTTTGGGAATACCGCCGAGTGCAGCTGCCACGATCGCGGGTTCGTTGGTGGAGCAGTTTCACGCGCGCTTTCCAGCGGTCGCATTGCGCGTAGTGGAAGACCTTACGGGTGCCATTCAGGACGCGCTGTTGTCCGGACAACTCGACCTGGGGATTCTCTATGAAGGTTCGCTCAGCACGAGTCTCCATACCGAGCGCATCAGGACGGAAAAGCTGGTACTCGTAGGGCCGCCCGACGCCGGGCTTGCGACACGCGGAAACGTTCGATTTGAATCCCTGTCTCGGTTCCCTATGGTGCTTCCGGGTCCGAGGCACAGGCTACGCGCCATCGTCGAGCAAGCCGCCTTCCGTGCCGGTATTCTACTCGACACGGTGATAGAGGTGGAATCGTTACCGCTATTGTTGGATTTCGTCCATCGGGGCTTGGGGTACGCCATCCTCTCCAAAGAGGTGTGCCAGTCTCAGCTGGAATCGGGTGAACTGTCGGCCACCGCCATCACCAACCCTACACTGGACAGAGCCTGGGTATTGGCGTGACGCAAGGATGCGGTGTTGGGGTCTGCAGCGGCAGAGATGGTGAAGGCGGTGAAGCAGGTGCTGGATCGTTGAAAATCGTCGGGTTGATCTTTTTCACGCTTAGCCGATTTACGGAATGTACTCGGGTATAAGCGATATTCGAGGGCGATGTATCGCTGCAAATTTGTCGTTGAGTGAATTGTCTTCTGGAGATTAGCGTTGTCACGTTGGACTGCATCGGGAATACATCTACTTATCAGCGTAGGGATTGCGCTCCTCTTCATTACCATCATGCTCATGTTCTGGTATCCACAACCCTATTTCAGGGCGAGTGGCGCCGATCGACTCCTGACGATCTTAATCGGTGTCGATGTAGTTCTCGGTCCGCTGCTCACGCTGATTGTGTTTAAAGCCGGGAAGAAAACGCTCAAGTTCGATTTGAGCGTTATCGTTTTTCTGCAGATATCGGCGTTGCTGTATGGTGCCTCCGTCGTTTGGGAGGCGCGCCCGGTGTTCATGGTCTTTGTGGTGGATCGATTTGAGTTGGTTGCTGCAGACGAGGAGCTGGCTGAAGCCCAGTTTCCCCGGTTCAGATCGCTCTCATGGACAGGTCCCGTCATAGTGGCAGCAGAGCATCCCACCGATCCGCAAGAGCGCCAGAAGATCATGTTCAGCGCAATCACGGGCGGAAAAGATCTGGACCGAATCCCGCGCTACTATGTGCCGTTCGAGGAGCGGGCTAAGCCGCTCGAGAAGTTGCTCACGCTAAGCGAGAGTAACAAGGCGCTTGTCGAGAAGGAGATCGCTAAGCTGAAAAGAGACGCCGAACAGGTCGGTTACGTCCCCTTAGTGGCTAGAAAGTTCGATATGGCGATGTTGGTGGATAAGCAGAGCGGTGAACCACTGACGGCGGTGCCGGTCAATCCTTGGTGACCGGTGCTACGCTAACTACGATTGTCGGCATTGGCGAGAAACAAACCGGCACCGATAAGTACCGTTCCCGTTATTCGGTTCTGTCGCCGAATAGCCCGTTCATTGCGTAGCAAGGGCCGCAGGCGCGAAGCCAGTGTGCTGTAGCCGGTCATCACTAACGTATCGACTGCGATCAACGTTACTCCGATGATGGCGATCTGCTGCAACTGCGGTTGTGACGGATCGATGAACTGCGGCATCAACGCCACCAGGAACACCAGCGATTTAGGGTTGGTGAGATTCACCAACATCGATTCGATAAATGCGCGGCGGTGGGAAAACGCGATGGTGACGCGACCCAAGTTGAGGTGACCCCCTTCGCGCCACTTCTGGATACCCAGATAGATCAGATAGGCGACGCCAATCCACTTCACGATGGCAAAGAGCGTCACCGACGTGGCGATCAAGCTACCGAGCCCGACCCCGACGATCACGGTCTGCGTAAGGAATCCCAACTGTAAGCCGAGCACGGCCGTAAAGGCGTTGCGAATGCCGTGGGTGAGCCCGTAACTCATGGAAGTGACGGCACCCGCACCGGGCGACAGGCTAATGACAACCGCGGCGAGGAGTAGCGTTAACCAGGTCTCTGCGCTCATGCCCTAGTGTTGGCTACGCGGCATCGGTATCGATGGCGTTCGGGGTGTCGGTAGAGATCAGCAGTGATTCGCCGGTCATGGCGTCCGGCTTGTCCAAACCCATCAATTGCAGAACCGTTGGAGCGAGATTGGCCAACCCTCCGTCATCGCGGAGTTGCCACTTCCGCTCGTCTACCACCAAGCAGGGAACGGGAAAGGTGGAGTGCTGGGTTTGCGGTGCACCCGTGACGGGATCGACCATCTCCTCGCAGTTGCCGTGATCGGCCGACAACAACACCGAGACACCGTTGTTCACCGCGCAATCCAATAATCGGCTCACTTCGTTGTCCAAGGTTCGTACCGCCTTCAGAATCGCTTCGCGTACCGCGGTGTGTCCCACCATGTCACCATTGGCGTAGTTGATCACGATGAACGCGTACTCGCCGCTTTCGATGGCTGCGATACAGGCGTCGGTCACTTCGTGGGCGCTCATCTCGGGCTTAAGGTCGTACGTCGCCACTTTCGGCGAAGGGATCATGACGCGCTCTTCTCCCCTAACCGGTGCCTCTTTACCACCATTGAGAAAGAAGGTGACGTGAGCATATTTTTCCGTCTCCGCACAGTGAAACTGCTTTAATTCTGCTTCGCTGATAATGTTCGCAAGAACGGTCTGCGGCTCCTCTTTCGCAAAAGCGACCGGAAGTCCGAACGCGGGATCGTATTCCGTCATGCAGGTCACGGTGACGGGTTCAAAGTCACCGCGATCAAAGCCGTCAAACGTCTGTTGGCTGAGAGCTGCAGTGATCTGACGCGTTCGGTCGTTCCTGAAATTGAAGAATATCACCGGATCACCCGCACCGATCGTAGTCGGTTCGCCAATGACGGTGGGTTGGATGAACTCGTCGCTTTCGTCCAGCGAGTGCGCGAAATCGATGGCTTCACGTGCGCTGCGCGCCGGTCTTCCTTCACCGTAAACCATTGCACGAAACGCTTGCTCGTTTCGTTCCCAACGTTGATCGCGGTCCATGGCGAAGTAGCGCCCGGAGACTAGGGCGATTCGCCCTTCCGCTTTTTCCAGCGCGGCCTCCAGCGGAGGAAGAAAGTCCTGAGCGCATTGAGGCGCGGTATCGCGTCCGTCGGTAATCATGTGAACGATAGGCGTGCGACCCTGACCGCCCACCATCTCCACCAGCGCGATCAGGTGGTTCAGGTGACTGTGGACACCGCCATCGGAGACCATACCGATCAAGTGCACCACCCCACCCTGTGCGGTGGATTTCACGGCGGATATGAGCGCGTCGTTCTTGGCGAAACTGCCATCGGTGATGGCGTCGTCGATGCGTACCAGGTACTGCCGAATAATGGCACCCGCGCCGATGGTCATGTGTCCCACTTCGGAGTTGCCCATCTGTCCTTCCGGCAATCCCACGGAGCGGCCCGAAGTCAGAATCTGGGTATGCGGGTACTTATCGAAATAGGCATCCAACTTGGGCGTGCCGGCCTCGGCGATACCGTTGTTCTCCCGCGAGGGATTGATGCCGAATCCGTCGAGGATAACCAGCATGGTGGGTTGAACATCGTGCATGGAAAAGTCCTAAGACAGCCAATCGCTGACTATTCTACTAAAGATCTCAGTCTCTGACTCTCGCCAAGACGCCAAGTGCGCTAAGCGTTGCTCCGATGCCGTCGCACTCTTCGCGTCCTGGCGAGAGCAACCTATTAGCTCGCCTTCTTGCCCAACAGTTTCTCCTCCTCCAACACGACGCCGCCCATATGGAGCACGCTATCCGGGTTGAGGGAGAGCGACTGGATTCCCTGCTCGACGAGCCAGCGGGTAATCTTGGGGAAGTCCGAAGGCGCCTGGCCGCAGATGCCGATGTACTTGCCGTTGCGGTTACAGGCACTGATGGCCAATCCCATCAGTTTGCGTACCGCTTCGTCGCGCTCGTCGTAACCGGTGAGGATGCCTGAGTCGCGATCGACGCCTAGCGTCAACTGGGTGAGATCGTTGGAACCGATGGACATCCCGTCGAAATGTTCCAGATACTGGTCGGCGAGCAGCGCATTGGTGGGCACTTCGCACATGATGTAGACCTCGAGACTGTTTTTGCCTCGTTCGAGGCCGTTGACCTTCATCACGTCGAGTACTTTCACGCCTTCCCCCACGGTGCGAACGAAGGGCAACATCAACTTGACGTTGGTCAGCCCCATCTCTTCGCGCACCAACTTCATCGCCTCGCACTCCAGGGCGAAACATTCGGCGAATTGCTCCGAGTAGTAACGGGATGCACCGCGGTAGCCGATCATCGGATTCTCTTCATCGGGCTCGAAGGTGGGTCCACCGATCATGGCGGCGTATTCGTTGGATTTGAAATCGCTCATGCGCACGATCACGGGGCGTGGGTAGAAGGCCGCGGCGATGTTGCTGACGCCTTCCGCCAGTTTCTGGATGAAGTACTGTTTGCGATCACCGTAGCCCGCGACCATGCTGTCGATCTGCTTCTGTACGTCGGCGGGGACACGGTCGTATTCCAACAGTGCGCGGGGATGTATCTTGATAGTGTTGTTGATGATGAACTCGAGCCGCGCCAGGCCGACACCGTCCGCGGGTAGCTTGCTGACCTCGAAGGCCACCTCGGGATTACCCACGTTGACGTAGATCTGGGTCTGCGGTTTTTCGCGGTTGCTCAAATCGGTGCGCTCGATGGAGTACTTCTGCAGCCCCGCGTAGATCATGCCGTTGTTACCCTCGGCGCAAGAGATGGTGACATCGGTGCCGGTCTCCAGTCGCTCCGTGGCATCGCCGCAACCCACGATGGCGGGAATGCCCAACTCACGGGCGATGATCGCCGCGTGGCAGGTGCGCCCACCGCGATTGGTGATGATGGCGCCGGCGATTTTCATCACCGGCTCCCAGTCGGGATCGGTCATGTCCGTAACCAGGATTTCGCCGGGTTGTAGTTCGGTCATGTGTTCGGCGTCGAGGATGACGCGCACTTTGCCGGCGGCGATCTTCTGTCCGACGCTCTTGCCCTGCGCCAACACCTTGCCGCGGGTCTCCAGTTTGTAGACCTCCTGATAAGTACCGTCGTCGGTGGACTGCACTGTCTCGGGACGTGCCTGGACGATGAACAGCTCGCCGCTCTGGCCATCCTTCGCCCACTCGATATCCATGGGCATGGGGCGACCCGCCTTCTGCGAGTAGTGTTTTTCGATGGTCACGGCGTAGCGGGCGAGTTGCAGCGCTTCGTCGTCGGTGATTGAGAACTGCTGACGCTCTTCAGCGGGTACCTCGGTATTGACCACCGGATTGTCTGCGGTGGGATCGTCCGAGTAGACCATGCGCAGCGCCTTCTCGCCCAAGTGGCGTCGAATGATGGGGCGCTTGCCCATCTCCAGCGTCGGCTTGAAGACGTAGAGCTCATCCGGGTTGACCGCACCCTGCACCACATTCTCGCCAAGACCGTAGGCGGCGGTGATGAAGACGGCGTCGCGAAAACCGGTTTCGGTATCCAGTGTGAACATGACGCCGGAGCCCGCCAAATCGGAGCGCACCATCTTCTGCACGCCAACGGAGAGTGCGACATCCATGTGGGAAAAGCCCTGGTGCACGCGATAGGAGATGGCGCGATCGGTAAAGAGCGAAGAGAAGACCTTGCGGCAGGTATCGACCAACTGTTCGGTACCGCGAATGTTCAGGTAGGTGTCCTGCTGGCCGGCGAAGGAGGCGTTGGGCAGATCCTCGGCGGTGGCGGAGCTGCGTACCGCCACATCGGGATTCTCGCCATACTCCTCGGCCAGTTCGCCGTAGGCCGCGGCGATCTCGTCCGCCATGTCCTGGGGCATTTCGCCCTCGAGAATCCAACCTCGGATCTGTTTGCCGGTGATGGCGAGGGCCTTCACGTCATCAACGTCGAGGGTCTCCAAGGCCTGTGAGATCTTCTCGAAGAGATGGTTGTGTTCCAGGTAGTGGTTGTAAGCCTCGGTGGTGGTAGCGAAACCGTTGGGTACTTTGACCCCCTTTTCGGAAAGGGCGCTGTACATCTCGCCCAGCGATGAATTCTTGCCCCCGACCAGAGGGACGTCGTGCATCCCTAACTCCGCGAACCGTTTGATGTAACGCATGTTTTCTCTCCGTAAACGTCGAAATACGAATGAAACGAATGACTCCAAGTCAGTGGGGGTGGGGACCGGAAGTCGGTAGGGGTTTTTTTAAGTGCCGGAAATCGTTGCTTGATGGCGTACTGCTGGAGGCTTGATCGGGAAGTCTGGCGTTTGCCGCACGCCCGTAGCGCCCCTCTAATCGTGTCCCCTCACCGAAAAAGAGTAATTTTAAACAGCCCCAATTTGTGCTGCAACCGCACAAAAGCTATATCCAGCGGTGGATCAAGGATCATTAGGGGTTGAAATCGGCCAAAAGAGCCATAACTATATGCGATCCAAAGCTTATAGCCCACTTTGAAATCACCCTGTAATCAAGGAGTTCAGCCACCCATGAGCGTCGAAGCCCATAAAGAGACCATGGACTTTCAAGCGGAAGTGGATCAGCTACTGCAGCTGATGATTCACTCGCTCTATTCCAATAAAGAGATCTATCTGCGCGAACTTATCTCGAACGCCTCCGATGCGGCGGACAAACTGCGCTTCGAGGCGCTGAGCGATGATGCCCTTTTCGAAGGCAATGCCGATCTCAAGATCTGGGTGGACTACGATGAGGAGGCGCGCACCGTCACCGTCCGCGATAACGGTATCGGTATGAGTCGCGAGGAGGTGCTGGACAATCTTGGCACCATCGCCAAATCGGGAACCCGGGAGTTCTTTAAAGCGCTGACCGGCGAGCAGGCCAAAGATGCCGAGCTCATCGGCCAGTTCGGCGTCGGTTTCTACTCCTCTTTCATCGTCGCGGACAAGGTGACGGTCACCACGCGCCGCGCCGGTCTCACCGAGGAGCACGGTGTGCGTTGGGAGTCTCCCGGCGAAGGCAGCTTCACCATCGAGAACATCGATCGCCCCGATCGGGGCACCGAAGTGACCCTGCATCTGCGCGAAGGCGAGGACGAATTTCTCGCCAACTACCGGTTGCAGTCCATCATCCGCAAGTATTCCGACCATATCAGCCTGCCGATCCTGATGCTTAAAGAGGAAGAGGGTAAAAAGAGCGAAGAGGAGGAGACCGTCAATCAGGCCTTCGCCCTATGGCAGCGAAACAAAAAGGATGTTTCCGAGGAGGAGTACAAAGAGCTCTACAAACACGTCGCCCACGATTTCGAAGACCCGATGGAGTGGGTGCACAGTCACGTGGAGGGCAAGCAGGAGTACACCTCGCTCTTCTATATTCCGCAGCGCGCACCTTTCGATCTGTTCGACCGCGATCAGCGGCATGGCGTTAAGCTCTACGTGCGGCGTGTCTTCATCATGGACGATGCCAAACACCTTATGCCCAGCTACCTGCGGTTCGTGCGCGGTATCGTCGATTCCGCCGATCTGCCGCTCAATGTGTCGCGAGAGATCCTTCAGCACAATAAACTCATCGACTCCATGCGCGCCGGTTCGGTAAAGAAAGTACTTGGGCTGTTGGAGAGCATCGCTAAGAACGATACCGAAAAGTACGCTCAGTTCTGGGATCAGTTTGGTCGTGTGATGAAGGAAGGGCCGGCCGAAGACTTCGGCAACAAGGAGCGTATCGCCAAGTTGTTGCGTTTCGCGACCACCCACAACGACTCGGACGAGCAGAACGTTTCGTTGGAAGATTACGTGAGCCGCATGAAAGAGGGGCAGGAGAAGATCTACTACATCACTGCCGATTCGTTCCTGGCGGCAAAGAACAGTCCGCACCTGGAGATCTTCCGCGACAAAGCTATCGAAGTGTTGTTGCTCTTCGATCGCGTCGATGAGTGGTTGGTATCGCACTTGGAGGAGTTCGACGGCAAGAAGCTGGCCTCGGTCACCCGTGGTGAACTCGACATGAAGGAGCTCGGTGGCGAGACCGAAGAAGACGAGAAGAAGGAGCAGAGCCAGGAAGAGAAGGATCTCGTCGAGCGCATCAAGAAACTCCTCGAAGAGAAGGTGAAGGACGTGCGCTCCACGGCCCGCTTGAAAAATTCACCGGCTTGTCTGGTAGTGGACGAGATGGATATGAACGCCAATATGGAGCGTATCCTCAAATCCCTGGGCCAGGATGTGGCAGGTACGAAACCCATCCTTGAAGTGAACACAACGCATCCCTTGGTAACCGGTTTGGCTAAGGAGAAGGATGACGCACGGTTTGGTGATTGGGCTAATATTCTGTTCGAACAAGCGCTACTCGCCGAGGGTGGACAGTTGGAAGATCCCGCGGGGTTCGTACAACGATTGAACCAGTTGTTGCTCGATCTGGCGCAAGCACCAAGCAGTTAGATCGGGAAAAGGGTGCCAGCCGGTACCCGCTTATCTCTTAAAAACGCCGCGCTTTGTCGCGGCGTTTTTTATCGCCATTTCCAGATCGGCATCTCCGCCATATCCATCCCCATGGAAGTGGCGACGATGACGGATCCGCAACGACACTGGCGAAACAGTTTCAGTTGGGCGTTCATGTGGTTAATGGGAAGAACAAGGGCGAGTTTGTCGCCTGTCAACTTCTCAGTGTTGGCCAAATACTCCTCGATTCCCATAAAGAGCGTTCCGCATTGAATGCAATCCTTGGGTAGATCGCTCCAGACCAGACTCATCAGCTCTTCGAGTTCGCACTCGAACCAATTGTCAGTCGGGCGTGTATTCATGGGGAGTGATTAAGCGGTAGCGGCGAGCGATCGACAACGCCCGATTGGGTAGCCCAAGGGATGTTGAAAGCGTGTCGAGTGCGCGAATGGTCGAAAAGAAGGGGCGGCCGGTCAAGCGTAGTGCGCCGGCCCCGTCTTTATCGATAACTCACCGAGCCATTACGTCCATCCGATACTCGGCGAAGTGCGCCACTGGAATCGAGCCGCACGATCCGGTTTGCCGTGGAGGTCTGGTAACGAGAAAACGATCCGCCGAAGAAGACATCGTTGCTGCCGTCGGTAGCCGCTCTGACGACGTAGGCGCTCTCATCGAAGCTCTCTGCCATGGCAAAGGAGGAGTCTAACGATCCGTCGCTATTGAGCCGCATACCGTAAGAGACGAGAGTACCGTCATAGTTGTCGAAGAAACCACCGACATAGAGGCGACCGCTGCCGTCGGTCGCAACATCGATACTTTCGACATCGGAGTCGAGCCCCGTTCCGGTGTCGAAACCGGTATCTAGACTGCCGTCGCTGTTCAGGCGTATGAGGTTGGCGACCGACGATCCGTCGTAGTCGCTGAAATTTCCACCCAGATAGATATCACCACTGCCATCGTTGGCGGCTGCCAGCGCGTACACTTCGCCGTTAGTACCCGCACCGGCGTTGAATCCAGAATCAAGAGTTCCATCACTGTTCAGACGTACAATTTGATTGGCGACATTTCCGTCGTAGTTAGAAAAGTATCCCGCTACATAGATATCGCCACTACCATCTGCAGCGGATTTTATTTCCAGAACTTCATCGTCGAATCCGGAACCGGTCGCAAATCCAGTATCGATGCTGCCATCGCTGTTCAGTCGCACAATGGATTGTGCAGTAGAGCCGTTATAGCTGGAGAAATGACCGCCCACGTAGAGATCACCGCTACCGTTCTGCGTCGTCAATAGGCTGGAGGTGGTGCCATTGAAACCCGAGCCAAAATCGAAACCGCCATCCAAAGAGCCGTTGGAATTGAGACGAGCGATATAGTTAGCGGAAGTCGCACCGTATTGCGTAAACCAGCCTCCCGCGTAGACGTCGCCACTACCATCACGAGCGGCCGCGATGCTCAGTACCGCATTGCTGAAACGATCTGCTCCGGAAAACCCGGTGTCCAGTGTACCGTCACCGTTGAGTCGGACAAGGTAACTCGCGGGTGCGCCTCGGTAGTAGCGAAAAAATCCCCCGGCGTAGATGTCGCCTGTTCCATCGCTAACGGGTTCCAGGGCGAACACCTCTTCGTCGAATGCGCTACCCCTGGGAATAAAGCTGACATCCAACGTCCCGTTGCTGTTCAACCGAGAGCCTCGGTTGGCACCCGATCCGGCGAATGCCGTGAAATAGCCGCCGACGTAGAGTTGTCCGCTACCGCTCGCAACCGGAGCCAAGCTGTTAACAGACTGGTTGTATCCGTTGCCGATGGCGAAAGCGGTATCTATCGTTCCATCGCCGTTAATGCGGGCAATGCGGTTGATGGGTGTACCGTCATAGTCGGTAAAGACGCCACCTGCGTAGATGTCGTTGCTACCGTTGTTGGCAAACGCAAGCGAGTAAACGTGGCTATTGAATCCGGCTCCCGCAGCGAAGTTTGTGTCGAGATTTCCTGTATCGTCCAATCTGACAATACGGCCGACTGAAGTACCGTCGAAGCTACTGAACTGCCCGGCCACATAGACACTACCGCTGTGATGATCCGCCGGAGCGATGGCGTTGACGTTGTTATTGAAACCGATACCAGTATCAAAGGAGGTGTCCAGCGAACCGTTGCTGTTCAGGCGGACGATACGATTGAGGCCATTGGTTCCGTTGTAATGGGAGAACTCACCCACCACGTAAATATCCCCGCTACCGTCAGTGGCGATCGCCAGGTCGGTAACGTCACCGTCGAACCCTGAGCCGATGAAGAAAGAGGTATCCAGCGATCCGTCGAAGTTAAGGCGGGCGATACGGGCGGTGGCCGTACCGTCAAAACTGGTGAATTGCCCAGCGACATAGATATCACCGCTACCGTCGTTAGTCGGTGCGACAGCGCTAACCGTACTGTTAAATCCTGTGCCTATGTCAAAACCGGTATCGAGTGAACCGTCGCTATTAAGACGGGCGATGCGTCGGGTGGATACACTATATCGTAACTAATGAAGCTGCCACCAGCGTAGAGATCGCCACTGCCGTCGGTGGCCATTGCCAGCGTGTTTACCGCGCTGTTGAATCCGTTGCCCGAATTGAAGCCGGTAGCGGATTCGCCGTTTTCATCGAGTCGCACGATCCGATTTGCGGCACGGTCGTTGTAGGTGGAGAAGGCGCCGCCGTAGTAGACATCGTTGGTACCATCGTTAGTCGCAGCGATTGCCAGGACAGCACCACCGAAACCGATCGCTTGATTGAATCCCACGCCGGAGACAGGCGGCGAAGAGGAACCGCCACCACCGCCTCCACCACAGGCGCTCAATAGAAGAATGCAGGTCGGTGCAATCCAGCGAGATCCCAGCGTTGAAAAATCCATGTCGTCTTCTCTCCCATGCTAAATAACTTTCGTGCGAGCGCTAGCGCTTGCGTTGTGAGAAGGGAAGTTAGACCACCGAGGAAACGGATAGGTGACGGATTGGTTCGATCAAAGATTTCCGAACGGACCGGACTCGCTAATCCAATGAACGAAACGCCTCGATGTCGAAAATAGTCCGCGGGGTGACTACTATAAAGTGCATCGATCCTTATCAGGGATGTGACCGAAATGACAACAGCCAGCGCTACAGCGCCGTACCTCGATCAAATCCGGGAGGAGCAAGTCCGTGTTTCGTTCCGCCAAATACCGGCGATGCAGCTAACGAATGTGATTGTCGGGAGTGCGATGGTTTACGGCTTGTGGGGGGTTATCGATTCAACGTCACTCATGATATGGATTGCCGCCCTGGGTTCGATGATTGTAATTCGAACAGCTTCGTGGTTGCTCTATCGTCGCTACACTACATTGGATACCTGGCCGGTATGGGCCTCTGTTTACGTGTTTGGCACAATAGTCGGCGGCTTGGCCTGGGGTTCTGCAGGTCTATTGCTCTTCCACCAGGAGTATCTGGAGTATCAACTCTTCACGCTGTTTGTATTGATGGGAATAGGTGCTGGAGCGAATAATTCGTTATCGGCCTATCTGCCTGCTCTCTACGCATTCCTGCCATTGACGTTGTTACCCGTAGGCATGGTGCTTATCACTGGGAGTAGCACCATCCATGTAGCCCTCGGCGTAATGACCATCGCCTACACGGTTGGGTTGTGTATTTTGGCCAGACCCATCAACCGCACCTTGATTCGGTCGCTTCAGCTCAATTTTGAAAATACCGATTTAGTGGAGGAGTTGCGCCAACAACGGGATGAGGCGGAGCGAGCGAACATCAGTAAGTCGAAATTTCTCGCCGCTGCTAGCCATGACCTCCGCCAGCCACTGCACGCGCTGACGCTTTTCACAGCGGTACTCGACTCGCGGACGACGGAGACCGAGAACCGCACCATCGTCAACAAAATCAACGCGTCGGTCAGAGCACTGGAGAATCTATTCGACGCTTTATTGGATATCTCCAGACTGGACGCTGGCGTGCTGGAGCCCGAGATGCGCCATTTTCCACTGCATCCGCTCGTGCGACGATTGTTGGAGGACTACACTTCACAGGCGCGCGCCAAAGGGTTGGAGCTCGAATGTGTGGGCGAGGATGAGGTGGTTTACAGCGATCAGGCACTGCTCGAGCGTATTCTCCGCAACCTTTTGTCCAATGCGATTCGTTATACCCACACCGGGAAAGTGAAGGTGTCGTGGAGAAGAAAAGATGGTCAGTTACGCCTAGAAGTTTCCGATACGGGTATCGGTATTCCCGAATCCTCTCAAGGGGAGATATTCAACGAATTTCATCAACTACACAATCCTGAACGGGACCGTAACAAAGGGCTGGGGCTTGGCTTGGCCATCGTGGATCGAGTGGTGCAGCTGTTGAAACTTCCCGTTGAAGTAACCTCCGAACCCGGGAAGGGATCTCAGTTCTCAATCACCGTACCCTCCGGCGAGGCGGATCGAATTACTGAAGTCACCCAAGCTGCTGGGAAGAGCACCTCCAAAGAGCTCGAAGCGATGCACGTGCTGGTGTTGGACGATGAGATCAGCGTGCGTGAAGGAATGGCAGCGTTGCTGGCCAGCTGGGGATGTCGGGTCTCTGTGGCCGCTACCGAAGAGGAGGCGGTTGCAGAGCTACGCAAATCCGGTACGCCTAATGTGATTCTCGCGGACTATCGTTTACGGGGCGGGCAGAAGGGAACCGACGCTATCGACAATATTCACCGTGCAGTGGGAGACAGCATTCCAGCGCTGACCATCACGGGCGACACGGCCCCCGAGCGGCTGCGAGAAGCCAAGAGCAGCGGATACAACCTGCTGCACAAACCGGTTCAGCCCGCGATGTTGCGCAGTTTTCTACGCAGTCTCAGGTATCAGACGCTGGAAGCGTAGAGTCCGCTAAGAGGCGGTACTGATGATCCCCAACTCGCGTGCACGACGCGCGGCTTGCGTGCGATTGCGAACGCCCAATGCCTTCAAGATAGAGGTGATATGCGTCTTGACGGTGGATTCTGTCAGGCCAAGTTCAGCGGCAATGATTTTGTTGGGTTGTCCCTCTACGACGCGGATGAGAATTTCGCGCTGACGTTCGGTGAGTACGTCCCGATCGTCGGGACTGGGCCCGGCGGAGGATCCGTTCGATGGCTCGACGAGTTGTGGGGGAATATAGATGTCTCTCGCCCACACCAACTGGAGTGCGCTCAGCATCACCGGCGCGGTGGTGGATTTGGGGATGAAGCCCATCGCCCCTTCGTCCAGGACGCGTTGCATGTCCGACTGACTTTCCGATCCGGAGAGTACGACGATCGGAAGCGCCGGGTAAGATTCGCGGAACTGCTTTAGCACGCCAAACCCATTGGCACCGGGCATCGCCAGATCCAGCAGTACAAGCGCGATATCGCCGTGCTCTTCCGCCGCGTCGATAGCCTGCACGGCATTCTCGGCCTGAATGACTTCGATATCGTCACCGAGCTGAGACAAGACATAGCACATGCCTTCGCGAAACAGCGCATGATCGTCGGCTAGTAATATCCTCACCACTCCTCCCTCGCATCCCTGGCCACGCTATCTTACCGAGATTACCGCAAAACGATCTATTCAGACATTCGTACTAAGACCAATGTCCAATGTCCGGTTCGTCGATCTGTCTCTATAGTCAGAATCACTGATTGGATTTTCCTCCACGCCCGAGGTGCGCAAACGTATGAATGAGCATAGCTCATCTCCCGACAGGCAGGGTTCGTAATGAATCGGGCTGGAGATTCGGTGCACCTAATCCTGTCGGACGGCGCTGTGCCACACGGATGGCAGTCTGCAACTGCTAGGGAGAAGTAGCATGGGTGAATTCCACTATATGGAAAAGACGACCGCGCCTGTCCTTGAGGTGGTGGTTCCCCGCCAGAGGATACTGGATCAGATCGCCAGTCGCGAACCGTCAGTGGTCTGGATTGGTGCATCCGCGGGTTTCGGCAAAACGGTACTGGCCAGGCAGATCACCAAGCAGTTCGGGGAGTCGGTGTTCTGGTACGACGTCGAAAGCATCGATGAAGATCCGGCTATCTTCTTCGATATGATGAAATGCTCCGCCGTCCTGCGGTCCCCGAAGTGTCGAGAGCTGCCCGATATCTCCGCGGAGCAAATGCCCCATCTTGATGCCTTTGCGCCACGCTTTTTTGCCCAGCTGGCGCAGTTACTCGGGACACCGGTCACGCTGGTCTTGGACGACCTGCACAATATTCCATCGACCGCACCGCTGCACGAGACACTGGTCAATGTGATTCGAAAGCATCCTTCGAAACTGCGCATTGTGGTGGCCAGTCAAAGCGAAGCGCCGCCCATTTGGCGGAGAGTGGAGACGGATCTAGATTTGTGTTTCGTCACACAGAGCCAGCTCAGCGTTCAAGACGACGAGCTCAATGCCTATCTGCAGATCGATCCTCGCTGGCAGGGATTGTCGCAGCGCGAAGGCATTTCCAAAGCGGTGCTTGAACTGTCCGGCGGTTGGATAACCGGCATCAAGCTTCTGTTGGGCCACTTGGCGTTAGAACCGGACGTCCCGGTCGCCAGGCGCTGCGAAGAGAGTCGGGAGACGGTATTCAGATTGTTCGCCATCACGGTATTCGACGATTTGGATCAACGAACGCAGCAGATATTGTTGAAAACATCCTTCCTGCCCTTCGTACCACTGCAGATGGTCTCGCAGCTTACGGAGACGATTGAGGCGGAGAAGACGCTCATCGAACTTTACGAAAAGGATTTTTTCGTCGGTAAGCGCACCGTGCATGCCTCCAGAAATCTCACGGCGTTCGTCTACCATGATCTGTAGCGCAACTTTTTACACGACGAGTTCTACAAGCGCAGTTGCGAAGAGGAACGCAAACGACTCTATCGCAGAGCAGCAGAACTGTTTCGGGAAAGTGGCTTGTTGTACGAAACCCTCGATCTGCTCATGCAAGCCAAACAGTGGCAGGAGTGCATCGCGCTGATTCAACAACACGCTGCCGATCTCTACGCTTCCGGTAGGCGTACCACCCTGACCGCGTTGTTGCAGAACATTCCGTTCCGTCTGGTGAGTGGGAACCCAACGCTGCAATACTGGTATGGCTTATGTCTGCTGCCCAGTGACTTGGTTCTGGCCAAGGAGTATCTGCAACAGTCCTACCGTAGTTTGCGTACTTCAGACGATACGGCGATGGCCCTGCGGTGCTGGTCGACCAACGTCGATGCATTGTGGATGGAGTGGCGGGACTGCACGCAGCTCGACTACTGGATCGAAGAGATCGAAAGGTACCGCCCGTTGGTCGAACACCACCCCGAATACGCGTGCATGTCGGCAAAAGGAGCGTTCACCGCCATGTCGCTGCGCAAAATGGATCACCCCGACATCCAGTACTGGGAGGCGTTGAATCTGGAGTTGCTGGAGAGAAGCCTGCCGCTGGATGACATGGTGATGCGGGCGCTTCAGCTGATGATTCATTACACCTGGGGGGTGGGAGATCGCGCCAAGGCGTCCATTGTCCTTCAGCACTTAGAGTATCTCTACGACGGGGAACGTTGCTCGCACATGGTGACCTCCATCTATCATGTGGTCTCTGCGGCCTACAAAGCGTGGTTCTCGGATAGTCAGAACGAATGCTTGGAATTGGTGGACCAGGGACTTGCAGCCGCGGAAGCGAGTGGGCTACACCATTGGGATGTACCATTGATCAACACAGCGCTGTTCCGCGTCAGCGCAACTCATGAAGAGGAGCGAATCGAGTATTACCTGGACCAGCTCAAGTCGCGCCTCGACGAAGAGTCACGACCGCACGATGTGGCGATCTACTACTACTACTTCAAGGCCTATTTGTCGTGGTTGCGTAAGGAGTTCGACTGCGCACTGGTCAGCGCGGAGAAGGCGCTGTCCATGGCGACGGACAGCGGGTTCTCCTTTTCACCACTCTACTATGCGATCGCCGTCGCGCGCATCCGCGCCAGCATGGGTCAAATCGATCGCGCGTTGCAGAGTCTGGCGGTAGTGAGGAGAACGGCGAGTCGTTATCACAGCGACAATCTGGTCTATCTGTCGTGTTTGGTCTACGCCGATATTCTTTACGACGCCGGAGCTCAGGGTCGCGCACTGGTCTACCATCGTCACGCCGTAACGCTGGGATCACTTCACGGTTATCAGGTCGAATGGTGGGTGGATCACAGCGCCTATCGCGACATGGCCGAACATCTGCTAACCAGGGGTGTGGAGAGCGACTACCTCCGCGCGCGTCTCTCCGGTCAACCCCAGAAGCAGAGAGAACCGGATTGTTACATCGTCACCCTTGGACGCTGCGGCATCGAGAAGCAGGGGAAAGAATCGGCCGCGCGTAAGTTGGCCAAAGTACCCCTGTCACTCATGCTCCACCTGATCGCCATCAACCACGGAAAAGGCCTGCGCGTGGAAGAGGCCATCGAGTATCTCTGGCCGGGGGTTCCTCTGGAGAAGGCCTACCCACGATTGAAGGCCAGCGTGCAACGTCTCCGTGCCATGCTGGGCGGGGAGGAGAGAGTCTCGTTTAGCCGAGGACGGTTGCAGTTGACGATGCCTGCAGAGCAAGTGGATTGCTGGCAGTTAGAGCAGCTCTCGGAGAGTGCGGCAAAACTGGAAGAGGGACAGATCGAACAGGTTTTTCAACTCTACCAAGGCGAGTTTCAAGATACCTTTACCGACAGTCATGATCTGGGACTCTACCGCGCGCACCTGCACGCCAAGTTCTGCGCCTTGGTCCACCACTTTTCCGAGCGCTATCAAATGCGGGGAGAGTGGGAGACCGTACTGGTCATCTACGATCGTGCCTTGCAACGCGATCATTACAATGAGGGTTTCGTGCGCGGGAAGTTGCGAGCCCTCAGGCAACTCAACAAAACGGAGGAGCTGTTGAGCGAATTCAATACCTACCAGAACTTATGGCAGAACGAATTCGATACCAATCTCTCTACGGAAACGGCGCGCTTGGCGATTTCATCAACCGGCGAACTTCGCGTCTGAGTGCTCATCCACGTTCGTTTCATCGGTTGCCCTCCGAGAGATTGTCGTAGGTGTTCAAAACGCCATAACTTGTGGTATCAACACGGGTAGCGAAAACAACCTAGCGGTGGAGCTATCCGATGAGTAGCTACGTTTTAATCCACGGTGCGCGGCACGGCGGGTGGTGCTGGAAGCGAGTGCTTCCACCGTTGCGACAGGCGGGCCACGACGTTCACGCGATCACGCTCACCGGTGTAGGTGAGCGAGCCCATCTTCTAGACGCCGGGATTCGGTTGAACACCCACCTCCACGATGTAATCAATCTCATTAACGCCGAAGAGCTCCAAGAGTTGGTGTTGGTGGGTCACAGTTATGCCGGCATGGTGATCACAGGCGTGGCCGATCGACTGCAGCGAGAAAACAGGGAAGTGATTCGCCACCTGGTCTACGTCGATGCAGTAACACCCCATCCCGGCGAGAGTTGGAGCAGCCAGCACCCCGCAGAGGTGGTCAGCGAACGGGTAAAAGCGGCGAGCGAACGAGGCGGCATTGCCATTCTGTCACCGGATGCCGAGGTCTTTGGCTTGGAGGGGGAAGATCGAGCGTGGGTCACTCGGCGACAGACGCCGCAGCCCCTGGGTGTCTATCAAGACACGCTGATGTTCGATCCGGAGCGCATCGCCCACATACCCCGTACCTTTATCGATTGCACCTCTCCTGCGCTTGCAACGATAAATGTAATGCGTCAACGTGTACGTCAGGAGCCGGGATGGCGAGTGGTGGAGTTGGCCACTGGACACGATCCAATGATCAGCGAACCGGAAAAGCTGGCAGAAATTCTGCTGGATGTTAACGAACCCCGATACTAACGATTCAACGCAATCTCATCAGGAGAATCTGTCGTGAAAGAGCTTGCTTGGGACAAAACACTGAGCGTCGCGGTCAAGGAGATCGATGACGACCACCGTAAACTCCTCGAGCTATTCAACCTTCTTGGTCGCGCGGTCGAGGAAGAGGAAGCGACGAACTACATCGACGCAGTGCTCGAAGAGCTAATCAGTTGCACGGTCTGGCACTTCAGGCATGAAGAGCGCCTGATGCTGAAACATAGCTACGAAGATTTCGAAGAGCACAAAACTGAACACCAAGAGCTGATCGATAGCGCCAAAGCGCTGCAGCAGAAGTTCCGCCAAGGGGTTAAGGCGATCTCGAGCGAAGATATGGAATACCTGGAGCATTGGCTAACAGAGCACATCTTCGTTGCGGATATGGAGTTGGGTTCCTTTCTCGTAGAGGAGATGTAGGTCGCAACATTTCTCGGTGTGCTGGCCCAATATGTTAGAGCTCTATAATTGTCTAGTATTGGAGATTTTGTATCCAAATATGTATATTTAGTATCCAGAAATGGAGTTTTATCCGTATCTGTACAGTGTAGGTGTACTAGTGTTGTGCAACAAGGAGATTCAAGGAATGAATGAAGAATTAGAAAAATACAAAACGGATAAACTAATCGACTATTTCAAGTTTATTTCGAGCGCACATTTAGCAGTTATTGGAGTAGTAGTTACGTTTAAAGACAATTTCCGAGCTGGCACCGATGTTGAGCTAGCATTTTGGGCAACCATAGTATTTCTATTTGGATCATTTGTTACAGTCTCTTATGGCTACATAGCTCTAATAAACTGCTATTTTGAGCAGATTAACCTTCACCTTAAAATTGCTGCATTCGCGAGAAAGTGGCCGGGCTACATTTTGTTGGCTTCGGTTACTTCGTTTGCCTTGCAAGCTACTACAGCTTGGGTTTAGTGAAGCTGCATAACAAAGCCATCAAAAAAGTGCGCGTTTCAAGCGCTTGATGCGCAACAAGCTGCTCGCTTTTATGGTGGCTCTAGGCATCCTTAGAGCTATAACTGAATCGGGTGTTTAAAGAATGTGAAAAATAGCGGTATATCTGGTTGATGGGTAGTCGCCAAACCAATCACTCAACCAACAGGGATACACCGCTATGAAGAAAGAGAATAACGTTGTTGCGTTTTCAGGTCGACAGGAACTCACTGATGGCCTGACTGAATTACTGAGAACAGGGGCAGTTCAGCTGATTCAGCAAGCAGTAGAAGCGGAGTTGGCCGGATTTATGGAACAGTTTTCAGCTCGCTTACTGGAAG
>Ga0209679_1000180_pt1 | contig 29834 bp, 25 predicted proteins | sample WorMetHEROISLAND_4_FD_187408 | JGI IMG/M metagenome (GOLD analysis project Ga0209679, IMG submission 187408) | Marine gutless worms symbiont microbial communities from Max Planck institute for Marine Microbiology, Germany - Olavius sp. 2 HERON... ...
GTCGATCTCCCAAAGACGACTTTCGCAGCCAGCAAGGGCATCAAGAACCCCACGGTCCTGATCGTCCAGAAGTTGTCTCCAGCAGAGGCCAAACAAGCCGATGCCGGCATTTTAGAGACCACCTACAATGTCTTCATGCGCACGCCCCGCACCGCAGGAATAGACCAACGGGCGAAGCCGATCTACCTCCGGCAACCAGACGGCCAGGAAATGATCGACAACAACAGCAACAGAATCAGGGACGATCAAATCGGCAGACTTGTGGAGAGTTTTCACGACTGGATCAGCGGGGAGTCAAGTATATAAATCCCATAAAAAGCACCCCTGCATGGATTCCGCGTTACAGAAAACCGACTCGCTCACCACGATCCTGACCGCCAACCGGCGGCAGGCGGCCCAGCGACTAAGCGACCACGATCGCGCCCAGCAGGCCGCGGGAAACACGTTGTGGCAGACGCCCGATATCCTCCCCTGGGAGGCGTGGCTGCGGCGTTTGTGGGACGAACTGCTGGTCGAGAGCGGTGCTAACCACCCGCTGTTGCTGTCATCGCATCAAGAGCGCCTGTTATGGGAGCAGGTGATCCACGATTCACCCCTGGCCGGCGAACTGTTGCAACCCGTAGCAACGGCGCAACGTGCACAGGAGGCGTGGCGGTTGCTGCATGCCTACGAGGAGTCACTCCCCAGCGAGGCAGAGATACCGTCGCCCGATGTCAGCGCATTCGTCGCCTGGGCCACGACCTTTTCGCGCTACTGCGATGAGCGCCACTGGTTGGACGGCGCACGCCTGTCCGCTTACCTCACGGATCGGTTACGGGGTGACCGGATCCCGCTGCCGAACGCCATTGAGCTGCACGGTTTCGATCTGCTGACGCCCGCGCAACGATCGCTGTTGGCAACCGCGGAACAGCGGGGTTGTCGTATCCGCGAGGCGCAGTCAGACACGCGCGCTAGACAGGCCGTGCGAATCGAGTGCGACGATGTTACCGCCGAGGTCGAACGGGCCGCGCGTTGGGCTCGACAACGCCTTGAGAGCGGGGAAGAGGGTCGTATCGGTATCGTGGTTCACGATCTCACGGCGCAGCGCCACAAGGTGCAGCGTATTTTCAGCCAAGTGCTGGATCCCGCCGCTCAGCTACCCGGCACGGCGCGGCAACCCCGTTTCAATATCAGTTTGGGCCACTCCCTGAGCGAATTTCCGGTGATCCATTCGGCACTGGAGATTCTGGCGCTGGCAGAAAACCTTTCCGCCCTTGAGGTAGAGCGATTGGGCGCTCTCCTGCGCTCACCATTCATCGAGGGCGGCGAGGAGGAGATGGGTCATCGCGCGCGCCTGGACGCGGTGCTGCGCGAATGGGGGGAACCGGCAGTATCGATTAAATCGCTTCTTTTTCACGCCTCCGAGGGCGCGGGGGCCGCACCCATCCTGGTGGAGCGTTTAAGCGAATGGCGTGCGCATCGCCAGCAGTTGAACTACCGGCAGAGTGTCGCCGCATGGGCGCGCGATTTCACCGAATCGTTGAATCGCTGCGGGTGGCCGCGCGGCCGCCCTCTGGACAGCGACGAGTTTCAAGCGGTCGAAGCGTGGCGCGCTGTGATAGGGCAGTTCACCGCCCTGGATGAGGTGGCCGGACTCGTCAGTTACGGCAAAGCCTTGAGTAAGCTGCGGCAGCTGGCGGCGGAGACGCTGTTTCAACCGCGAAGCCCGGAACTCCCACTGCAGATTCTCGGGTTGTTGGAGGCCGAAGGGCTGAATTTCGACCACCTGTGGGTGATGGGGTGGCACGACGAGGTGTGGCCCGCGCCACCTCAACCCCATCCGCTGCTGCCGGTTGCCATGCAACGTCGTAGCGCTATGCCGCATAGCTCCGCGGCACGTGAACTCGCCTTCGCACGGGGTATCACTGAACGCTTGTTGGCTGCAGCACCCGACGTGGTGGTCAGTTGGCCGAGCCGAGAGGCGGATCGCGAACTGCGCCCCAGCCCCCTCATTCGTCAGCTTCCCGAAACGGACGAGGCAGGATTGGATCTGGCACTGGCCGTCTCGTTCGTCGAAGCGATATTTCGAAGTGCCCGATGGGAGGCGATCGACGACCAGGAGGGGCTCCCTTACCCGGAGCATGCGGTGGTGCGGGGTGGCTCGGCGGTATTCAAAGAGCAGGCGGCCTGTCCGTTTCGCGCTTATGCGCGTCTGCGCCTGGGCGGCGAACCCCTGGGGACTCCACGTCCCGGTCTCGATGCGCCTGCGCGGGGTTCGTTGTTACACCGGGCGCTGGAGTATTTCTGGCAGACCGTTCCCGACCAAGGCACGTTGAAAGCGCTGACGCCGGAGGAGAGGCGTCAACGCGTCGCCGGGGCGGTGCGGCAAGCCATCGCTGTCGAATCCAAGCGGCGACCGATAACCTTCAGCGACCGCTACAGCGCCGTGGAGCAGGCGCGTCTCTCCCACCGCCTCGAGAGCTGGTTGGAGGTAGAGCTGGAGCGCGCGCCTTTCCAGGTGGTAGGTGCCGAGAAACAGCGCGAATTGGAGATCGGCCAGCTCAGGGTGAAGACGCGTATCGATCGTATCGACCGTCTGGACGATGGCCGGCAGGTCATCATCGACTACAAGAGCGGGAAGACGAGCGTGCAAGCGTGGTTGGGGGAGCGTCCCGACGAACCGCAACTGCCGCTCTACGCGCTTTCCAGCGAAGCACCGTTGGCTGCGTTGGCCTTTGCCGAGCTGCGGCCCGGAGAGTGTCGCTTCAAAGGTTTGGCGGAGGAAGCGGAGCTGCTGCCCCAAGTGGGGCCTAAGGCGCGCGGACTTGATCCCGATTGGGAGTGGGAGGTGCTCCTCGGCGAGTGGAGTCTGTTGCTGAGCGAAATTGCCCAAGACTTTCGGGCGGGAGATGCGCGTGTCGATCCCAAAAAGGGCGGAGAGACCTGTCGTTATTGTGCGCTCACCGTACTCTGCCGGATCGCCGAGGCGGAGCTAGTACCTAGCGAGGACGCGGGCGATGAGTAGTCCCATTCCCGATCAGGCTCAGCGCAGCCGCGCCCTCGAGATCGATGCCTCGTTCATCGTTCAAGCGCCGGCAGGTTCCGGTAAGACGGCACTCCTCATCCAGCGCTACCTGGCACTCCTGGGGCGCGTCGACCATCCTGAAGAGATTCTCGCCATCACTTTCACTCGCAAGGCGGCGGGGGAGATGCGCCAACGGGTGGTGGAGGCGCTGCGTAGCGCCTCGCACCCCGAACCGGACGAGGCGCATGCTCGTGAGAGCTGGCAGCTCGCGCGCGTTGCACTCGACAATAGCCGAGCACAGGGCTGGGCGCTGGAGGAGCACCCAGGGCGGCTGCGTATTCAGACCATCGACTCCTTTTGCGCGGAGTTGACTCGCCAGTTGCCACTGCTTTCCGGATTCGGATCACCACCCGCTGTGGCGGAGGAGGCGACGGACCTCTACCGGGAGGCGGCGCAGCGGACGCTACAGCTCCTGGAAGGAGAAGAGGAGTGGGCGGCACCGGTCCAGCGCCTGGTCCGGCATCTGGATAACGATCAGCCCTATATCGAGATGCTGCTGATCGATATGTTGGCGCGCCGTGATCACTGGCTGCGTCATGTGGTGGCCCCCAACCCTCGCGAGATGTTGGAACAGGGATTGTGCCGCCTGGTGGGCGAGCGGCTCCAATCCGCTGCTACTGCAGTGCCCCAACCTCTCCGGGAGGCGTTGCCACGGTTGGCTCGATACGCGGCGGATAACTGTCTCCGGAACGGCAGGGCGACCGTCATCACCGAGCTGCAGGATCTGCGCGAGTGGCCTGATGCCAACCCACAGTCGCTGCCGGTCTGGCGCGGAGTGGTGGAGCTGCTGCTGACCCGGTCGGGGAGTTGGCGCAAATCGCCCACCGATGCCATCGGGTTTCTCGCACCCAGCAAGGCGAGCGGGGAAGAGAAGGCGCTTCGGCAGGAGTACAAAGCGCTGTACAGTGAACTGCTGGCGTCTCTCGGTGACGAGCAAGGATTGGCGGAGACCCTGACGCTGATCGGCGAGCTCCCTGAGGGACGCTACACCGATGCTCAGTGGGAGGTGCTCGATGCGCTCATGGCGCTGCTGCCTCTGGCGGTCGCACAGCTGAAGCTGGTGTTCCGCGATCGGGGCAGTGTCGATTTCGCCGAACTGGGACTAGCGGCGACACAAGCACTGGGGACCACCACCGAACCCACCGATGTGGCCCTGGCCCTCGATTACCGGCTCAAACACCTATTGGTGGACGAGTTTCAGGACACATCTTTACGGCAGTACCGGTTACTCGAGCTGCTCACCGCAGGGTGGGAGGTGGGGGATGGTCGAACACTTTTCGTCGTGGGCGATCCCATGCAATCCATCTACCGCTTTCGCGAAGCCGAGGTGGGTCTTTACCTGAGAACCCGGCTCGAAGGGTTGCCCAACGTCCGGCTGGAAGCGCTCACCCTGAGCGTCAACTTTCGCTCTCAGCAGCGCGTGGTGGAGTGGGTCAATCAAACCTTTCTCCAGGTGTTTCCCCGCACAGAGGACCCTGCCCGCGGAGGTGTGCGTTACAGCCCCTCCGATCCCTATCGGCCACCCTTACCTGGGAACGAAGTGAGAGTACATCCCCTGTTGGGGGCGGATGCCGAAGAGGAAGCGGCGCAGGTCGTGGAGGCGATCAACGAGGCGCGCGCGGGCTGTCCGGATGCCGCCATCGCCGTACTGGTTCGCAGCCGCACCCATCTACCCGTCCTCCTTGAGTATCTACGCGAGGCGGGAGTGCGCTATCAAGCGGTGGAGATCGAGCACTTGGGCGCGAGGCCCGTGATACAGGATCTTCTCGCGCTGACGCGTGCTTTGCTCCACGTGGCGGATCGCGTTGCGTGGCTCGCAGTGCTGCGCGCTCCCTGGTGCGGTTTAACGCTAACCGATCTAACGCTGCTCGCCGGGGACGAACCGCACGGCATCATCTGGGATCGAATCTGGAGCGCCGAGGTTGCGGCTGCTTTGAGCGAAGATGGCCGGCGCCGGTTGGTGGAGACGCGCGAGTGGCTGGCGTGTTCTCTGGGGGAGCGTCGCCGACTTTCGCTTCGCGCTTTGGTAGCGGGGACTTGGCTGTCACTGGGTGGCCCCGCCACGGTTGAGAGCGAGAGCGATCTGGTGGACGCCGCCACCTTTTTCGAACTGTTGGAGGAGTTGGAAAAGGGGGCCGATCTCACCGGGCTCGCACCACTGGCCGAGCGTGTGAGTCGACTCTACGCGGCGCCCGATCCTCAGGCCGGGGAGTCGCTGCAGGTGATGACCATCCATAAGGCGAAAGGCCTGGAGTTCGACACCGTGATCGTTCCCGGATTGGGACGGCGGCCCAGTGCGGGAAGGGATCCATTGCTGCGGTGGTTGGAACTGCCGCGGGAAGACGACAGGAACGATCTGCTGCTGGCACCGATTCGCGCGCGTGGTGAAGAGACCGATGCGATATCGCAGTGCCTCAAACGCCTGGATAAAGAGCGTGGCGATAACGAAGATGCGCGACTTCTCTACGTGGCGGCGACGCGTGCCAAACACCAACTCCACCTACTCGGCCACTGTGCCCTGAAGGCGGATGAGGAGGGCGTGCATTTGGTCGGGCCAGCCAAGGGTTCGTTACTGGAGAAGCTCTGGCCTGCAGTGGAAAAAGCGTACCAAGATGCGTTAGCGGATGACTCCCCCTCGACGCCTGAAGCGAGTAACGAAGCGTCGTTCGAGCTCTCTGTGCCGCTGCGGCGGATGAGCGGTAACTGGAGACTTCCTGAGGCGCCTGCCGAAGTCGCGACGGGACCGGAGGTGGCGCCGGTGGCGGTTGCCGAGGAGGCGCTGGAATTCGATTGGGCTGGCGATACGGCTCGCCACATCGGTATCGTCGTGCACCGTCTGCTGCAACTCATCGGCGGCAGTGGCGGGAGTACGCGATGGGATGCGGCAGCGGTCGCTACGTTGGAGTCGCGCGCGGATACGCTCCTGCGGTACCAGGGTGTGCCGGTGGAAGAGCGAGCGCTTTCGCTTCAACGCGTCATGGATGCGCTGAATCTCACATTGAGCGATACGCGCGGCCGTTGGATTTTGGATAGCAACCATGCTGAGGCCACCGTGGAGTGGCCGCTTTCCGGCGTGGACCATGGCAACCTGGTACATGTGGTATTGGATCGAACCTTTGTCGACCCGGATGGCGTGCGCTGGATTGTGGATTACAAAACGGGGTCGCACGAAGGCCCTGACGTCGAGGCGTTCCTGGACAACGAAGTGCAGCGCTACCGCCCGCAACTGGAGCGCTATGCCAGGCTCTTGTCACAGTATGACACTCGCCCCATTCGCTTGGGTCTCTATTTCCCTCTGCTGCGGGGGTGGCGTGAGTGGTCGTTTCGTAACGAAGCGTTGCTATAGTTTTAGTACCCCCAAAACCAATAAGAGGAGCTGTCTCATGACGGATCGTCCTGCAAAACCTAACGACATGCCTTGGATCACCCCCTACCTAACCGTTCGTGATGCGGAGAAGGCGCTCGCTTTTTACCAGCGTGCCTTTGGCTTCGAACCGGGAATGGAGTCGCTACGGGACAGTAGCGGCAAAATCGTCCACGCCGATATGCGCTATCGAGAGGCCTTCATCATAATGGCTCCGGAAGGCGCCTGGGGCGGCACCTGTCAGACTCCCGCCACCTCAGGAACCGAAGTACCGATAGGGCTCTACCTCTACTGCGACGATGTGGATGGCTTCTATAAGAATGCCCTCGCAGAGGGCGCTGAATCCATCGAAGAGCCGAATGATATGTTCTGGGGTGATCGCATGTGCACCCTGCGCGATCCGGAGGGTTACGTCTGGTCGTTCGCCACCAATGTGGCCGATTTTGACCCTTCAAAAATTCCGGAAATGTAAGCGGCGTTCCGGTCCGCGCCTGCTCTCCAGGGGGCACGGCTTGCAATCAAAACCATAGAGTGCTAATGGTTGGATATCAAACAGTCTTGCGCTGTCCGATTGACTGTCACTGGAAGAGGTTGCGGGCGAAACAGAGAATTCGGCCGCATATCGGTGTTCAACCATTATTGAGAAAGTCACCCCATGAGTTACTCACTACCTGAATTTTTAGCGCATGCCATCGCTATGGAGAATGAAGCGGCTGAGCGATATCTGGAACGGGCCGATATGATGGAAGCGCACGACAATCTGGAGGTCGCCAACGTGTTTCGCGATATGCACCGTTACTCGACCATGCATCGCGATTCCATCGTGGAGCGCGTGGGCTCCACCGAACTGCCGAAACTGAAATCTTGGCAGTATCGCTGGACCTCTCCGCCAGAGGTGGGTGATGAAGATGCTTTCGATTACATGATGATGCCTTATCACGCGCTGGAGTACGCGCGAGAAAACGAGCAACGCGCGAGAGACTTCTATCGATCGTGTGTTGGCGAAAGCGACGATGCGGAGGTCAAGCGGTTGGCGGCGGAGTATGCTGACGAGGAGCAGGAGCATACCGATGCGTTGAACGAGTGGTTGGAGCGAACGCCTCGACCCTGATATCGATGGAATCCGGCGCAATGGATTATCACGTTCTTGATCATCTCAAATCGCCGATGCGTTAACATGGATCTTTCTGCTCTGCTGGGAACCCACTTGTCTACTGTGCTTTCTCTCGATCAGCTGCTCGACGAATTTCGTCGAGATGGGCATTGCGAAGTAGGATTCAGAGGCGAGGAAGTTGCTCGTTTCAGGAAGTGTTGCTCGCGGCTCGATCGTGTGGCCGCCGTGGCCAACGTCGGAGGTCTGATAGGCAAGGCGCTCGGTGGCGTGTTGTTTCCTTTCGTTTTGCTGATGAACAGAGTGACGCTACGGAACGACCAACGAGTGGCGACAGCGATGGATTTCTACACGATAGCTCGCGGCGAACTGAAATCTGTCACTGGCCAGGTTCAGGAGGACGGTAGCGTTTTGGTGGCGTTCTCTTCATAGCAGTTGCGCTTTAGTAAGCACGAGGATGGAGTGTGGGCACCATGCTGTTTGAACAGATCGAAACTACAGGTTGCCGACTGGTCGTCGCGTTGACGTGGCTCGGTTTTTTGGGTCCCAAACACCATGCTATCGTGATTGGCCGGAATACCGAAGACGGCCAGGTGTATGTCGCCGACAGTAGCAGAGAAGAGGGATATCGCCTGATGACCAGGGATGAGTTTGAATCGAGTCACGGCCGTTATGGCGAGGTGCGAACCTATCCTAATCAGGGTGACTATTCGGACGTTGAGGTAGCGCAGCGCGCGCTGGATGAGTTGCTGGCCGGCGGGCACGGGGAATACAACGTAGTCACCAACAACTGCGAATCGTTTTCCAACCGTGCTATGCACAACCATTCCGTCAGTAAACAGGTGGCGAATACCGTCGTGGGAATCGTTGTCGTTGTCGGCGGTGCGCTGTTCGCCAGGCGTTTCAGGAAAATCTAGAGCATTACTATCTGTGACCCACAAATCCTTTTGGAACGACCCTTACGCAACGCACATCAACGCCACCGTCAGCGGGGTTGAAGGGGATGAAGTCACACTCGACAGAACCATTTTCTTTGCCTTCTCGGGTGGCCAGGAGAGCGATCGCGGATCAATCGGAGCGTATCAAGTCCTGGAGGCCCGCAAGCAGGCAAAGTCGATTATCTATACGCTACCCCCCGATCATGGGCTGAGCGTTGGCGACGATGTCGAGGTGCGCATCGATTGGGAACGTCGCTATCGATTGATGCGCCTGCATTTCGCTGCCGAGATGGTTCTCGAACTGGTCTACAGGAAGCTGGATTACCCCGACAAGGTGGGCGCGCACATTGCCGAAGACAAGGCGCGTATCGATTTTACCTGGGGGGAAAACATTTCTGTGCTTTTTCCAGAGATACTTGAAGCGGTGGATACCATCGTCGGAGCGGATCACCCGATCATCAGTGCCTATTCCGATGAAACGGAAGAGAAGCGTTATTGGGAAATTCCCGGATTTGCGCGCGTACCGTGTGGGGGAACCCACTTACGGCGGACGGGTGAGATTGGCCCTATTACGTTAAAGCGCAAGAACCCAGGGAAGGGAAAAGAGCGCGTCGAGATTCGGTTGGACGATTAGCCGAGCATCGAACCACGAATAGGCTATCTCTCGTCGTCCCGAGGAGAACCAGAATGATACGTCGTGTAAAGTGTTGAAAGACTCAATATGAACTACCACGAAAAGATCGATGCCCACTAACTTCGAAGGAAAACTGGTCGTTGCGATATCCTCTCGTGCTCTGTTCGATCTGGAGGAGAGCCATCGCGTTTTCGACGAAGAGGGTATCGAAGCGTACTGCAAGTATCAGATCGAACATGAAGAGGACCTGCTCGATCCGGGCGTGGCGTTCGATATGGTACGCAAGCTTCTGGCGCTGAACGGGCCGGAACGCGAACGCGTAGAGGTGATACTGCTCTCGCGTAACAGTGCCGATACCGGGTTGCGAGTTTTCAATTCCATTCGTCACCATGATCTGGAAATTACGCGGGCAGCATTTAGCGGTGGCGAATCGCCCTATCGATACGTAGCGCCTTTCGGGGCGCATCTGTTTCTCTCGTCCGATTCGGGTGATGTGCGTGCTGCATTGGATGCGGGCTACGCGGCGGCCACAATTTTGCCCTCGATGGCGGGTCAAAATCCGACGGAGGAGTTGCGCATCGCTTTCGATGGAGACGCTGTTCTGTTCTCCGATGAAGCGGAGCGTGTCTACAAATCGAAAGGGCTGGATGCGTTTCAGAACTCTGAAAAGCAGTCTGCCAAGCGACCCCTTCCCGGCGGTCCGTTCAGGGAGTTTCTCGCGGCGTTGCACCAGATACAAAAAGATTTCGATGCGGATAAGCCTCCTATTCGCACCGCGCTGGTGACCGCGCGTTCGGCGCCAGCGCACGAGCGCGTGATTCGTACGCTACGCGCGTGGGATATTCGTATCGATGAAGCGATATTTCTCGGTGGCCTGGCAAAGGGAGAATTTCTCAAATCGTTTGGCGCGGATATTTTCTTCGACGATCAAACGCTGCATTGCGACTCCGCCGCTCGGCACGTCGCCACTGGGCATGTGCCGCACGGAGTCGCCAACGAAAACTCATAGCGGGATGCTGGCGCGGATTTTTCGGGAGATTTCATCTCCAGCCTCAATGAGTAACGCGATCCAACGCTCATCGCGCCGTTCGATCGGGCAGGATATGGAGAGTCCGCCTAACGCGGCTTCCGCTGTGTCCCGAATCAAAATACCTATGCAACCGACTCCGAGCTCGGCCTCTTCGTTGTCCAAGGCGTAGCCCTGGCGGCACGATACTTCGATCTCATCCAGAAGCTGCTCGAAATTCGTCAACGTATTGGGGGTATAGCCCGCTAGTCCGGTCCGTTTGGCATACTCTCGAACGCCCGACACCCCCGTTTCCGCAAGCATTAACTTCCCAACCGCGGTGATGTGCAGGGGTGCGCGGCTTCCGATGATCTGCTCGACGCGCATCATGCGGCTCGGGATGGCACGTTCCACGTAGATGATTTCATCACCCGAGCGAACCGTGAGATTGACGGTTTCCCCCACGGTATCGCGTAACGCTTCCATGGTGGGAAGTGCAAAATCGCGAAGCTCCGGGTTAGCCAGCGCATGCATGGCCAGATGGCGGAGTTTGGGCCCGAGCCGATAACTTCCGCCGTGGTCACGCTCCACGAAGGCGATTTCCTGCAGCGTCGCGAGGATGCGAAAACAGGTGGAGGGGTGGAGACCGGTCTCCGCTGCTAGGATCTTTAGAGTGCTGGCCTTGTGGCTGGCAATGGCCTCTAACAGCGCGCCCGCACGATGGATGACTTGAGTCGAATGCGTCTCACAATACGAAAACGATTGTATATTGTGAAATCATAGTGCAGCGCCTATCCTGAGTGCCACCCTTTTCCCGTGGAAAACACGTAATCTCTGCCCATGCCAGATCGAGACACACTGTTGGATGCGCTGCGTGCTCTGCTGCCCAAGGGGGCGATCCTGGAGGAAGAGGAGCAGCGGCGCCCCTACGAATGCGATGGTCTGTCCGCCTACCGCGAATTGCCATGGATCGTGGTGTTGCCGGAGACAGTAGAGCAGGTACAGGCAGTAGTGCGGCTTTGCGACGAGGCTGGCGTCCCCATCGTGGCCCGAGGCGCCGGGACGGGACTCTCGGGTGGCGCGTTACCTCATAAAGCGGGAGTACTGCTCTCGCTGGCGAAATTCAGCGCGATCCTCGATATCGACCGGGTAAACCGGACCGTACGCGTGCAACCCGGCGTACGCAATCTGGCGATTTCCGAAGCGGTAGCGCCTTATGGGCTTTACTACGCACCCGATCCCTCTTCGCAAATCGCCTGCACAATCGGGGGCAATGTCGCGGAGAACTCGGGTGGCGTGCACTGCCTCAAATATGGCCTGACTGTCCACAATGTTCTCGCCGTGAAAGTGGTCACGGTCGATGGCGAGCTGGTGGAGGTGGGTGCGGAATCGCTGGATGTGGCGGGCCTGGACCTGATGGCCGTGCTGATCGGTTCGGAGGGTATGTTGGGGATCGTGGTCGAAGTGACCCTGAAACTGCTCCCTCTACCGCGATGTGCCCAGGTGGTGTTGGCCGCCTTCGACGATGTGGGTAAGGCGGGAAGCGCAGTGGGCGACATCATCGCGGCGGGAATCATTCCAGCGGGGCTGGAGATGATGGATGGTCCCGCCATCAAGGCCGCCGACGACTTTGTGCAGGCCGGGTACCCCCGCGACGCCGCGGCCGTTCTGCTCTGTGAGGTGGATGGGACGGAAGCGGAGGTGAAGGAGCACATTGAACGCGTGACCCAGTTGTTGATCGAATGCGGCGCTACCGAAGTACGCGCCGCGCGCGACGAGGCGGAACGGCAACGTTTTTGGAAAGGACGGAAAGCGGCCTTTCCCGCGGTAGGGCGGATATCGCCCGACTATTACTGCATGGACGGTACCATTCCGCGACGTCGGCTCCCCGAGGTATTGGAGCGTACCGCCGAATTGTCTCGACAATACGATCTTCCGGTTGCCAACGTCTTCCACGCGGGCGACGGTAATCTCCACCCTCTTATTCTTTACGATGCCAACAATCCCGGTGAGCTGGAGCGTACCGAAGCGCTGGGCGGCGAGATTCTCGAGCTGTGTGTCGCCGTGGGTGGGACGATCACCGGTGAACATGGTGTAGGCATCGAGAAGATCAATCAGATGTGTGTTCAGTTTACCCCTGAAGAGTTGGAACAGTTCCGGCGCCTCAAGCGGGCGTTCGATCCCCAGGAACTGCTGAATCCCGGTAAGGGTATTCCGACGCCGAGACGCTGTTCCGAATACCGGGCATTACCCGATAAGGCGGCTACTCCATGAGCAGCGACAGGACAGAAGCGCTGCGCGAGCGGGTGGTCGACGCCGCTGAACAGAAATCGGCGCTGGCCATCACCGGGGGGGGCAGCAAAGCGTTTTATGGCCGCGCAATCGAGGGTGAGGCGCTCGCTATTGGCGATCACGCGGGCGTCATCAGTTACGAACCCAAAGAGCTGGTGATCACTGCCCGCTCCGGTACGCCTCTCGTCGAGATTGAGAAGGTTTTGGCCGAACAGGGCCAACGACTCCCCTTCGAGCCTCCTCGCTTCTCGACCCTTGCGACGGTAGGAGGAGCAGTGGCAACCGGCCTTTCGGGACCGGCGAGGCCCTATGCCGGATCAGTACGCGATTATGTGCTGGGGATTCGGTTGCTCAATGGGAGTGGAGAGGTTTTACGCTTCGGTGGCGAGGTGATGAAGAACGTGGCTGGTTACGATGTATCGCGTCTCGTCACCGGATCACTCGGCATGCTCGGCATGATTCTGGAAGTCAGTTCCAAGGTCCTGCCCAAACCGGAGACCGAACTGACGCTGGTCAGCGAATGCTCAAGCGCCACTGCGATAGAGTCCATGAACCGCTGGGCCGCGCAGCCCTTGCCGCTCTCTGCCACCTGTCACGATGGTAAAAAGCTCTGGATTCGACTGGCCGGGTCCGAGCAGGCCGTGGCGGCTGCGAGGCAGGAGATCGGTGGCGATACGGCAGAAGAGGGTGGAACCTTTTGGCTTGATCTGCGTGAGCAGAAACCGGCCTTTTTTCGAGAAGGACCGGCTCCCCTATGGCGACTCTCCGTGCGCAGCGCGACACCGCCCACTGGCTTGGGCCAGGAGTGGGTCGATTGGGGTGGCGCGCAGCGCTGGCTACGTAGCGAGAGGAGCGATCAGGAAATTCGACGTGCTGCCCGGCAGGCGGGGGGACACGCGCTTAAGTTCCGGGGAGGCGATCGCGAGGGAGATGTGTTCCATCCGTTGAGCGCGCCTGTCGCGCAGTTTCATCGCCGCTTGAAGCGAGCATTCGATCCGCAAGGTCTATTCAATCCAGGGCGCATGTACGCCGATTTGTAACGCACGATGGAGACAGCGCTAGCATCACAGTATCGGGATACACCGCAGGGGAGGGAGGCGGATGCCATCCTTCGCGCCTGCGTGCACTGCGGGTTTTGTACCGCAACGTGTCCGACCTACCAATTGCTCGGTGACGAATTGGATGGTCCACGGGGTCGTATTTATCTGATTAAACAGATGTTGGAGGGGCGTACGGTATCGCGGTTGACCCAAACGCACCTCGATCGCTGTCTTACCTGCACGGCGTGCGAAACCACCTGCCCATCGGGCGTTCGTTACCACCGGCTTCTCGATATCGGCCGCCAGATCGCCGAGCAGAAGATCGAACGGCCCTGGCGCGAGCGAGTGGTGCGCAGGGGGTTGCGAGCGGTAGTCCCCCACCCCAGGCGCTTTTCCATAGCAGTGACGCTTGCACGTTGGTTGGCGCCGTTGCTGCCTCGTGCTTTGTCCAAAAAGGTTCCCCCGCGCCAGGCGTCCAGCGGACGCGTGCAATCCTCCCATCAACGCAAGATGTTGATTCTGGAGGGTTGCGTCCAATCGGTCGCGACGCCCAAAACCAACGACAGCTTGGTCGGGGTTTTGAACGAATTGCAAATCTCCGCCGTGAGCGCACCCGAGGCAGGATGTTGTGGCGCGCTAGACCTTCACATGGCGGATCACCAGGCCGGTCTTGCCGCGGGTCACCGCAATATCGATGCGTGGTGGAGTTACATAGAGTCCGGTATCGAAGCGATCGTCATCAGCGCCAGCGGTTGTGGTGCCATGGTCAAGGAGTACGGTTATCTGCTGCGCGGCGACGAGCGTTATGCGAAGAAAGCCGAGCGGGTCACCGCACTCGCTCGAGATATCAGCGAAGTGTTGAGCCAGGAGAACCTCTCCAGGTTTTCCCGTTGCGGAGAAGGCCGCAGAGTGGCATTTCACGCACCGTGTACGCTACAACACTCACAACAGTTACCCTTCAGTGTGCAACGCGTATTAGAATCCGTGGGTTTTCGGCTGACGACCGTAGCTGATGCGCATCTGTGTTGTGGATCGGCTGGGAGTTATTCGGTACTTCAGGAGGAGATTTCGCAAACGCTCCTCGACAACAAGCTCGTCGCGCTCCAAAGCGAGGCGCCGGAGATGATCGTCACGGCGAATGTGGGGTGTCAACTGCATCTGCAGACGCAGGCTTCGGTGCCTGTTAAGCATTGGATCGAGCTACTGGAAGTGCGCGCGTGAAGCGGTGGGTGGAACGCCGCTCGCGCCGTAGAGATTTTGGCAAATAGTAAAAGAGTGTAAGGAGGTTTAGACTCATGAGCGACCGTGTAACCATCGGTGATCTGCAGATTGCCAAACCATTGTACGATTTGGTGAAGGAGCAGATTACGCCCGGTACCGGCATTGATCCCGACCAGTTTTGGCAGGCCTTCGGAGCGATCGTCAACGACCTTACGCCGAAGAATCGCGCGCTTCTGGATAAGCGCGATGCGTTGCAGGCCAAGATCGATGCGTGGCATATCGAGCGCAAGGGTCAACCTCACGATGCCGAAGCGTACAAAACCTTCCTAAGCGAAATCGGTTATCTGGTCGAAGAGGGCGATGATTTCCAGATCGCCACCACCAATGTGGATGACGAAATCGCCACTATCGCCGGACCACAACTCGTCGTACCCGTCAGCAACGCACGTTACGCGTTAAACGCCGCCAACGCACGTTGGGGCAGTTTGTATGATGCGCTTTATGGAACCAATGTGTTGTCCGAAGAGGAGGGAGCCGAGCGTGGGGGAAGCTACAACCCGGTTCGTGGCGCCAGGGTGGTGGCCTACGCCAATCGGTTTCTCGACGATGTCGTACCATTGGCGGAGGGCAAATACGAGAAAGTGGCGAACTACGCGTTGGAAGATGGCGCGTTGTCTGTAACGCTCGCTGATGGCACGGTAACGCGTTTGGCCAATCCCGATCAATTCGTCGGGTATCAACAGGGAGGTGACCGACTGTCGGTGGTGTTGTTGCATCATCATGCGCTACATATCGAACTGCATATCGATCCCGAACACCCCATCGGCAAAGAGAGCCCCGGTGGCGTGAAGGATGTGGTGTTGGAATCTGCCGTAACCACGATTCAGGATTGTGAAGATTCGGTGGCTGCCGTGGATGCTGAGGACAAGGTGATGGTCTACAGCAACTGGCTGGGCCTGATGCGTGGCGACCTCAGCGCGAGTTTTCCGAAGGGCGGTTCGACGGTGGAGCGAGAGCTCAATCCCGATCGCCAGTACACGGCTCCCGATGGCTCGGAGTTGATACTCCCGGGTCGCAGCATGATGTTGGTGCGCAATGTGGGTCATCTGATGACCAACCCTGCGGTGTTGACCGGAGCGGGCGAAGAGGTATTCGAAGGGTTGCTCGATGCGATGGTGACGGCGTTGATCGCACTGTACGATCTTAAAGGGATCGGTCGTTTTAGCAATAGCCGCCGCGGCAGCATGTATATCGTAAAACCGAAGATGCATGGCCCGGAAGAGGTCGCTTTCACGGTCGAGCTGTTTGGGCGGGTAGAAGGTGCGTTGGACCTCGAACCCAACACGTTGAAAGTCGGCATCATGGATGAAGAGCGACGCACCACGGTAAATCTCAAGGAGTGCATACGTGCGGCGAAGGACCGCGTTATTTTCATCAATACCGGTTTTCTGGATCGAACGGGCGACGAGATTCACACTTCCATGGAAGCGGGCCCGATGATGCGCAAGGCCGATATGAAGAACGCGCCTTGGATACTGGCCTACGAGGATTGGAACGTGGATGTGGGTCTGGCATGCGGCTTCATGGGCAACGCGCAGATCGGTAAAGGTATGTGGGCGATGCCCGATGAGATGGCGGCCATGGTGGACGCGAAAGTCGGTCATCCCATGGCGGGTGCCAACACCGCCTGGGTGCCGTCTCCCACTGCGGCGACGTTGCACGCCATGCATTATCACAAGGTGGATGTGCCCGCCCGTCAGTTAAACCTCTCGACGCGCAAACACGCCGATCTGGATGACATTCTCACGATTCCCATGGCGGAGGATCCCAGTTGGTCCGATGATGAGATCAAGCAGGAATTGGACAATAACTGTCAGGGTATTCTGGGTTACGTGGTGCGTTGGGTCGATCAGGGTGTGGGTTGTTCGAAGATGCCCGATATCAAGAATGTCGGTCTGATGGAGGATCGCGCCACGTTGCGTATCTCCAGCCAGCACATTGCCAACTGGTTGCATCACGGTATTGTCGATGAAGAGCAGGTCATCGCGAGTCTCAAGCGGATGGCGGACGTTGTTGATGGGCAAAATGCCGGTGATCCTTTGTATCGTCCTATGGCGCCTTCATTTGATGGGATTGCGTTTGAGGCGGCGAAAGACCTTATCTTTATGGGGCGTGAGATTCCTAATGGGTATACGGAGCCGACGTTACATCGGAGGCGGAGGGAGTTGAAGGGGGTTTAGGGTTTTGGGTGGCTTACGCCACACAAAACAAAAACACCTAACCCATCCCCTCCCGACACCGCATCAACGATTGCTGGGACGGCCATTGCGCCTCGGGTAGACCTGAAGTGACCAACGAAAGCCAATACCTCAGTAACCGATCGTGACGCGCTAACAGGTTGGTGGTGACAATGGTAAAACGCACGGCACGACGAGATATTTTGACGCGTTGCCCCGAGGTGAAATCCAGATTGGCATCGATTTTTCTCAACGTCAGTGCGGCCATTCCCAGCGCCCATAAACAAAAACGACGTATACCAACTTCATGGGGAGGTATTAGCAATATGTAGTCCATGCCGTTCAACAGGTGGCCATGCGCCAGTGCCACCAGTTGGCGCATCCCCTGTTCGAAGCCGGTACCATGTTTCGCCTCCGAGAGATCGCTGAGTTGAAAACCCGCTTTAGCGAATAACGACCGTGGAAGCCAACAGGCGCCACGCCGATGATCCTTCCAGACATCTTTGAGAATGTTAGTCATCTGCAGGGCTGCGCCAAAAGAGACCGACAGTTTATCGAGATGCTCTCGATGGACGGCGATCTCTGACGAATAGTGACAGAACAGCCCGGTGAGCATTTCGCCCACGACGCCCGCCACGATATAGCAGTAACGATCGAATGCCTCCAGATCCGGTACGCCGTGGGGATCGGGTCGCTGCTGGAAGTCGGCCATGCCCCGCGACATGATGCGTACGCACCGCTCCAGCTCTTGGCGTTGCTCGATGGTAAACCGGTCGGTAATGCCGATGACGCGAGGGGTGTTGAGGATGAGTTCATGCTCGGAGGCCGACGTGGAGTCGCTCAGCAGTGGATGGAGGGTTCGCGCGAACTCGTCGGCGGAAGAACTCCCGGAAACAACCTGGATAAACCTCTCCGAGTAGTGTTGTTTTTGCTGCTGATCGAGCCCCGGGTCGTCTTCGATCGTATCGGCAATCCGACACAGCAGGTAGGCGTTGCCGACCACCTGCTGCAGCGAATCAGGGAGCTGCGGGATGGTCAGGGCGAAAGTGCGCGATACCTCTTGAAGCGAGTCGCTCTGAAACTGGAGATCGGAATCCGTCGGTCGGTTCAACTGAGAGTCACGGTTGTTCGTTTAGGCGCGCTACATGCTACACCATTTCGCTAATCCAACGGGGCAGCTCGCGCCTATCCATGGTAGAGTATCCCCTTCGAAGTGATGCCAATCCAAGATGTCCGAATCCAAGAACTATCCCCTACTGTCTAAGATCGATTCGCCGCAAGATCTGCGCGACCTGGGCGAACCCCAACTGCCTGAAGTCGTCCAAGAGCTACGCGAATTTCTGATCGAGTCGGTCCACAGCTCAGGCGGGCATTTCGCCGGCGGTTTGGGAGCGGTAGAACTGACCGTCGCATTGCACTATGCCTTCAATACGCCCGACGACAGGGTGATCTGGGATGTGGGACACCAGGCCTATCCTCACAAGATACTCACGGGACGCCGCGAAGCCATGGATACCCTGCGTACCAAGGGTGGAATTTCCGGCTTCCCCCATAGAGAGGAAAGCGAATACGACGCGTTCGGCGTCGGCCACTCCAGCACCTCCATCAGCGCTGCGCTGGGAATGGCGGTCGCCGCTCAGCAGCAGGGGTTGGATAGAAGCGCCGTTGCCGTGATCGGTGACGGTGGGATGACCGGGGGCATGGCCTACGAAGCGCTCAATCACGCGGGTGGTCTGGGCGCCGATGTGTTGGTGGTGCTCAACGACAACGAGATGTCCATCTCCCCCAATGTCGGTGCGCTCTCCAACTCCCTCTCCCGTATCCTGGCCAGCCGGCTCTATTCCAATTTTCGAGAAGGCAGCGAGCGGGTGCTCCGCCACATGCCGCCGGTATTCGAGTTTGCCAAACTGGCCAAACGGCATGCCAAGGGGATGCTGGTACCCGGCACGTTTTTCGAAGAGCTTGGTTTCGAGTATTTTGGCCCAGTGGATGGCCACGATGTTCATACGCTGGTTGCCACTCTCCAGGGTTTGAAACGATTGAAACGTCCGCGCGTTCTCCACGTGGTGACCCGCAAAGGGAAGGGATTTGCGGAGGCAGAGAACAACCCCGTCAAATATCACGCGATCAGCCCTCCGGGAGCGACATCACCTACCGTCAAGGGACCCACCTATACCGAAGTGTTCGGGCGATGGCTCTGCGACATGGCAGAACGGGATGAAAAACTGGTGGGAATAACGCCGGCCATGCGAGAAGGTTCGGGGCTGGTCGCGTTTTCCGAGCGCTTCCCCGAACGCTATTTCGACGTCGGGATCGCGGAGCAGCACGCACTTACCTTTGCAGCAGGTACCGCTTGCGATGGGCTGAATCCCGTCGTGGCGATCTACTCCACGTTTCTCCAACGAGCCTACGATCAACTGGTTCACGACGTGGCACTACAGGACCTCTCCGTATTGCTGGCGATAGATCGCGGTGGATTGGTGGGTCCGGACGGGGCTACGCATTCCGGGGGTTTCGATCTCTCATACCTCCGTTCTCTACCCAACATCGTGGTGATGGCTCCGGCCGACGAAAACGAGTGTCGACAAATGCTCTACACGGGTTTCCAACATCCGGGGTGTGCTGCAGTTCGTTATCCACGTGGTTGTGGTCCGGGTGTTGAAATCGCGGACGAGATGCAGCCACTGGAGATCGGCCGGGGTGAATTACGGCGCGAGGGCAAGGAGATTGCCATTCTGGCTTTCGGTGCCATGCTGGCGGCGTCGTTGGAGGCAGGTGAGGCGCTGGGAGCTTCCGTGGCCAACATGCGTTTCGTAAAACCGTTGGACGAAGCGCTGATTCTGAAAATGGCAGAGTGCCATGCGCTGTTGGTCACCGTTGAGGACAACGTGGTGGCGGGCGGTGCCGGGAGTGCGGTGAGCGAAGTGCTGGCCCGGAAAGGCGTCGCCGTACCCGTACTGCACTTGGGGCTTCCCGATCGGTTTGTCGAGCATGGCGGCAGGGGAGAGCTGCTTGCCGATTTGGGCCTGGACGCCGATGGCATTAGAAAATCGATCGAAGCGCGGCGTCCCGCGCAGTCGCCACCGCCGTCCGCACTTGCGGGCTAAGCTTGGATTCGTTTCCGGTTTGATTCTTTCAGTAGTGTGGCGGCGGCGTCTCTTCGGACGCGTCGGCTACGTTCCCTTCGCTGGAAATTCGCATCTGTTGCTCGAGCGTTTCCAATTGAGTGCGTAACTCGCGCAACAACTGATCTTTTTCCAGTAGCGCTTGGGTCAGGGTCTCTATAGCGGCGTCCTGGTGGGCGACGCGAATTTCCACCTCAACGACACGATCCTCAAGCGCATTGAGCGATTCGCTGATATCGGTCACGAACGCGCCCGATGACTTAGCAGGCGACTGTTGTTGCCGAACTGGGCGCGCAGAAACTCCATTTGATCGCCCAGGATACGGCGATTCGACAGGGCGAGATATTCCGCATAATTGGGGACGAATGGTACGGCAAGCAGCGGCATGTGCGCCTCTTCTGCGGTTCGTCCTCCCTTACGCGTGTTACAGGCCCGGCAGGCAGTAACGACATTGCACCAGGTATCTTTCCCGCCACGCGATACCGGAACCACGTGATCCCGGGTGAATAAGGTGTTGTCATGCTGCCCGCCACAGTACATGCACATGTGCTCGTCACGAAGGAAGAGGGCTCGATTGGTGAGCGGCGGGACTTTCCGGGTACGGCCGCGCCGGTGAGTGTGGCCTTTCACCGCGATAATGGAGTTGATGGTGACGATCGAGCGAATACCGGTACAGCGATTCATGCCACCGCGAAACTCGAATTCGTGATCGCCCAGTGTCCAGGCGATCTTATCCAGGGAATAGAGAATGGTGGCCTGTTGCCAGTTCAACCAACGGATGGGTTGGCCGGAACTGTCCAGCCTGAGGATCTTGGGATGTGGCGGGGTATCTCCAGTCATAAACGCTGTACCTGGTCGCTATTCACCGCTTTCCGAAACCATCATTACCACAACTTTGTTTAAAACTAAACAACCGCACGATGGAAATGCGTACATAGCTATTCAACCACCAACAACGAGGGCAAGTTTCATCAGATTACCAGCGCCCTCCGGAAGATCCAGACTAGCGGGTTCTAGGAAGCGAAAAACCTCTCGCGAGCAGTTTCGGAGATTTCTAAACCGGCCAGTTGTGCCCGTTGTAGTAACTGCCAGAAGTAGCGGTAACTGGCGCGATCCTGCAGTTCACCCTGATATTGAATCGGACCCCACTGTTTGTCCTGGGCCCCGATAAGAATGTGTGCCGCTTTTTCCACCTCTTTCAGATCAGGTTTCATGGCGTCGATGATCGCCTCGATCTGCGTGGGGTAGATGCTCCACATCCGCAAAAATCCAAAACTTGTACGGGCGCGTTTCGCGTCATCGAAGGTTTGCTGATAGCTCTTGAGATCGAGAGTGACGTTGTGGGAGGGGACGCAGCTGTTCGCCAGGGCGGCAGCGACGATCTCGCTCTTGGCGCGCTGCAGTAGGTGGTGTTCGAACTGGCCGGGGCTTCTCATGCACTCGCCCGGAATGGCACCGTGGTGGTCCGAGACAAAATCCATCAGACCGAAATCGAGTACCTGAACGGCGGGCATGGTTGCAATCTCCCACGCTTCGCGTAAGGCGCCATGAGTCTCAATGAGGACGTGGATAGGGATGCGACGTTCGATATTCAAACGAGAGGCTTGGTGCTCGATGTACTCCACCATCTCGGCGATCTGCGCCGCCCGCGTGGGTTTGGGGAGTGTGATATAGGCGATACGGTGCCCGGCGCCCGCGAGCAGCAGTTCGACATCCTGTCGCCAATGCGGGTGCTGATAATCGTGGATCCGCGCCCCCGCCATCCCATACGGGTTGTTTGGGCTTGCGATCAACTCCGCCACCATCGCGGCGTGATTGCCCTCGCCACCCACCGGGGCACCATCCTCGCAGTCGCAGGTGATGTCGAACACGGGCCCTAAGGTGCGTTGGATCTGAAAAGCCTTTGAAATCAGCTTTTCGCTGCCGGCAATGTGTTCACAGGCCGGCAGAACCGGAAAGGGGGTCTCCCCCTGGAAGAGCGCCTGAGAGGGATGGCTAGGGGTGTGCATCAACACTCGGACGCGGCATGATCCAGCTTCTCCTGCTCCACTGAGGCAAACATGTTGCAGAATCTCAGTGAATCGGGGTAGGGGAAGAAATCGACCAAGATCCCTTCCCGGATCTTCTCCTGCACGGTCTGCCAGAATTTGGGTCGCAGTAGATCGGCATGGTGTTTCATGAAGACTTTTCGAACCTTTGGGTCACCTAACAGGAAGTGCTCGAACTCTTCGGGAAACACGTCGTTTTTTCCCACCGGATACCAAGGTTCGCTCATCATCTCGTATTCGGGAGAGGGCGCTGGGGGGATACGACGAAACTTGCAGTCGGTCAAGTACTCGATTTCGTCATAATCGTAGAAGACCACGTGCTTGTGTCGCGTTACACCGAAATTCTTCCACAGGAGATCGCCGGGGAATATATTGGCCGAGGCCAACTCCTTGATCGCGTAGCCGAACTCGATGATAGCGTGCTCCGATTTGTCTTCGCTGGCCTCATCGATATAGAGATTCAGCGGATGCATGCGTCGTTCGATATAGACGTGTTTGACAACGATGGTGCCGTTCTCTTCTTCGATCTGCGAAGGCGCCTGTTCCTTGATTTCAGTGATGAGCTCGGGATCGAAACGGGAACGCGGAAGCGCGACATCCGAAAACTCCAGCGTATCCGACATACGTCCCACGCGATCGTGCTGCTTCACTAGCAGGTACTTCGCCTTGACCGTGTCACGATCCACCTCCTTGGGGGGCGGGATAACATCTTTGATCACTTTAAAGACGTAGGGAAACGAGGGCAGTGTAAAGACCAGCATCACCATCCCCTTGACGCCAGGGGCGGTGATGAAGTTATCGCGCGAATGATACAAGTGGTGATATATGTCGCGATAGAAAAGTGTTTTTCCCTGTTTCTGAAGGCCCAGCATCGTGTAAAGATCGGACTTAGGTTTCGTCGGCATGAGCGTGCGCAGGAATTTCACATAGGCGGATGGCACCTCCATATCCACCAGAAAATAGGCGCGGTTAAGGCTGAAGAGTACGTTGATGTCATCCTCATCCATGACCACTGTGTCGAGGTAGAGCTCTCCCTTGTCGTTTCGCAGCACGGGGATCACGAAGGGGTACTCGACGAACCCGTTGATCACCTTGCCCACCACGTATGCCGCTTTGTTCCGGTAAAAGGGCGAGTTGAGCACCTGAAATTGTAGGTTGGTCTCTGCCGGAGGGCGGCCGCCGTGATTGACGAAATAGTGCTTCACCACTTCGCGTACGTAAGTGATGTCCCGGTCAAGATCGACAAAGGGTTGTCCCCAATTGAAATCGAGAAACATCCGTTTCATGGAGCCGCGCATTTTGGGGTCTTGGGGGTAGTAGACCCGGTAGGTGGGCGGTTCGGATTCGAGGTACTCGGTGGAGATGCTGGGACGGAAAAAGATAAAGTCGTTGTGAAAATAGGTGCGATACAGGATTTTGCAGCAGACGGAGTTGAAAAACGTCTCGGCGCACTCCGGCTGTTTGTGGTTGATCAACAGACCGATGTAGATCAGTTTCGCCTGTTGCCACGTGTTGGTGTCGAGTTTCTCTGCGTCGAATTCGGAGTTGAGGCGTGCGACCGCTTCCCGTACCCGATCATCGTAGAACTGGATACGATCTTTCACCAGGGCCTGCATACCGTGCCAGTCTCCGGATTCGAACAGGCTCTTCGCCTTGATACCGCACTCTCGAAACAACCGATAGTGCTTGTTAAAGCCCTCGATCATGACCTGGGCGATGCCCTGCGCTTGGCTGTCTTGTCCCGCCGGTATTTCCATCTCTTCTTTCAAAACCTGACTCACATCAACACCTTGACTTTATACCATTAAAGGAAATCTCTGTCGGGTTTGTATCGCTTCAGGGTTGATGTGGATCAGCCTGAAATCACGCGAACTCACCGTTATCCGAACATCGAACCCAAGTGGGGTTCGCAGGGGTATGGCGTTATCATTCCCCCTCTGCCACTCGTACTGTGGGCCGCCCGAGGGGCATTATTGTCGGGAGGAAAATGGAAAATTCTGTCGCCACAAAGACAGAGTCGAATCTGGACAGAGTGCTAGGGTTTGAGTGAATAGCCGGCAAACCCGAGAGCAGCCGCGTCGGTGGCGCTCGGGAAGCGGGTATCCCGATCAACAGGACAGCAGCTGATCCCTAATAAACAGTACAAAAACAAACAAATGCCAGGGAAAGTTGGAGGATAACATGCCTATTTTCAAGGCCCCCATTAGAGACATGCAATTCGTACTGCACGAGCTGCTCGAAGTCGAACAGGCGTTGGGTGAGCTCAACGCGTTCGAAGAAGCGACCCCCGATCTGATCGATGCGGTACTGGAAGAGGCGGGCAAGTTGGCCGAGGGGTTGCTGCTCCCCATCAACCAGTCGGGCGACGAGGAGGGGTGCCATTTCGACCAGGGTACCGTCACGACGCCCAAGGGATTTAAAGAGGCTTACCAGACCTTTATCGAAGGGGGTTGGAACGGTCTCGGCTGCGATCCGGAATATGGCGGTCAAGGCCTTCCGGCTGTCATTGAATTCATGGTGGAGGAGATGTGGTGTTCGGCCAACGTCTCGTTCAGTCTCTATCCGGTGTTGACCAATGGTGCCTATCGAGCGTTGGTCGCGCACGCTTCCGATGAGCTAAAACAGCGATATCTGCCTGCCATGGTGGAAGGTCGTTGGACAGGTACCATGTGTCTGACCGAGCCTCATTGCGGGACCGATCTGGGATTGTTGCGCTCCAAGGCCGAGCCCCAGTCGGATGGCAGCTACCGCATTACCGGCAGCAAGATATTCATCACCGGTGGCGAGCAGGATCTGACCGAAAACATCATCCATCTCGTGCTTGCGCGCTTGCCCGATGCGCCTCCGGGGGTGAGAGGTATTAGCCTATTTATCGTTCCGAAATTCACGTTAAACGAAGAGGGTGCGCCCGGTGAACGGAATGCCGTTCAGTGTGGTTCCATCGAACACAAAATGGGGATCAAGGGTGCCGCGACTTGCGTTATAAATTTTGAAGATGCCGAGGGATATCTGGTTGGGCCACCGAACAAAGGGATGGCGTGCATGTTCACCATGATGAACACTGAGCGCCTCGCTATCGGGCTGCAGGGATTGGGGCTGGCGGAGATTGCGTATCAGAATGCCGTCGAATATGCGCGCGAACGCTTACAGGGGCGTGCAGCCGATGGCGCGAAGTACCCGGATAAATCCGCCGATCCGATCATCGTGCACCCCGATGTGCGTCGTATGCTGATGACCACTCGCGCCTTCAACGAAGGCTCGAGGGCATTGGCCGGTTGGGTGGCGCTGCAGATCGATCGTGCGCACACTCATCCCGATGCAGCTTTGCGCGAACACGCCGACGATCTCGTCGCGCTGTTAACGCCTGTCATCAAGGCTTTCTGCAGTGACGTTGGATTCGAGAACTGTAACCAGATGCTACAGGTCTATGGCGGCCATGGGTACATCCGGGAATGGGGTATGGAGCAGTACGTGCGCGACGCCCGCATCGCACAGATCTACGAGGGTACCAACGGCGTGCAGGCCATGGATTTGGTGCGGCGTAAGTTGTTCATCAATGATGGGCGGCTACCCGGGCGATTCTTCGGTATTGTGTCTGAGTTCATCGAGCAGGAGCGTGGTACCTTGGGGATGGAACCGTTTCTTATTCCACTGGAATCGGCGTTCAATAAACTACGCGACATTACCACTATCGTAACGGAACGGGGAGCGGCGGATCCCAATGAGCTGGGGGCTGCTGCGGTGGATTATCTACGACTCTTCGGGCTTGTTACGGTCGGTTTCATGTGGGCGCGGAGTGCGCGAATCGCGCTCGATAAATGTGACGGAGATGACGCCGAATTCTACCGATCGAAACTTGCCACGGCTCGCTTCTACTTTCAGCGCCTTCTCCCAGCGGTAGGGGCCTTGGCGGAGGCGGTGAAAGGTGGAAGTTCCTCCATTATGGAGTTGGATGATAACGCGTTTTAAAGCGTAGAAGAGGGTGTAAGGTTATGTCGAAGATTACCCCTGAAGAGTTCGAACAACTGGCCTACGAGCACGTCCCCTACGTAGGCTCACTGGGTCCCAAGGTGGAGGAGTTGGGTAACGGCGAGGTGACCGTACGCCTGCCCTTCAACGAACACTTTCTGCGCCCCGGGGGTACCGTTTCCGGCCCTGTATTGATGGGTTTGGCGGATCTCGCCATGTATGCGCTCGTGCTTAGCCTGGTGGGGCGCGTTGAGCTGGCAGTGACCACCAATCTCAACTGCAACTTTTTGCGTAAACCGAAACCCAAGGCGGTCATTGCCAAAGGGAAAATACTCAAGCTAGGCAAGCGTCTGGCTGTTGGCGAAGTGGCTCTATACTCCGAAAGTGAAGAGGAGATGGTGGCGCACGTCACGGCAACCTACTCGATTCCACCCGAACGAGAGTAGCCGACCGTCAGATAGCGGGCGGGCAGCTGCGTTTAAACACCAATCCCGACGGTTTTGGTCTCCAGATATTCGCGAATTCCCTCGACTCCCCCCTCGCGACCGAGCCCGCTGTTTTTCATTCCGCCAAAGGGGGCGGCAGCCGAACTGGGATTGACGTCGTTGAGACCGACGATACCGAAATTCAGCGCCTCCATGGTACGCATTGCACGGGCTAGATTCTCCGTAAACACATAGGCGGCGAGCCCGTACTCGGTGTCGTTGGCCATTGCGATGACATCGTCTTCGTCATCAAAGGGAATGACGGGTGCAACCGGTCCGAAAGTCTCTTCGCGATAGATTCGCATCTCGGGTGTTACGTCTGTCAACACGGTGGGGGCGTAGAGACAGCCGCGATCGAGTCCGTTGGCGGTGATACGCTCTCCACCCGTGACGACCGTGGCGCCCTGGTCCAGCGCATCACTGACCTGCAAAGTGACTTTGTCCAGTGCGGCTTCACCCACCAACGGCCCGAGGCGGGTATCGGTCTCCAGGCCGTTGCCCACCTTTAGCGTGCTCACCCGGTGGAGGAACACCTCCAGGAAGTGGTCCAGCACGTGGCGATGCACATATATCCGGTTTGGGCTGATACAGGCTTGGCCGGCGTTGAGGAATTTCAGCCCCGCTACCCCTTTGCGGCGCGCTCCACATTGGCATCGGCGAAAACGAGCACTGGTGCATGTCCTCCCAACTCCAACGAGACGCGCTTCATTTGGGCAGCCGCACCTGCGGCCAGCTGACGGCCCACTATGGTGGAACCAGTGAAGGCGATCTTGCGTACCTTGGGATTGCTCAGGAACTCGTCGCCAATAGGTTTCGGATCGAGGGCGGTTACCAGGTTGACGACGCCTGCAGGGAAGCCAGCCTCCGCGAAGATCTTGAACAATTCGATGGCGCTTAAGGGGGTTTGGTCTGCCGGTTTTAGTACCGCTGTACACCCTGCCGCGAGGGCAGGAGCGAGCTTGCGCGTGACCATGGAAGAGGGATAGTTCCAGGGTGTGATTGCGCCCACAACCCCCACGGGCTGGTGAAGTACCATGAAGCGCTGATTGGGGTTTCGGGAGGGGATCAATTCGCCATAAAGCCGTTTCGCCTCCTCGGCATACCAGAGCAGGAAATCGGCACCGTACTGGACTTCTCCCAGCGCCGCTTTCAGGGGTTTGCCCTGTTCTTCGACCATGATCTTGGCAAGGTGTTGGGTCCGCTCCTGCGTGAGCTCCCAAGCCCGGTACAGAAGCTGTGCCCGATCGTATGCCGTGCTCGTCGCCCAACTTTCAACTTTCGAGGGCGCCATGGGCCGCGTCGATGGCGCGTCGAGCATCCCGTTCGCCGCCCGCCGCTACCTCGCCGATGGGCTGCCCTGTCGCGGGGTTGGTGATAGAAAACCGGTTACCGTTCTCAGCCTCACACCAGTTGCCGTCGATATATAACATCGTCCGTACTCCAATAGATTGAGCGCCGTTTCAGGCAGGCAATCGCGAGGATCTTTGTCCCCCGGATAGGGTCTAACTGTTTGATCTCAAATAGTTTAATGCATGGCAGCATTTTGTGCGATGCGAGAACTGCTAAACTTCAGTTAAGCGTAAGAAATTTTAGCGGATTTTGTCACAGAATGGCATGGAAATTATGCCTTGCAACACGCTCGATTAAGGGCTAGTGTAAGTCGCCAGCCAAGGGGTTGCTCGGTGAATCGCGCGCTATTGTACCGCGAACCGGCCAGACAGGCACTCTCTGAACAATTCCGCTAGGAGATGCATCGGATTGCATCCCGAAACGGGAAACAGGGCAGGTTGTCGTGGATGCAAAAGTGACACAGAACCTCAGCTATCCGTACCAGGAACCACCAGCACCCGCTCAAGCCATCGAGGTAGCACCGGGCGTTCACTGGATCCGGATGCCGCTACCGTTTCAGCTCGATCACATCAACTTGTGGCTTCTGGAGGATGAGGATGGCTGGACGGTAATCGATACCGGCTATAGCCGCGACGAAGTGCGCGAGCTGTGGCAGCAACTGATGACTGAGGTGATGGGTGGGCGTCCGGTCAAGCGCGTTATCGCAACCCATTGCCATCCCGACCATGTCGGTATGGCCGAGTGGTTGACGCAGCGTTTCGATTGCGAGCTCCGGATGACCGAGGCCGAGTATCTGATGGCCAACCTGGCACGCAACGATATTGGAATCGGCGATATCGAGGCACGCGTCGCGTTTTTCCGCCAACATGGGCTGCGCAACGGACGTTCCAAATCACTGGCTGCGCGCGGTAACTACTATCGACGTGGTGTTCCCGGGCTTCCCAACCACTTCCATCGAATGTTTGAAGGCCAGGCCGTTGGAATCAACGGGCGTTCTTGGGAGGTGATACTGGCTCATGGCCATTCGCCGGACCACGCGGCACTTTTTTGCGAAGAGCTGAACGTGCTGATCTCAGGGGACCAAATCCTGCCGCGAATTACTCCCAATGTGAGCGTTTGGCATATCGAACCCGATGGCAACCCCATTCGCTACTATCTCGATTCGCTAGAGAAGTTCCGTCATCTACCCGAAGACGTTTTGGTCTGTCCCGCCCACGGCAGAGTCTTTACCGGCCTGCATCACCGGATCGACGTATTGATTACGCATCATCAGGAGCGTCTGAACGAGGTGGCAGAGGCTTGCCAGGAGCCAAAGTGCGCCGCAGAGCTTTTGGAAGTGATTTTTCGCCGTGAACTCGATCTTCATCAACTCAACTTCGCCATGGGTGAAGCCATCGCTCACTTGAACTACCTGGCTAAGGATGGAGTGTTGAACCGCGAGCTGGACCCTGACGGGAACTACCGGTTTCAACTGAGTACCACTGACGAATAGAGCCTCTCTGGCAATCCCCCCAAGCCGCGTGGGAGTACCTCCCGCTTTTAGGCCGGGTGCCCTTCCAACGAAGTGCTTGAGCCCCCCGTCAGGAGTTTTGCCAGCACATCGATAAGCTCATATCATGTAGGCACTTACGTTTGATAAGGGATTTACATACTTGACTCCCCGCTGATCCAGTCGTGAAAACTCTCCACAAGTCTGCCGATTTGATCGTCCCTGATTCTGTTGCTGTTGTTGTCGATCATTTCCTGGCCGTCTGGTTGCCGGAGGTAGATCGGCTTCGCCCGTTGGTCTATTCCTGCGGTGCGGGGCGTGCGCATGAAGACGCTGTAGGTGGTCTCTAAAATGCCGGCATCGGCTTGTTTGGCCTCTGCTGGAGACAACTTCTGGACGATCAGGACCGTGGGGTTCTTGATGCCCTTGCTGGCTGCGAAAGTCGTCTTTGGGAGATCGAC
>Ga0209679_1000191_pt1 | contig 28971 bp, 25 predicted proteins | sample WorMetHEROISLAND_4_FD_187408 | JGI IMG/M metagenome (GOLD analysis project Ga0209679, IMG submission 187408) | Marine gutless worms symbiont microbial communities from Max Planck institute for Marine Microbiology, Germany - Olavius sp. 2 HERON... ...
CTTCAATAACTTTAGTGCGCGAAGCGCATCATAGTTGAAACTATGGACGTTAAGTCCCTTCACTTTCAGTCCGTGGCTTGTCCACGGATGAGGACTTTAGTCCTCCAGACTATGGACTTTCAGTCCTATAGTGGTTGATTGGTGAGATTGCTTAAACTGTATCCCCATGTTGGGTATTGCGGTACTGGCCCATGTGTTGGTGATTCCAAGCTGGCAGGCATTAGGAGCGGCAATCGTCACCGGGACCTTGGGCTTGGTGAGTGGCCTGGCGGCAGTCGTGCTCCTTCCCGCACCCCAGCGCTCGCATCTGATCCGAGTTGCGAAGGCATTGGTCGGAGGCCTGCTGGGCTTCCTCACGGCTGGGCTGGTGGGCGCGGACGTGTCCTTGCTGGATGCGGTGGCAGGAGTTGTAGTCGCCTTGGGAATGATGTGGTTGACGGGTGTCGTGCGGGTCGAGGATGTTCGCCGCCTGTACACCAACCTGATGTCACCTCAACGGAAACAAGGGATTCCGGTAGCTTTCTCAGGTGGGCACAGCCCACCTACGGCCGCACCGAGTCATTCCGGCAGGGAGTGCCGGAATCCAGGACCAGGGATGGCAACAACAGTCGGGTTCTGAACCAGCACCCAAGGTGATGTTCCAGCCGTGATAATTATTCGGTAGCCCTGGAGAAGCGTCCAGCACCGTCGCGAAAGAATGCCATGCGGAATTATAGTGAACAGAAGCGGATCCTGGTCACCGGGGGTGCGGGATTCCTGGGTTCCCATCTGATCGACCGGCTGCTGGAACGCGGGGACGAGGTGATCTGTGCGGATAACCTGTTTACCGGCTCGAAGCGCGACCTCGAACACTTGCGTTCCCATCCGTGCTTCGAGTTTCTGCGGCACGACATTACTTTCCCGCTCTATGTGGAGGTGGATCTGATCTACAACCTGGCCTGTCCGGCCAGCCCCATCCACTACCAGCAGGATCCGGTGCAGACCACCAAGGCGAGTGTGCACGGGGCGATCAACATGCTTGGTCTGGCGAAGCGGTTAGGGGCGCGGATCTTCCAGGCCAGCACCAGCGAGGTCTATGGCGACCCCAACGCCCACCCGCAGACCGAGGCGTATTGGGGCAACGTGAATCCGGTAGGGACCGGGAGCTGTTACGATGAGGGCAAACGCTGTGCCGAGACCCTGTGCTTCGATTACCACCGCCAGCACGGGCTCGACATCAGGGTGGCACGCATCTTCAACACCTACGGCCCGCGGATGCACCCGAATGACGGGCGGGTGGTGAGCAATTTCATCGTGCAGGTCTTGCAGGGCCGTGACGTCACCCTGTATGGCGACGGTGGGCAGACCCAGAGCTTCTGCCATGTCGATGACCTGGTGGACGGCATCCTGCGTTTCATGGATACACCGGCGGGTAAGGACGGCGCGCCCGGTTTTCCGGGTCCGATCAATCTTGGCAATCCCGCCGAGTTCAGGATCGGTGAGTTGGCGGAGCAGGTCATCCGGCTCACCAACTCCGGCTCCAAGCTGGTGTTCCGTCCGTTACCCGCCGATGACCCGGTGCGGCGTTGTCCGGATATCTCCCGTGCTTGGGAATATCTAGGGTGGGAGCCGAAGGTGGGGCTGGAGGAAGGGTTGTGCCGGACCATCGCGTATTTCAAACGGATCCTCTCGCCATCCCTGGCATCTGGATTCCGGCACTCCCTGCCGGAATGACGCGGTAGGGACTGGCAGACTTCACCACTTAAAATTTATCCACCACCGGATCCGCTTTGACTATGTCTAAGGCCACCCCGCCGGCCGGCGTCAGCCTGTCGGTGATCGTACCCTGTTTCAATGCGGCGGCGACCTTGGGTGCTTGCCTCGGCGCCCTGTTGGAACACAGCCGGGTCCCTGCGGACGAGGTCATCGTGGTCGACGACGCCTCGCAGGATCGATCGGTAGCAGTGGCCTCCCGGCCGGGGGTCGAGCTCATTACCGCCGAGACCAATGCGGGGCCCGGTATGGCTCGTAATCTGGATGCCGCCCATGCCGGCGGTGAGGTCCTGGTCTTCGTCGATGCCGACGTGGCGGTTGCGCCGGAGGCCCTGGGCCGGTTGGTACGGCATTTTGCCGAGGATGCAGACTGCGCCGCCGTGATCGGCTCCTACGACAGCGAGCCGGAAGCGCGCAATCCGGTCAGTGAGTACCGCAACCTGTTGCATTATTATGTGCACCAGCAGGCCCCGGAGCAGGCGTCGCACTTCTGGACCGGACTCGGTGCCGTCAGGAAATCTATCTTCGATGCGGTCGGAAGATTCGACGTAGCCGAATTCAATCGGGCCATAGAAGATGTCGAACTGGGCTACCGGCTGCGCGATGCGGGTTACCGCATACGGCTCGGCCGCGCGGTGCGGGGTAAGCACCTCAAACGCTGAACCTTCGATTCTATGGCCCGTACCGATTTATTTCTACGCGCCATCCCCTGGACCCGGCTGATGCTCACCCGTACCGAGATGCCGACCGATTTCAGTCTGGGCTGGGGGCAGCGGGTCTCGGTGGTCATGGCTTAGCTGTTACCGTCGGCTTTGCTCGCGGCACTCGCATGGCCCGCAGCCTTGCTGGTGGTACTGCCGGCGCTGGGCCTATTCGTGGGGGTCAATCTCGGATTCTTCCGCTTCCTGTATGTCCAATGGGGTTGGGCGCGGGCGTTGGCCACCCTTCCCCTGCACTGGTTCTATCACTTCAACAGCGGCTTGGGCTTCATCCTGGGTGTCATCGGCTTTGGATGGCGGGGGGGGGGGGGGGAAGGCCCGGCTCCAGGGTGGCTAGTACCCCATTTCACCTTATTTTTCGCTCTCAGAGCCCTCCCAAACGCGCCAAGGCTAGGCACAGCGCGCAGGGAATAGCTCACGCTCTTGCCAAGCGCTGTAACGCCGCCTTGGCGCGTTTGGGGGGCTCCCTTCGGGCGAGACGAGAAGCGGCCGCCTGCGGTGTTGCGCGAGCTTGAAAGAGGGGTTGCTATTCCTGCGCTCGCGCGCCTCGCAGCTGGCCGCTTCTCGCCGCGCTGAGAACGTAAAATGAGGTGAAATAGGGTACTAGGATCCTTGAGGGACCCACATCTTTAAATGGATCAAAAATCGTCAATGATGGCGAGCCGATTGCGACCGATTTGCGTGCATTCGCGTTCATTTGCGGCAAAAAATGATTCCCATGTCATCCTGATGTATCCCCACTTGATTACAGCCTAAAACAACGAGTTATAGCGCGCATTGGCTGCCAGGATGTCCTTTTGGCTCGTTCCCACGCTCCAGCGTGGGAACGCAGTGTGGCCGCTCCAGCGGTCAAAAGGTTTCATGACGCTGGGGCGTCCGGATTTGCCTCCCACGCTGGAGCGTGGGAGCCAGAGAGATTTGTGGGGATACCTCAGCATGTCATCGGTATTTCAGTACTGCTATTACCCCGGCGACGGCGGTGTGAGCGATGGTGGACAAAGCTAGAGATAAGGCGATCCCTGATACGGGCCAGTCCTCCGACTGCGTGGTCATCGGCGTCGGGCCGGCGGGACTGACGGCGGCCCTGGAGTTCGTTCGGCACGGTCACGTCCCCCTGGTGCTGGAAAAGACCCCAATCGTCGGCGGGACCGCCCGCACCGAGTCCTACCAGGGGTTCAGTTTCGACATGGGGGGACACCGCTTTTTCACCAAGTCGGACGCGGTCAACCGGGTGTGGCAAGACCTGCTCGGCGCGGAGCTCCTGTTGCGACCGTGGCTGTCGCGGATCTTCTACCGGCGTTGATTCTTCGCCTATCCGCCGCGGCTGTGGGACGCCCTGGTAGGCCTGGGGCCACGGGAAAGCGTCCGGGTCCTGGCCAGCTACCTGCGCTGGCAGTTGTTCCCCTACCGGCAGGTGGCGACCTTCGAGCAGTGGGTGGCCAATGCCTTCGGCAGGCGTCTGTTCGAGTGCTTTTTCAAGACCTATACGGAAAAGGTCTGGGGCATCCCCTGTAGCGAGCTACGCGCCAAATGGGCGGCGCAACGGATCAAGGGCCTGTCGCTGGGGGTGGTGATGAAGAACCTGGTCCGCAGGACTGGCACCAGGGTGACCACGCTCATCGACCGGTTTCACTATCCGCGCCTGGGCCCGGGCATGATGTGGGAGGCGGCACGGCAGCGGGTTCTCGACGGGGGAGGGGAGGTACACCTGGATGCGGAGGTAATACGCATTCACAGGAGCGACAAACACATCGACGGCCTGGTGGTACGGGAAGGGGGACGGGAACGTTCGATAACCGCCGAGCGCTTCGTATCCAGCATGTCGCTGCCCGAGCTGTTAGGGAAACTGGACCCACCACCGCCGTCGGTACTGGCCGCCGCCGGGGTGCTTAAGTATCGGGATTTTCTTACCGTGTGCCTGATCCTGGACGTGGCCGACCTGTTCCCCGACAACTGGCTCTACGTGCACGAGCCGGGGGTCCGGGTTGCCCGCATCCAGAATTTCAAGAATTGGAGCCAGGCCATGGTGGCGAACGCGACCAAACCCAGCCTGGGGCTCGAATATTTCTGCAACCGGGGTGATGCGCTCTGGTGTATGGAGGATACCGAGCTGATCGCCCTGGCCGGGCGCGAGCTCGAGGCCATCGGCCTGGTGCCGGCGACAAGGTGATCGACGGTCGGGTTTACCGCGTCGCCGCTGCCTATCCCGTCTATGACAACGGGTACGCGACCAGTCTTGCCGAGGTGCGGGATTTCTGCGACGGGCTGGAAAACCTACGCACCGTCGGTCGCAACGGCCTCCACCGCTATAACAACATGGACCATTCCATGTTGACTGGGATGTATGCCGTCCGCATGCTCCTGTTCGGGGAGCACCACGACCTCTGGGCCGTCAATGCCGAGCAGGCGTATCAGGAGTAGGTTGCCGCGACGGCCATCCGGGAAGGTGGCCGTGAGACGCATGTGAACACTGTCGGAGCTTGATCGGTTGCGGGTATGATTTTGGGTAGTGGTTAAATTTTAAGTGGCATGGTTGTACGACATAACGATTCAAACCCCCACTGTTTTGCCATCCCTAGGACCTGGGTTCCGGCACTCCCTGCCGGAATGAGGCAGTGGGGCTGGCGGACCTCACCACTTAGAATTTATCCATTACCGATCCTGAATGATTCGGCATTGTCCGGTGGGAAAAGATCCTTATCTGGCGTCGGGATGATAATTTCGTGTCTTTCGTGGTTAATGGATGCCCTCGCGGGCAACACCAAATAACGCCGGACAGCGCTGTTTGGGAGATTTGACTCAACGCAGACGGCGGCGGCGCCTGCAGCCCTGGTAGGCGGCAATCTGGCGGACGATGGGCTGATAGGGGAGGTCGGCCAGGGTATGGAAGTGATCCAGTGCCGCCGCGATGATGCCGTGGATGTCCTCGATGGTGTCCGGGATCGGCGCGTCGGGCATCACGACGGCGTGCACTCCGCGCAGGCCGCCGACCTGGACCCGCATGGCCTTGGCATGGGGCAGGGCCGCGCCCTCGTCCGTGGCCTTTAAGGCGAAGCGGGCCTGTCGGCGCAAGCGCTCGAGCAGTTCCAGGCAGCGGGCCTGGGCCACATCGGAGCCGCAGTTGATCCCCTCGCGCTCGGCAATGCAGAAGCGCCGCGCCCGGCTGCACCCACAGTTGTTGGTCAGGATGCCCTTCTCGAATGGGCCGAAGCGCTCGTTGACGGCGCGGTAGGTGGTGCGGAATACCTCGTTGTCCATGTCCGTCACTAGGTCGTGTTGACATTTAGGAAGGTCCACATAGCGAACTCTAAAATAATCGAAGGTTAGCGTAGGGTCCGCTGTGCGGACCGCTTGGGTTGTGGCCATTTAACACATAAAAAAAACAATGGTGGTGTTGTAGTTTTGTTGTTGCCGGGTATAGGGAACCTGGCAAGATTCCCTACATGGGATGTTTCGAGGCATCCTATATTCGGAAACAACAAAACTACAACACTACCAAAACAGTTAGTTAGAGTTAAATGTCAACAGGACCTAGTCATCCGTTTTGCGGGTAAAGCGCTGGATCAGTCGCCGCTCCCGCTTGTTCGGGCGGCCCCTCGCTCCCGGCGCGGCAACGCCGCTCTCACGCTGCTCCTGCACCAACGCCTGGCGACGCAAGCGGCTCGCTTCGCTTTCCTCATAAAGCAGGACGGCCTCGGGGGCCGGCCGGCGCTGCCGAGAGATGCCCTTGACCACCAGGTCCCATTGCAGGAAGCCCTTGTGGATGACCAGGTGCGTCCCTGCCTGGACCACCTTTCCCGGCTTGGTGCGCTGGCCGTTGACCTGGACCTTGCCCCCGTTGATGGCCTCTACCGCCAGCCGGCGCGTCTTGAAGAAGCGTGCGGCCCAGAGCCATTTATCCAGGCGCAGATCAGCGTCCCCGGCGGCGGCGTTGGTACTCATCGCCCCAGCAGGGGGTCGAGCTCCCCGCGTGCCTCCAAGGCCGCCAGGTCATCGAAGCCGCCGACGTGCAAATCATCGATGAAGATCTGAGGAACCGTGTGGCGCCGGCTCCGTTCCAGCATGATCCGCATCTGCTCCCGATCGGTGTCGATACGGATCTCGTCGAACACGATGTCCCTGCGCCGGAACAGCTCTTTGGCCCTGGTACAGTAAGGACAGATTCCGGTCGTGTAGATGATGACTTTAGACACCCGTGCTCCCTGCTAACTTCGATAAAACGCGCTGTCGGACCGGACGCTACCGCGTCATTATCACCAATGGCCCGCGGTGGGTATACGCGCTTCGGTGCTTTATGGATTCCGGACTGTTAACCGGACAGCTTCTCATATCAGCAATCGCCTGCATTCAGAATCTCGATCATAAACTCGGGCGGGTTCTGGATGTGCTTCTTGACCGCGCACAGCTCCATCGCCCGGACGATACCGTCCCGGTATCTGGGCGGAAAACCAGGCGGGAGGATCAGCCGGAGCCCGGCGTTGGCCTGCAACGGCTGCTTTTCATCCCGCTCCCACAGCATGCTCAAACCCAGTCCCTCAGTCGAGATCGTCCGCGATTGGCAAAAACTCAGGGCATAGAAACCCGCGCAGGCGGCTATGGAAGCCAGAAACAGATCGAACGGCTGGGGCGCCGATGCTTCGCCTCCTGCCTTTACGGGTTGATCGGTGGTGATTTCGAAGCCGCGGATGCGGACATCGACCCGTTTGCCGCCGGGGAAGGACACCTCGAATTGTTCGCTCATGTTTTGCCATACCCTATGTTTTTCCCGCACATGATCGCGAATGGACGCAAAGCAGACAAGATTATACAAGCAACGCTCGGTCCTCATGGTGAGCACATCAGGTAGCAATCCTGGGCAGTGGTAAATTTTTAAGTGATTGGCGCAGAGCGGTCCATCGATCCCGCCCCACGCCTTTTTCGATCCCCTCTCTCCGACCCTCCTCCGGCGGGAGAGGGGATACAGTTTGCGGCGTGCCCGACACACTGCTAACGCAGCAGGAGCAATTAACACTGCATGTGATCGACGGTGCCTGTAAATGGGATATGGTATCGGATGAACAACGCCTCCTTCACAGTCTCGGGAAGTCGCAAGGGGTGCTCTTCAATGATGACAGCTTCTTACTAAACGGTTGTGCAGGATATGTTCCCCAACGTCCTGCTGTCGCAGTAGCAGCAACCGGATCTCCATGGACTCTAGCACATGAAGTCGGGCATGTACTATTGGGGTCGGTATTTCGACCAGTGCATTCCACCAACACAACCAACTTGATGTATGCGCCAACTGCCTTAGAGACTGTCTAGGAACTAACTAACCCGTAGGATGGGCTGTGCCCACCAAATACTATGCCTGACCGGTGGGCACAGCCCACCCTACGGGTACGGTTTTATGAAAATCAATGGCTTAGTTTTTAGACAGTCTCTTAATCACCGGGAATCCACCAGGCCTGACAAAAAATCAGCTTTCCACCATGCACGCTAGCCCGTATTGTGTTCCATGCTGAAGAAGTAACTGTCGTGCGATCCCTGGTCGGGTTAGGGACCAGGGCGATGACTTGTAGGTGTTGCCTATCTGTTTCTCCCTGGAGCTGATGCTTTCTGCTCTATCGACTCACCGACCCAACGGCGTCTACGAGGGGCACCTGCGGCGCGTGTTTTTAATAACAGTGTGCTCGCTCCCATGAAGGTCATTCGCGGACTGCATAACCTGGTACCTCGGCTACGCGGTACGGTCGCCACCATCGGCAACTTCGATGGGGTGCATCTGGGGCACAAGGCGGTGTTCGGGCACCTTTTGGCACAGGGGCGGACGCTGCGACTGCCAGCCCTGGTGATTACCTTCGAGCCCCAGGCCATGGAATACTTCGCGCCGGACGCGGCGCCGGCGCGTCTTACCCGGTTGCGTGAGAAGCTGGCCGCCCTGGCGGACTGTGGCATTGAGCAGGCGATGTTGCTCAGATTCGGTCCCAAGCTGGCGCGGATGGAGGCGCGGAAGTTCGTGCAGGAGTTGCTCGTGGACGGGCTGGGTGCCCGGTATTTGCTGGTAGGCGACGATTTCCGCTTTGGTCATAGCCGGGTAGGGGATTTTCGGCTACTGCAAGCGATGGGCCAGGAGCATGGCTTTACCGTCGAGGGTCTGCACACCATAACCCAGGGCGATGAGCGGGTGAGCAGCACCCGCATCCGCGAGGCGTTGGCACGGGGAGACTTCGAGTTTGCCCGGCGTCTGCTGGGCCGGACCTATCGCATCTGCGGGCGCGTGGTACACGGCGACAAGCGCGGGCGGGACATTGGTTTTCCGACCGCGAACCTAAACCTGCAGCGGCGGGTGAGTCCCCTCCGGGGCGTCTATGCGGTGATGGTTGGGGACATTGCGGACCGACCTTGGCCGGGAGTAGCGAATCTGGGGACCAGACCGACAGTGGACGGGGGCGCCCGGTATCTGCTCGAGGTCCATCTGTTCGACTTCGCGGGTGATCTTTATGCCCGGCATCTCGAAGTCGAGTTTCGACGCAAGCTGCGGGATGAAAAGAAGTTCAGGTCCTGCGAGGAGCTCAAGGCGCAGATCGGTCAGGACACAGTGACAGCGCGGGCGTTGCTCGGCGTGCCGACGACCGTCTGATGGTCAGCGAGGTCCGAAAGTCGGCTACGGAAGATCCGACTGTGATATAGAGTCCGCAATCAACCACTATGGACTGAAAGTCTATAGTCTGGAGGACTAACGTCCTCATCCGTGGACAAGCCACGGACTGAAAGTGAAGGGACTTAACGTCCATAGTTTCAACTCTGATGCGCTTCGCGCACTAAAGTTATTGAAGCAATGAAGTTGCGCAAGAAATCGAGGGAAATTCCGTTCTTTTCGGAGCAGTGTTTAACGGACTACACGACAGTGATCCGGTCGTAAGGATGAGAGCAGCGGATGTCATCGAAAAAGTGACTAAAAACAAACCGGAGTTTCTGGCAGGGTATAGGTCACAGGTCATATCGATCTTGGCATCTTCCGAACAACAGGAAGTCCTCTGGCATATGGCTCAAATTGCTCCGCGTCTCGAATATACCGAGAATGAAGAGAATGAGATAACAGGGGCATTGAAAAAGTGCCTGCTGCATAAAAGTAAAATTGTGAAGGTATCTGCAATGGAATCATTAGCCATTTTTGCAGGTAGGAATCGCTCGCTATTGGATGAGGTGACCGAAATCATAAAGAATCACATGAGGAACGGAAGCCCGGCCGTCCGGCCACGCGGGCGGAAACTACTACAACGGCTGAGCAGGCAACCAAGACATGCAGCTGCATCTCACGGGAACCTTTCCAAGGTCACAAAGGCCAGGTCGTAGCGGTTGCGCTCATCGCGCCGCCGCTCCTGCCGGGTAATCTCGTGCCAGCAGGCCCAATCCCAGTCCGGGAAGAAGGCATCCCCTTCCAGTGTCGTAGCCACCAGGGTCAGATACATGCGCCGGGCCAGGGGCAGCATGTCCCGGTAGATACCGGCCCCACCGACCACCATCAGCTCTGGGGCAGACCCCGCGGCGGCGGCGATGGCCTCCGCCGGCGAGCCCACCAGGATGCAGCCCTGGGCCCGGTAGGAAGGGTTGCGGGTAACCACGATGTGGATGCGTTGCGGAAGCAGCCCTGGTAGGGATTCCCAGGTCCGTCGCCCCATGACTATGGGTTTGTTCAGGGTCAGACCCTTGAAGTGGGCGAGATCGGCGGGGAGGTGCCAGGGTAGGCGGTTACGGTGTCCGATGACCCGATTCTCGGACATTGCGGCGACGATGGAGACCAGTGGTTGACGGGCAACCATGGCAGCTATGTTAGCGTCTGATTGAAAACTTTGCATCCCCTGCACCTGTCCGCCGCCAGGCAAGCCGGCTTTGCCCCATCAGGAACCTAGGGGGTATTCTCAATCAACAACCTGAATCCGTGAGGTAAGGGGCACCTTGAAAAATAGGTATTTTCACTAATCAAGCGACTCTAAGTCATTGATTGGTGAGAAGTACTGTAGACGAAAACCGTATTTTTCAAAGTGCCCTAAACTCCAGGGTTGAACTTAACTCGATGATTTTACTGATATTAGAAATTGGCCATGGCATCCGCCGGATGATACGGGCAATCTTAGTCTATCGAGTAAAATCATCGTGTTACCCTTAATTGAGAACACCCCCTAGGTCGGGATTCCCGACAAAAACCTTTTTTTATCCACAGATTACTTGTGCCGCACGTCTGCTAATCTGGCCGACCGTCCGCGCGTGGGGCGATCAGGATCGGCGCGTAGACCCAGAGGAAGATCGCGAAGGCCAGGGTCCACAGGATCCCGGAGGCGAGCGTCCAGGTCCCGTATTGCGCGGGAAAGAAAAGCGCCATGAAAACCCTGAACAAAGCTGCCGCGTTGAGGAGGATGAAGGCAATGTTCGTAAGCATGGACGAGCGCATCGCGCGCCCCGTGTGACCGAGCGAGACCCGTGCCATCATCCCGAGGGTGAATCCCCCCACAGCGCCGACCGTGAGGGCATGGAACGCCGGAGACGGTGGCAAGTGACCCAGACTGGCAAGCCCATCGAGGGCGAACCCCAAGATCAACCAAACGTACCCTGCATAGAGCACTGCCAGGATGGGGACGCTCCAGACTCGAGCGTCGTGCCAACCGACAAGGCGCATGGCCTGAATCAAGGCGAGCGATAGCGCGAGCACGCCCGCGAGCTGCGACGACGGGAGCAGCAGGTTGGCGGCCAACCAAAGGGAGGCGAGGACGAAAGTGAGCCGCTCCACGATGACTCGACTCCGCGGTCGAGTGCCTGCCACCCCCCGCTCCGTGAAGAACGGCATGACCCTTCCGGAGACGATCAGGAGCGTTAGCAGGGTAACGTCGAGTATCAAGCGAATCCCTCGCGGCGCGGTGTCCTGGGTAATTCCGAGCGACTGGAGGTGGACCAGTAGTGAGGCAATGGTCATGGCCGCAAGCAGGGCGAGGAAGACCCGGTTGACCCTGTTCCGTCCGTGCCAAAGCGGCCGGTACAGGCTAAGCGCAAGGGCTGGGAAGAAGGCGATATTCAAGGCCGCAACGGCAGCTTCCGGCAGCGGGAGGAAGGGAGCGATGCGCCCCGCGAGCCACAGACCCGTCAGCGCAGCCAGTGCGGCACCAGTAGGGGTTTCGATGCCGGTCCAGTTGCGTACCGCAGTAAGCAGAAACCCGGCGATCACCGCGGCTGTGTAGCCGAACAGCATCTCATGGGCGTGCCAGGTGCTGCCGCTGTAGTAAGATCCGAAAGGAATCCAGGCCTCGAGCATACCGATCCAGGCGGCAAGCAAGAGCACAGCCGAGAATCCCGCACACAGAAAAAAGGGCCGGAATCCAAGCGCGAATAGGCTCATCCGCTTGCGGGGAATAGTGACGGGTATCTCTGGCATCATCCGACTCCGTGAGCAATGGGGGGAATGCTATCTGTGCCATGCCCGCCATGCCCTTGATTCGTGTCAATCGGGGAGCTTTCCCCTAGCCCGTAGGATGGGCAAAGCAAGCGTCCTTCAAGCTGGTTTTAAGGTTCGGTCATTCCAAGGAGGTTTCTTAAGCCGCGCCTGCTTGAATTAGGGTGTATAAAGCGAAGCGTGCCCATCAATGATGGGCACCTCCTAGCAAGGCTTCGCCTCAGACCGACGAGTGCCCAACCCGAGTTTCGTCGCGAAACTCCAATCGGACAGGATTACACAGGATTTACAGGATTCTTGTCGTTCCTGAATTTGCTACGCCCGATCACGCCCTTACCAAACCAGCAAGTGCTATTCACAACAAAAAAATCCTGTTAATCCTGTACTATTTGGTTAGCGGGGCTTCGCCAAACACCGGAGACAACAAGGTGCACTATCCACCCATTCTAGGCGTTATCCGCCCCGCTTTTCTCCTGTTGACACCGGTATGCGTACTGCTCGGGGTTGCTGTTGCCTACGCTTCGGATGCTTCCGTTGACTGGACGGGTGGTACCGTAGCGATGATCAGTGCGGTCGCGGCTCACGTCAGTGTCAACGCGCTGAACGAGTACGAAGTCCTTGCTTTCGCGAGTCTCGGTCTCGACGTGGTGGCAGGTCTTCTACCGCCCACGGCATTGATCGCAATGATTACCTTTCCGGTTGCCGTTGCGGTCTATCGCGGAGTGAACAGGGCCATCCAGGCCAGCGGTCCCTTTACACCGGCTCTCGTGCCGTCGCTGGCGCTGAACGTCGTGTTATCCCTTCTCACGCCCGCACTTTTCAGCGCTGGAATGCTGTTTGGTTTCTAATACGCCATTCCACCTTAATTTTCTGGTACAGGGTAGGGAACGCCCTCTGTGGCGTTCCGGGATACTTACGACTGTACCGAACGACAAGGGAAGTGCGCGATTTGACATGGATCAAGCTGTGGAATAGCTGGTCTTGTTAACCTCTGCGAGCTGAGCCGGGTGCGTAATCCCAGCGCATCAAAGCCAATGCCATTAAGTTAAGCTTTGTAGGTCGGGTTAGGCGCGTGCTTCGGTGTGTTCGGTTAGGCCGCAGGATTCGGGCGCGCCGTAACCCGACACACGATGCTGCGGGCTAACCTTGGATGTCGGGTTACGGCGTGTTCAGCCTCGGTTGCCCACGCCCGCATCGCAAGGCGCACCTAACCCGACCTACCACGACAAGCGACCGGCAGCTAACTTAGGCGATTGCCGGAAACTGATAGACCAGGATGGGTCGGCTATTCGTTCGTCTTCAAGGAGCGACAACAGGCGCATCGTTGTGCGATGTGACTGTTGTCGCGACTCAGAAGACGGACGCAAAGGCAAGCAGGCTGGTCTGTCATTTGACGGAAATCGCCTTAATAGCATTGGCATCAAAACAAGCTGTTGGAGGGGAGAGGAATGCACAAGTTAACGAGACGAAGCCTGTCCTTCCTGGCCGGGACGGCACTCGCGATAGGTGCGGCGGCAGCGGCTTGGGCCGCTGAGACGCTTCAAGAGGTTATGCAGCGCCGCAACCTGACGGAGAAGGACCTACTCGCGGCGGCCAAGACCTACACACCCACCGGCGGTCGGGACGAGTACCTGGCGTTCAGCTCCGGTGGTCAGTCGGGCCAGGTCATCGTCTACGGCATCCCCTCCATGCGCATCCTGAAATACATCGGCGTGTTTACGCCCGAGCCCTGGCAGGGGTACGGCTTCGATGACGAGTCCAAGGCCGTGCTGGCCCAGGGCCGAGTCCGCGGCAAGGACATCGTCTACGGCGATACTCACCATCCGGCCATCTCCGAGACGGACGGCGATTACGACGGCAAATATCTCTTCATCAACGACAAGGCCAACCCCCGCGTGGCGGTGATCGATCTGCACGACTTCGAGACCAAACAGATCGTGGCCAACCCGTTTTTCAAGTCCGAGCACGGCGGTGCCTTCGTCACCCCCAACACGGAGTACGTCATGGAGGGGACTCAGTACGCCGCGCCTTTACTCGAAGACGGCTTTGTCCCGCTCGAGGAGTTCAACGACAAGTATCGCGGGGGACTGACCTATTGGAAGTTCAACCGGGAGAAGGGGCGGATCGAGCCCGAGAATTCTTTCGTGTTCGAGCTGGGCCCCTACAGCCAGGACCTCTCGGACGCGGGCAAAAAGGACAGCTACGGCTGGGGCTTCACCAACTCCTTCTGCTCCGAGCGCTACGTGGGCGGCATCGAGCGCGGGCGTCCGCCCTTTGAGGCCGGCTGCTCGTCCAAGGACACGGATTTTCTGCACCTGACCAACTGGAAAAAGGCGGAAGAGCTGGTCCGGGCCGGCAAGGTCAGGCAGGAGCGGGGGATGTACTTCATCCCGATGGAGCAGGCCATCGCCGAGGGATTGCTGTACCTGATCCCGGAGCCCAAGAGCCCCCACGGCGTGGACGTGACCCCGGACGGCAAGTACCTGATCGTCTCCGGAAAGCTCGACAGCCACGTCTCGGTCTACAGCTTCGAGAAGATCATGCAGGCCATCGAGGAAGGCAAGTTCGAGGGCAAGGACCCCTACGGCGTGCCCATCATCGGCATGCAGGACGTACTGCACACCCAGATCAACCTGGGGCTAGGGCCGCTGCACACCCAGTTCGACTCCAAGCCCTGCGTGGCCTACACCTCCCTGTATGTAGACTCCCAGGTTGCCAAGTACGATTACTGCGCGGGTAAGGTCCTGGACAAGATCTCCATCCACTACAACATCGGCCACCTCATGACCATGGAAGGCGACTCGGTGAGCCCGGACGGTAAGTACCTAGTGGCGCTCAACAAGCTGGCCATCGACCGTTTCAATCCGGTCGGCCCGCTGCACCCGCAGAACCATCAGCTCATCGACATCAGCAACGAGAAGATGCAGCTGCTCTACGACATGCCGGTGCCGCTGGGCGAACCCCATTATGTGGTGGCAATCAGGGCCGACAAGCTGAAGCCGGCGGTGCGCTACAAGTCCGGCTGGGACAGCCGCACCAATCAGCGCTCTCCCTATAAGACCCGTGCCGGCCGCGAGAAGACCGAGCGCACCTGCGACGCCGAGGGCAAGTGCACCACGGAGGTGTGGGGCACCGTCATCCGTTCCCACATCACCCCCGAGATCATCGAGGCCGAGGAGGGCGATACGGTCAAGATCCACCTGACCAACCTGGAGCGGGCCGAGGACGAGGTGCACGGCTTTGCCATGTACGGCCAGAACGTGCAGCTCTCCATCGAGCCCGGCAAGACCGCGAGCACCACCTTCGTGGCCGATCAGGCCGGTGTATTCCCCTACTATTGCACCGAGTTCTGCTCGGCGCTGCACCTGGAGATGCAGGGCTATCTGCTCGTGAGACCGAAGGGTTACCAGACGACCGAGGTCAAGCTGGTCGAAGGCACCGTCTACACCAAGGAAGACTACGAGACCCAGGTCAAGACCAACCTGGAGACCCAGGCGGTCATTGATCAGGTCGTCGCCTACATCACCAGCCACAACTTCAAGGACTTGCCGACCGTCGTAGCCCTGGTCGAGGATGCGACCGACCAGCTTGGATTCTCCGAGGGGGCAAAGAAGAAATCGGAGGAGGCCGCCGCCAAACAAGACTGGCAGAATGCCATGCTCTGGGCCAACCAGTGGTGGCAGTATCAGGTCAAAGCAGCCGATCTGGGGCTGCGCGCCAAGACCTACCTCGAAGAATCCGGCGCGCAAAAGGTTCGGTAAACCCTAGCGAGGCTGCACCTTAAGACCAAGTATGGAGAAGTACCGGTTGATCGAGGAAAGGTTATGCTTTCCTTGATAGCCGCCGGCAGCGGCGATGCGGCGTCGAGCCAGACGTCAATCGGGACCTCGATCAGCCGTTTTGTTTGACACTGCTTAGGTCGGTGGGGTAGCCGTGGCCTCATCAGATCCCTTCAAGGCAAGAACGTGATTACACGAAGAAAATTATTAAAAAATGCTTCTTTGTTTCTAGGCAGCCTTATATTAACTAACAATTCTTATGCCTCAGGAGGCAGTTTTGCATCACCTTCTCTATTCATGCCGGAAGAAAGCGAACCACATGAACGAACATGGATGGCATTTGTTGCTAATCAACCACTATGGACTGAAAGTCCATAGTCTGGAGGACTAAAGTCCTCATCCGTGGACCAGCCACGGACTGAAAGTGAAGGGACTTAACGTCCATAGTTTCAACTATGATGCGCTTCGCGCATTAAAGTTATTGAGGCAATGAATGTGTTTGGTCCAAACGCCAGATACCTGAAGTCAAAAGAAACCTGGTAGCGATTGCAAATACAATTGCCAAGCATGAACCTGTTTCAGTGCTGGTTAGTCATTATGACTATGAAGAAGCCGAGTCATTGCTAGGTAATTTAGATTCACATTCGTTTCCTATTGAATTGATTGAATTTGAAACTGATGATCTATGGTTTAGGGACACAGGCCCGACGTTCGTTACCAATAATCGCGGTGATAAAATCGCTATTGATTTTAATTCCAATGGTTGGGGCAATAAACAAGAGCATATAAGAGACACGGAAGTTGCTAAGTTTATTGCCAATCGGTCAAACGCTATTTTAGGAAGAAACAGATTTAGTTCTCGAAGGTGGTTGTTTTGATGTTGACGGGCATGGAACTGCAATTCTAACTAAAAGCTGCGTTCTCAACAACAACCGCAATCCACATTTAAGCCGGATTGAAGTTGAGCAAGAGTTAGTGACTCTCCTTGGTCTACGAAAAATTATATGGCTTGAAGGGATAGTAAGGAAAAGATATCACCGATGGGCATACCGACTTTTATGCACGTTTCACTAAACGCGGTGAGGTTGTCGTTAGCAGAGACAACTATAAGGCATCTCATGATTATGAAATTACACGAGAAAATATTGATGTCTTGCGTAACAGTAAAGATGCCGATGGAAACAAGTTGAACGTCATAATCATCGATACACCTGACCTCATCAATGAGAAATATGGCGTTGATGATTTTGCTGCGGGATACGTCGGTTACTATGTTTGCAGTGGTGTCATTATAGCGCAGAAATTCGGGGACAAACGAGCAGACGAAAGAGCAAAAAAGATTTTTCAGAAAGCATTTCCAGACCGAATAGTGGAGCAAATAGCTGTTGATGGTATTGCATCTGGTGGAGGTAGCATCCATTGCGTAATACAGCAAGAAATAAAGGTCTAACAATCGCATCAACTCGGGCTTACCCAAACTCGGATCACCCAAAGCTGCACGACTTCACTACGCTCAACCCGCACCGCTGTGGGTGGCCAGTCTCAGCCTTGACGTTAGCCATCGAAATAACCAAAAATCAACAGGATATTGTTATGGCATACAGCGAATTTACAATAAAGAAAGCAAAAGACGAATTTGGATTGGAAACCATCGAAGACAAAGATGTCTTCGAGGATGTGGAATCTGTCGAGGTCAGTGATGACCTTAAAATGAAATTGGATGAAAATGTGCCATTGGCCTTGGCTATCAATACGGAGAAGGCAAGATCGGAGTTTATTATTGCCTTTGTTTTATTGGAATTAAGAAATAATTTCAAAGATCGAATTAGCTTGTTTTCAGGGATAGATTTTGAAGTCGACAAAGAAAAACAGCTAAATGGCTTTTGTGATTTCATTATCAGTCTCTCTTCGGAACAGCTTTTCCTCACCACCCCCATTGTGGCAGTAGTTGAAGCAAAGAATGAAAACATTATCGGTGGAATCGGGCAATGTTTGGCTGAAATGGTCGCATCAAAAATATTCAATGAAAATGAAAATAATCATTTAGATAATGTCTATGGAGTGGTCACCACGGGAAGTGCCTGGAAATTTTTAAAACTCAGTAATCATACGGTCTTAATAGATAAGAAGGAATATCACATTGAACATATTGAAAAAATTATGGGGATTTTAAGTGCGATGATAAATCAAATCGCTTAACCAGGGAATGGAGACGGATTTCTTCCACCGCCTTGGATTTGGCGATGTATCCGTTCCAAAGCAAAGCATTATGGCCAGGAGAAAGCGCCGTTGCTGCGGCACGTATGGAACCCGGTGCCCAGGTTTCCGGAAAATGCCGCCGGGATCCTCGTCACTGAGGTTCGATTTGGCCACGCCACTTTGCCGGCGCACTCCAAAACAGTCTGAAATCCATAAAGAACCTTGGTTAAATGGAAATAGACAGGAACCACTCCCCCGGCACAGCGGTATAGATATTAACTCATTGTTTCCTGGTGCGTTGATGGAAACATTCATGAATTTGATGAAGAAGCGATCGTTGTGGTATATAAGGCGTTTCGACGTACTTAAACACGGCGACTCGCTGTCTACTACCTGTTAGATTTCAGGAATTACGATGGAATAATTAGCACTAGTAATTGGCTTAATAAGTGATGCTGCTACCATAATCAGTTTCTTGATGGAAAAAGCTGGTGTTCGTGGCAACTGGGTTCATGCTGCTTATGGGTTTTTTATTGCTCTAGAGCCAAAAAGATCTTGCACAGGAGAATCTCATGAACCTGAAACAAATAGAGGACAAAGCTCTTCATTTGACAGAAAATGAAAGGGCAGAATTAGCGCAAAAGCTTCTTCTTAGTGTTGATATGCCAACAGCGGAAGAAATAGAAGAGGACTGGTTACTTGAAGCAAGTCATCGAGCTAAAGAGCTTGATGAGGGTATTGTACAGCCGATTTCTGCTGAGGAAGTCAGAAAAAAAGCACAAGCGTTGCTTAGATGAACTACTATTTTCATCCTGCTGCGGAAGCCGAGCACCTTGAATCCGTTGCGTATTATGAGTCAAAACGGCCCGGGCTTGGAACTTCCTATCTTGCAGAGTTTGAACGCTCCATGAATGCTGTCTGTAGAGCACCTCAAAGGTATGCAGTTGAAAAGCAACCGGATATAAGGCGAATCCGTATGAAGCGGTTCTCATTCACAATTTTGTTTCGAGAGTCTTCTGGCGATGTTCAAGTGTTGGCAGTTGCCCACAATCGGCGGCGTCCACAATATTGGCTGGGCAGGCTCTAACACACGAACAATAAAGATAAAGAAAGAATTAGTTAGCCGCAAAGAGAGGTTGGGAAATGAAACCACTGAGAAGGTCCGCCGTTGCCGTTCTGATCGCCCTCACCGCAAGCCTTCCGACACCCGCCTTCGCCCTCGACGCTGCTGGGCTCTACGTCGAGAAGACCTGTGTCGCCTGCCACGGCAAGGATGCAAAAACGCCTCTCCTGCCGATCTATCCAAAACTCGCCGGGCAGAACGCGGACTACGCGTACAACCAGATGAAGGACATCGCCAGCGGCGCGCGCAACAACGGCCAGACCGCTGCCATGAGGGGCATCATGCACCTGGTCTCGGACAAGGAGATGCGGGCCATCGCGGATTGGTTGGCAACCTTGGAATAGTTGAGAGCCTGTCCGGCATACGACTGTATCTATGCAGAATCGAGAGGTGCGGAATCGAGGAGCCCGGTCAGATTTCCCGCTCGATTTCGTTAAGCAGACGCATATGATCGAATGTCGGGTTACGGCGCGCTCGAAGGTATTTGCATCCCTCACCATCGAAAGGCGCGCCTAACCCGACCTACAAAATCGCCTTAATTTAATGGCATTGGTTGCGGATTGATGGAGGTCAAGGCGCAGCATTCAGCGCTTGTTATTTTTGGTGCGTCGAGCCAGTGTCGCCGGATAAGACATGCCGATGCCTGCGGCCAGGGAGCCACACTCTTTGCCATCCTTGGAGGTATCCGATGAAGACATTTGCGAACCGGGCCGCTGTCGTTACCGCGGCTACCTTCCTGGCGGGTACCGCCTACGCCTGGAACGAAAGGGGCGGTGAGCAGGAAAAGGCGCTGGGTCTCACGCCCGACCTGGAAAACGGCATGGAGGTCTACGAGGTCTGCTCCGCCTGTCACCTTCCCGAGGGCTGGGGGCTTCCGGATGGCACTTTCCCGCAGCTCGCAGGCCAGCACCGGGGCGTCCTGATCAAGCAGCTATCGGACATCCGCGCCCGAAACCGGGACAATCCGACCATGTACCCCTTCGCCCTGCCCGAAGCCATCGGGGATGCCCAGGCCCTAGCGGATGTGGTGGCCTACATCGAGAAGTTGCCCATGAACCCCGAGTGGGGCAAGGGCCCTTGGGGGCCGGACACCCCTGAATATGCCCAAGGCGAGAAGCTCTACAGGGACAATTGCGTGAAGTGCCACGGCGAGACGGGGATAGGCGAGAAGGAGAAGTTTTTCCCCCGGATCAACGGCCAGCACTATAAATACATGCTGCGCCAATTCGAGTGGATCCGCGACGGCAAGCGCCGCAACGCCAACCCGGACATGGTCGAGCAGATCAAAGGGTTCAGCGACAAGGACATGCAGGCGGTGATCAACTATGTCTCCCGGCAGCCGGTACCGAAGGACCAGCTTGCCGAATCCGCCGACTGGCAGAACCCGGACTTTGAATGATTTTCTCCCAGCACCGAAGTACCGACAACACGGGAATCATTCTTTTGCCGCAAATGAACGCCAATGAACGCAAATCGGTTGAAGGGCACCTTGAAAAATAGGTATTTTCACCAATCAAGCGACTCTAAGCCATTGAGTGTTGAGAAGTACTGTAGACGAAAACCGTATTTTTCAAAGTGCCCTGAAATCGGTTTACCCTCATCCGCGGTTCTGGGTCCGTTTTTACGTTTTATTCGCGGCCATTTGCGTTCATTGCGGCTAAATTTCCCGTGAGGATCCCTTTCAGGAAATGCTCTCCTGATTTTCATCATGCTGCGCCAGTACTCTCATGAGAACCCCGAGCGGCAACCCGGTCTCTGATAAACGCACACCCTTGCTCTTCACCTTCGCTCTGGTGGGCGTCAGTCTGCTGGCCGCGATCTACTACACCCCCATCTGGTGGGTGTCGCTCACGGCACCCAACTACCCCCCGGAGGCATTCCCGGACGGGGTACGTATCCATTTCCATCTGAACGGCGTGTTCAACGGTTGCAGGAAGATCGGGAAGACCGAGATCACAGAGGAACAAGCTCTGGACTGTGTCCATGAGATGGACACCATCAACCACTATATCGGCATGTATCCCATCGCCGCCGGCGGTGTGATCGAACGGGCCTTTTCGCCGTTTCTCATGTCGCTGCTCGGTGTGATGCTGATCGGCTTCGTCACTCCGTGGGTGAGGGTTCGACTGATTGTCATGGGATTGGGGTTCATCGGAATCCTGGTCTGGATGGGGCTCACGTACTACGGAGAGGGTGGGCTGCGTTTTCGGGACACGGGCTATTTGACCGCGCTGGTCACCGCCCTGGATCAGGATGTGGGAGAGGTGCGGGAGGAACGCCGGATGTCCGTCGGCGAGGCCCTGCTCGCCCGGCTCAAGGCGGAGATGGCAGCAGTGGAGGGGCAGCAGCCGGCCAAGCCGGAGGCTGCGGCCGAGCAGCCGGAGAAGGCGCATCTAATCGCCGACCTGCGCTCGACCTTCGAGAAATCCCAAGAGCGGCGTCCGGTCTCTGAGCGCCTCGACTGGACGGGCAGCGGTGCTCAGGCCATGCAGTGGCACTATGAGACCAGCCTCGGGCGCTACTTCAACGACCCGGCCCGGATCACGCCCATGGGGCGTGCCATGTCCATTGCCGGTCATGTCATGTTCTGGGGTCTTATCGCCGCCATGCTGCTCCTGCTCTGGGACGCACGCCGGAGCGGCGGACCGCTGTATTGGCTGATGATCCTGGTCCCCATCGCCTTGCCGCTGTTCTTCGTGATCGATTACGCGGCCTGGCTCTGGTGGTACGGCCACAATCTGAACGACATGGGCGCCTTCACGGTCAAGCCCTTCATGCCCACCGTCTTCGGCAAGGGCAAGGTAGCCCAGTTTTCGACCCACTCATATCCCTACATCGGTTTTGGTCTGATGCTGCTGTTCTCCGCGGTGCTAGCGGTGGCGGCGCTGCTGCGGCGCAGGCAATTGCGCGAGACTAGAGGCTGTTGACATTTAACATACCTGTGGGCGCGAGGAACAGGACCCACGAATGAACACGAATGAGAATTTGTGTCCATTCGTATTCATTGCTTCAATAACTTTAGTGCGCGAAGCGCATCATAGTTGAAACTATAGACGTTAAGTCCCTTCACTTTCAGTCCGTGGCTTGTCCACGGATGAGGATGTTAGTCCTCCAGACTATGGACTTTCAATCCATAGTGGTTGATGTGGTTCCATTGCGTTTGAAATCAGTCGCTCGACTTTATATGTCAACACGCCCTAGTACAGTAGTGCCGAAGTATCGATAATATGGGAATCATTTTTTCCGCAAATGAACGCGAATCAACGCAAATTGGTCGCAAGCGGTTTGCCATCATTGACGGTTCTTGGTCCATTTAGTTTTATTTGCGGCCATTTGCGTTGGTTTGCGGACAAATTTTCTTGAAAATCCTGCCGGCTCAATGGTATCGGTCGTTTCTAATTCTGTGGATCGGCACCTGCTGGATTCAGGCTTCGCAGGCGGGATTCCCGCTATTCCAACCTTTGGTCGACGCGGCGGATGAGGGTAGCGTGCTGACACCCGAGCCTGAGACCTATGCGGGACCGGTGGTGGTAGACAAGCCGCTCACCATCGACGGTCGTGGCCAGGTCACCATCGACGGCGGCGGCAAGGGTACGATCGTCCTGCTCGCTACCGACGGCGCTACCCTCAAGGGTCTGCGCCTGACCAACTCCGGTGATTCCCACAACGACATCGATGCCGGTGTGCAGGTGCGCGGCAACTTCAATGTGATCAAGGACAATCGGATCGACGACTGCCTGTTCGGCATCGACCTGCAGCAGTCCGAGCACAACATCGTGCGGCGCAACCGCATCTCCTCCAAGGCCGTGGATCTCGGTATGCGCGGAGACGCTATCCGGCTCTGGTACAGCTTCGACAATCAAATCACGGACAACATCATCCGCGACGCCCGCGACACCGTGGTCTGGTATTCGAAAGACAATCTCATCGCCCGCAACGATGCCCGCAGGGGCCGCTACTCGCTGCACTTCATGTATTCCCGGACCAACCGGGTGGAGGACAACCACTATGAGGACAACACGGTCGGCATCTTCCTCATGTATAGCGATGGGGTCGAGGTCCGGAACAACCTGATCGCCAATGCCACTGGTTCCACCGGCATAGGAATCGGCTTCAAGGAAACATCCGATGTCACCATCATGGGCAACCGTGTCCTCTACTGCGCCACCGGCCTCTATCTGGACGTCTCGCCTTACCAGCCGGATACGACCAACCGCTTTACCGACAATCTGATTGCCTACAACGGTATCGGGGTACGCTGGCTCAACGATTGGCACGGCAATATCTTTACCGGTAACCGCTTCAAGGGCAACATCACCCAGATAGTCGTGGAAGGCGGCAAGACCGCCGACCGCAACCGCTGGGAGGGCAACTACTGGGACGACTACCAGGGCTTCGACCGCAACGGTGACCACATCGGCGACACCCCCTATGAGCTCTACGCCTACGCGGACCGGCTCTGGATGGACGTGCCGACGGCCCAGTTCTTCAAGGGCTCGCCCATGCTGGAGGTCATCGACTTCCTGGAACGCCTCGCCCCCTTCAGCCCCCCGGATCTGCTGGTGCGGGACAACAAGCCCCTGCGAACGGCCGACCTCGAGATCGTCGGGTTGGTCGGAATCGAAGCCGGGCAGGCCAGCGCGGAGGCTGAAGACGAGGGGGAAAGCGACCAAGCCAAGGCCGAAAGCATGCCGTCAGTGGACGAATTCGACGCCTACGAGGCCCTGCGGCGCTCTCTCGGGCGGGATTGATCGGCGCCATGAGGGCGTGTTGACATTTAGAAATGTAGGTTGGGCAAAGGGCCAGGGATGGCCCGTGCCCAACGGGAATGGCTCTGCGAACCTGGGGAGTACCGCGGCCATTTAGCATATGAAAACAATCGGTTAGAGTTAAATGTCAACAGGACCTAGACCCCCACACAAACGACCGGCCCAGTCCCCCAAACGCCGCGAGCAGAACCGGCGTGAATTTCTGCACACCTCCATGTTCGCCGCCGGGTTCGTCACTGCCTCGCTCACCGGTCTGGTCCCGCTGGCGGGCAATGCCAACGCGCGTCTGCGCCCGCCGGGCGCGCTCAAGGACCGGCTTGCGGAGAAAACGTTTTTGGCCTCCTGCATCAAGTGTGGCCAGTGCGTCCAGGTCTGTCCCGTCGAGGCGATAAAGCTGGCCGATCTCGCCGACGGCGTGGGTGTCGGCACGCCATTCATCGACGCCCGTACCCAGGCCTGTGACTTCTCCTGCGACGGGCTCCAATGCGTACTCGCCTGCCCCACGGGTGCGCTGATCCATGAGATCGACTATCCGGCTCAGGCGCGCATGGGATTCGCGCGTTTGGCGCGGCCCGAGGCCTGTCTGGCGGTCCAGGGCAAGGGATTCAAGGGCCAGGCGCGGGGGCCGGATTTCTCCGGCAAGCTGCGCTATGAAGAGATCGACCGCTGGACCCCCATCCCCGTCGCGGCGCATCCATACGACCTCGAACGCTGCGACCTCTGCGTACGCCAGTGCCCCATCGAGATCCGGATTGCCCAGTGCGAGTCTGGAAGGCCGCCGTCGAGGGACCCGAATCAATGCCCCCCGCGCCATGCGATCCGCCTGGTACCCAAGGATCAGGACCAAGGCGCCATCCCGACCGTAGAGGACGGGTGCGTCGGCTGCGGCGTGTGCGAGATGATCTGCCCGGTGGAGTCTGCCGCCATTGTGGTGGACATCGATGAGACGGCGGATTTCTCTTGACCTTCTTCACTCAGCATCCGCTGGGTGTATGCTCGTGCCGATGATCTGACGGGAATCCACCGGCATGCACGCGACCAATTACTGCGAGCATCCCAGTCGATTCCACTCAATATTGCCGAAGGAAATGGGAAATTCACTACACCGAACCGAGGGCGCTATTTCGGCATTGCACGTGGTTCGGCCCTGGAATGCGCAGTAATTCAGGATGTACTTCTAATCGGGGGAGCCATTAGTCAAGAAGAGTATTATGAAGGAGAAGCATTGCTCCTTAGGATCGTGGCCATGCTGACGAAGATGGCACTGCGATCGGGTTCGGTTCGGGAGGCGCCCGCAATCTACGATACATCTTGCTGCGATCACGAATCATGAGCTACATCGTCGAATCCCTGCGCCAACTGCTCGGCCTGCGGCCATCGAAGCCCTCGCCGGACGAGCGCCTGCCTGAGGTGGTCGCGGTCTATGCCGAGAAGCGCAAGCAAAAGCTGACCAAGGCAAAGCTGCGCGAGGCGGAGCAAGCAAGGGCACTGGCCCATGATCGGCACAAATGGCGAACCCGCCGTTGGATCACCCTGATTGTCGTTAATCTGCTGTTCGTCGTCTCCTATCATTTCGATGTCCAGCTGATAGAAGGTACACTGACCGCCTCCCGTTTTGTCGGATTTCATATGGCGGACCTGAACTCCGCGCTGCAAGTCATGCTGGCCTACAAGCACCTGGTGCAGAATCTGGCCATCGGCACTGTCACCGTGTTTATCCTGTGGCTGCTCCTAGGCGGCCGCACCTTCTGCTCCTGGGTGTGCCCTTACCACTTGATCGCCGAATGGGCCGAGGTGCTCCATCTCAAACTGGCGGAAAAGAAGCTGGTTAAGGGTATACGGTTCCACCGTGGTGTACGCGCCTGCTTCTACGTCATCTTTGCGTTGCTCGCCCTGCTCACCGGCTACACGGTATTCGAGACCATCTCCCCGACGGGAATCTTGAGCCGCGCGCTGATCTATGGTCCAGGCATCGCCCTGCTTTGGGTCCTGGCCCTGCTGGCCTTCGAGGTGCTGGTCTCTCGCCGCGCCTGGTGCCGCTACGTCTGCCCCATCGGCATCACCTACGGTCTGGTCGGGACCTTGTCGCCGTTACGGGTGCAGCACAACATGCAGCACTGCCACCACGAGGGGGATTGCCGCAAGATCTGCTTAGTGCCGCATGTCCTGGACGTAACCATCCGCGGCCGGGCGAAGACGCTCGATACGGACATCGGCGCCGACTGCACCCGTTGCGGCCTCTGCATCGATATCTGCCCGACCGGCTCCCTGAGCTTCAAGATCAAGGGACTGGACAAATCGCTGTGAGACTCCCTCTTTCGGTAGTGGTAAGTTTTTAACTGGTAGAGGGTAGGTTGGGCCACTGTGCGGTTGTGCGGACTGACGTCTTTTGGGACGACCAACACCCCATCAGTTAGAATTTACCACTACCTAGGAACCTAAATGTAGGTTCTATATTTAGGTTCCCAGTATTAGGTACCGGTATTTATGTTTAGGAACATGTTGATAAATATAGGTACTTTAGGCGATTTCTGCCAAATGACAGACCAGCCTGCTTGTCTTTTCGTCCGTCTTCTGTGTCGTGACAACAGTTACATCGCACAACGATGCGCCTGTTGTTGCTCCTTGAAGACGAACGAATAGCCGACGCATCCTGGTCTATCATTTTCCGGCAATCCGCCTTAGTTGCGGCGGAGAAGCCATCGATTGCATGTTAGGCAGCTATACGGAAGCTTGAGATATGGCAAGACCCAAACTGCCGATCCATGACATGGCCGCTCGGCACACCGGGCTCACCGACGCTACGGTGGAGTACCTTACCGAAGGTGCGTGGGTATGTCTCGACCGCCACCACAAATCGCCGGCTGACTTCGAAATCGACAACGCAGGAACAAAGACGAGCGCGGTTGCTGAATGGGAGGAGACGGACAAACGCATCCGAAGTGCATGGGCGAATGAGATTGACACGACCGAAGCCGGCGCGTGCGCATGCACCCTCGCCGCAGTGGAGCTGTCCGATGGCCTCGTAGCCGTTCATTGCGCCGAGACGAAGACCGGCGCCGACTATTATGTGGCACCAGCCGGCGGTCCCCCCAAGGATTTAGAGGATTGTATCCGCCTCGAAGTGTCGGGAGTCGATCGCGGCAACGCGGCGACCATTGCCCGCAGACGAAGGGAGAAGCTCGACCAAGCTGCTGCTGGCGCCAGCAACCTCCCCGCCGTCGCAGGCGTCATTGGATTCAAAGCCCGCATCATCCTACTGTTGCCGCTGGCAGAATCATGACCTGGCTTGAGCACCACCATCAGAGCGAGCGATACGCGGCCGCTGCGGAGTTGGCGGCACGCCGGGGCAACCGCGACGAGGCCTAACGGCTGTATGCGCAAGCGGCGCAAGCGGAAGCGGATGCACTCCAAGACCTTGAGCCGTCAAAGGCGCGAACCTACGGGATCTCCGCCGTCAGTGTGGTCTCGTTGTACTTCAAAGCCGCTCAGTTGCGTGACGCCGAGACGATGGCGTACCGCTCGCTTGCATCCGAACACCTGCCTGACTTCGCCGGCGATCAGCTGCGCGGTCTGCTCCAGTCAATATGGGGCGAGCAGACCAACCTCGCCGACCGGGCCCGAGAGAGAACTGTAGTGCTACAGCGGAATATGCCGGTTTACGGAATAAAATCCGGTGATATAGGGACTGTCGTAGAAACATATGAGCCAGATGGTATCGAAGTAGAGTTTGTTAATGGGGCAGGTAAAACACAGGCTCTATTAACATTGAAGGCCGAAGACGTTCGGTCAATAGCGGAAAATGAAATTCTTTCTGTACGCTCTTTAGAAGCAGCTTAAATTAGGCTAGTAATCATATGCACTCGGACAACAAAAAGCGCCGCTCGTTCCTTGCTCTGAATTACGAGGATTACCACTGATGGCGATGCACAACCCTCCACATCCGGGTGAATTTATAGCTGAAACCTACATGGAGCCCTTCGGACTGAGCTGTCGTTGCTCAGCTTCAAAGCTTAATGTTGCCGCATCTACTCTAAATCGAGTACTGAAAAAGCAAAGCGGAATTAGCCCCGAAATGGCTCTAAGACTATCGAAGGCTTTGGGGCGCAGCCCCGAGAGTTGGCCTTCAATGCAAGACAATTACGATCTATCAATCGAAGATCAGGATCTCACCGATCACTTTATTCAGGCGGGAAAATTTCTCAAAGTCGAAGTGATCGATCATCTCATCATCAGCGATGAAACCTATCATAGTTTTGTCGATTCGGGGATCTTCAAGAAGCTTCAGGCGAGCGAACGATGGATTTCGCCTTATAAACTCAAGGAGAGATACAGGAATGAAGGCAAAAATCGACCGCTATGGACTGAAAGTCCATAGTCTGGAGGACTAACGTCCTCATCCGTGGACAAGCCACGGACTGAAAGTGAAGGGACTTAACGTCCATAGTTTCAACTATGATGCGCTTCACGCACTAAAGTTATTGAAGCAATGAAGGGATTTAGCTTGGGGAAAAGAAAGGTAAGATTGAAGTAGCAAAGGCATTGAAGGAAAAAGAGATCAATATAATGATCATTGCAGAAACTTCAGGGCTTTCAATCGAGGAGATTAAAAAACTATAAGGCCAAGAGAGAAAAGGGGCCGGGCTCAATTGATGGGTCGTTTTTCACAGCTTATTCGCCTAACATTCGGCTGCAAGCGATGAAAGAAAATGTAAAACTATATGATGTCGTAGCATTGACCGTTGATTTGCCTGGATATAAGCTGAAAAGGAGCTATGTTGGAATTATTGTGGAGAGTCCTGCAAATAGTTCCGCTTTTGAAGTGGAGTTCAGCCCGTAGGTTGGGGTGAGCTTGCGAACCCCAACAAATCGCCATGTCGAGCCAAAGCCGTTGGGGTTCGTCTCTCACCCCAACCTACGCAGGCTACACCCGTTGCGGCCTCTGCGGCGATATCTGCTCGACCGGCTCCCTGGGCTTCAAGATCAAAGGACTGGACGATCATGGAAATAAAAATACAAGGGAATTAATAGTTATTAGGCTTATTGGTAAAGCCAAAGCATGCTGCCGGTCACCATGACCTACCGCCCCTGGCGTATCGAATCGCTTACCCTCAAAGATTTCCGGCACAGACAGGATCTGCATTCTCGGATAAAGCCGCCCCATAACGTCCAAGCCTCCGGCTTCCGCTATCAGCTTCTTAAAGTT
>Ga0209679_1000192_pt1 | contig 28937 bp, 27 predicted proteins | sample WorMetHEROISLAND_4_FD_187408 | JGI IMG/M metagenome (GOLD analysis project Ga0209679, IMG submission 187408) | Marine gutless worms symbiont microbial communities from Max Planck institute for Marine Microbiology, Germany - Olavius sp. 2 HERON... ...
TGACCTCACCGCCGTGCTGCGCGGCCATCACCTTGGTGATCGCCGCCGTCAGCGTCGTCTTGCCATGGTCCACGTGCCCGATCGTCCCGACGTTGACGTGCGGCTTGGTGCGTTCGAATTTCTCTTTGGACATCCCGCTCTTCCCCTATCGTGATGACTATTGCTTGGAGATGGCCTCGGCGATGCCGGCCGGGACTTCATTATATTTAGCGAACTCCATGCTGTAGGTGGCCCGCCCCTGGGTGGCGGAGCGCAGGTCCGTGGCATAACCGAACATCTCTGCCAAGGGCACCTCGGCGCGAATGATTTTTCCCGAGGGCGCGTCATCCATACCTTGCACCATGCCGCGCCGGCTGTTGAGGTCGCCCATGACGTCGCCCATGTAATCCTCGGGCGTGACGACCTCTACCTTCATGACCGGTTCCAGCAGGACTGGCCTGGCTTTCGCGGCCCCTTCCTTGAAGCCCATGGAGCCCGCGATCTTGAAGGCCATCTCGCTCGAATCCACCTCGTGGTAGGAGCCATCGTAAAGGGTAACCTTCACGTCTACCACCGGAAAGCCCGCCAGGATCCCGCTCGCCATGGCCTCCTCGACGCCCTTGCCCACCGCAGGGATGTACTCCTTGGGTACCACGCCGCCGACGATCTCGTTGACGAACTCGAAGCCCGCGCCCGGCTCCTGGGGCTCGAGGCGCAGATACACGTGCCCGTACTGTCCGCGACCGCCGGACTGGCGGACAAACCTGCCCTCTTGCTCGACCTGGGTACGGATGGTCTCGCGATAGCTGACCTGGGGCGTCCCTACATTGGCCTCGACATTAAACTCACGTTTCATGCGATCGACGATGATCTCCAGGTGCAGCTCGCCCATACCGGAGATGATGGTCTGGCCCGACTCCTCGTCGGTACGCACTCGGAAGGAGGGGTCTTCCTGGGCGAGCTTGAAGAGGGCGACGCCCATCTTCTCCTGGTCGCCCGTGGTCTTGGGCTCCACCGCCACCGAGATAACCGGCTCGGGAAACTCCATGCGTTCCAGGGTAATAACGGCATCCTGGGCACACAGGGTGTCGCCGGTGGTGACGTCCTTCAGACCGACAGCGGCGGCGATGTCACCGGCGCAGACCTCCTTGATCTCCTCCCGGTCGTTAGCGTGCATCTGCAGGATGCGGCCGAAGCGCTCGCGCTTGCCCTTGACCGGATTGAAAACAGTGTCGCCGGACTTGAGCACACCGGAATAAACCCGAAAGAAGGTCAGGCTGCCTACGAAGGGATCCGTGGCGATCTTGAACGCCAAGGCGGCGAAGGGAGCCTCATCGGTCGACGGGCGTTCCTCTTCCCGCTCGGTGGCACCGCCAGCGATCCCTTTGATGGCAGGCACGTCGATGGGTGAGGGCATATAGTCGATCACTGCGTCCAACACCGCCTGCACGCCCTTGTTTTTGAATGCGGAGCCACATAGGATCGGGACGATCTCGTTGTTCAGCGTCCGCGCGCGCAGGCCCGCCTTGATCTCTTGCTCACTGAGCTCCTCCCCTTCCAGGTATTTCTCCATGACCGCTTCATTGGCCTCGGCGGCCGCCTCGATCAGGACCTCGCGCCACTCCCTGCACGGTTCGGCCAGCTCCTCGGGGATCTCCCGGAGCGCGTAGTTCATCCCCCGGGACTCCTCGTCCCAAACGATGGCCCGCATACCAACCAGATCGACGACACCCTTGAAGCCCTCTTCCGCGCCGATCGGGAGCTGAATGGGCACCGCATTGCCGCCCAGGCGCTCCTTCACCTGTTTGACGACGCGCAGAAAGTCGGCGCCCATGCGGTCCATCTTGTTCACGAACGCCAACCGCGGCACTCCGTAGCGGTCGGCCTGGCGCCACACGGTCTCGGATTGAGGCTCCACACCGCCGACGGCGCAGAAGACGGCACAGGCGCCGTCGAGAACCCGCAGAGAACGTTCCACCTCGATGGTGAAGTCCACGTGCCCTGGGGTATCGATGATATTGATGCGGTGCTCCGGATACTGCATATCCATGCCCTTCCAGAAACAGGTGGTCGCCGCGGAGGTAATGGTGATACCGCGTTCCTGCTCCTGCGCCATCCAATCCATGGTAGCAGCGCCGTCGTGGACCTCTCCGAGCTTGTAGGAGATACCGGTATAGAACAGGATACGCTCGGTGGTCGTGGTCTTCCCCGCATCGATGTGTGCCATGACGCCGAGATTACGATAGCGATCAATCGGTGTATTGCGTGCCACGCGTCTATCCACCCGAAATGAACCTTGAGAATCCGACGCAAGTCACCAACGATAGTGAGAGAAGGCCTTGTTGGCCTCCGCCATCCGATGGGTGTCTTCCTTCTTTTTGAATGCGGTACCCCGGGCGTCCGCCGCATCCATCAGCTCGCCGGCCAGGCGCAGGGCCATGGATTTCTCCGAGCGCTTACGCGCGGCATCGATGATCCAGCGCATCGCCAAAGAGTTACGGCGCGTCGGCCGTACCTCGACGGGCACCTGATAGGTGGCGCCGCCGACCCGGCGGGATTTGACCTCCACCACCGGACGCACCTTTTCCATCGCCTGATCCAACAAATCCAGGGGTTCTTCTCCCTTCCTTTCGGCTACCTGATCAAGGGCGCCGTAGATGATGCGCTCGGCAACCGACTTCTTGCCATCTTCCATGAGCATATTGATGAATTTGGCAAGCAGCTCGCTCCCGAACTTGGGATCCGGCAGGACCTGACGGCGGGCAACGATGCGTCTTCTCGGCATGACTAAAAGCTCCGAACCACTCGACTTCAACTGGGAATTTTTTTTGCCGCAAATGAACGCCAATCAGTCGGGATCGGTTCGCCATCATCGACGGTTCTTGGCCCATTCCCATTGATTTGCGGCCATTTGCGTTTATTTGCGGCTGAATTTTCCGTGGGAATCTTGCCAGCTCAATGTTATTCGGTAGCTTTGAGAGCATCTGTACCAGGTTCCCAAGGCGCCCTTATCCTCGTGGAGATCGAACTTAGCTCTTCGGGCGCTTGGCGCCGTACTTGGAGCGACCCTGACGACGGTTCTCCACCCCGGTCGTATCCAGGGTCCCCCGGACCGTGTGGTAACGCACCCCCGGCAGGTCCTTCACACGTCCTCCACGGATGAGCACCACCGAGTGCTCCTGCAGATTGTGTCCTTCGCCCCCGATATAGGAAGTGACCTCGTAACCATTGGTCAAGCGTACGCGCGCCACCTTGCGCAGGGCCGAATTCGGCTTCTTCGGCGTGGTGGTATACACACGTGTGCACACACCGCGTTTTTGGGGACAGGCCTCCAACGCGGGCACATTGGTCTTGGCAACCTTGCGCTTACGCGGCTTGCGCACCAACTGGTTGATCGTCGCCATTCGTAACCATCTCCACCGGCGCCAAGACGCCTACCACGGGGAAAACCGAGAGGCAAAACTACCTTTGTCGCCGAACCAGAGATACGGCGGCGACATCAGGCCTCTCGTGGTTGACCTCAGAGGAGTCCGGGCGTTGGACGCCCAGCAGAAAACAAAAGAAGCCGGTGCGGACTACCGGCTCGATTAAGCTAGAGGAGTATAGGGATATGGGGCAATGGTGTCAACCGCTGACTTTGGCTGTTCTGGCTTTTAGGCGATTGCCGGAAAATGATAGACCAGGATGGGTCGGCTATTCGTTCGTCTTCAAGGAGCGACAACAGGCGCATCGTTGTGCGATATAACTGTTGTCGCGACCCCGAAGACGGCCGCAAAGACAAGCAGGCTGGTCTGTCATTTGACAGAAATCGCCTTAGCTACCAGTCGCCAACTGCCAGTCGCCGGTCACCGGCGGTTTTCCTCCACGGGTGTGGGAATACGCCGCGGGTAGCTGGACCAAGGGACCTGATTGAGCATAGGAAAATTGATCCGGTCGCCCCCATAAACCACGGGACAGCTCACATCGGCAGGGAAACCTTTGCCGGTTGCCGATCACCTTGCCTCTTTACTCATTCTACGGGCCTCATGCGCAGTATTTGACCGCTGTCGGTGGAAAGATAAATCCAGCCCTCGGGGCTTGTTGCTAGCGCGCGTATGCGCTCGCCGAAATCTTCAAGCAGGCGTTCTTCGTCGATGGCCTGACCATCGACCGACAGTACAATGCGGGTTAAATGGCGTAATTTGAGCGCGCCGGCAACCAGGTTGCCGCCCCATGAAACAAACGCCTCGCCGCGGTCGCCGATGCTGAAAAAAACATGGCCGTCGTCGTCGAACGTTATACGGCTACCGAAATGTCGCGACGTATCGCTCGCCGAATCGCTGACCAGCAGGTCCTGCCATTGTTGTAGTCGTGCGCCTTCGAGTTTTGCGCGCGCAAGCGTCGTCACCGCGCTCCTGCTGGTGGGTTCACTGTAGGTGAAATAAATCCAGCCGCCGGTTTTGTAGTTGGGGCCAATCGTAACGTCGAGCAAACCACCCTGGTCGTCGGCGACAACCTTGGGTGCACCTTCGACACGGGTTATGCGCAGTGTGTTCAAACCGAGTATGCCGATGCCACCGCCGCGCTCGGTAAACATCAGTCGCGTAGCGTCGACAAAGGCAAGGCCCCAGGGCACGCCCAGGCCTCGGGCTAGTTGCTCGAGTTTGAATCTTGGGTCTGGCTGTGCGATTTTTCTGACATTCGCCGAGTAACTCTGCGTCGCAAAAAACATCAAAACGCCCGAGACTATGATGAATAATCCTTCTCTCGAGGCGCTTATCGGGCTGCGGAACATAAGTATCTGTAAGAACACGCGGGGGGTTACCCCTATATCCGTAGTTGTCAGTTATCAGGGGGCAGGTATCAGTTGTCTGCCCCTGACAACTGCCCCCTGAATCGTTGGGCACGCCGCCGTCCCTGGCGGCTTTGCCCAACCTACCTGGTCAAGACGATCACTGGTTTTCCTTAAGCACCTTGGCCAGAACGGGACAATCCCCCCACTCGGCCTTGTCCCGGAGCGCCTGTTCCAACTCCGAATTGGCCGAATCTTGATAGGCCTGCCGCCACATCCTTTCAGAGATATAGCGGTTGTCACAGGCGAGGCCGGCGCGATAGTCCGCACGCGCCTGTTTGAACTCGGCCGCATTCGGTGGTGCCGGCCAATCCTTGAACGGGCCCTGTTGATCGTACATGACGTCGGGTTCCTGGGGCGGCGGGATCACCATCGATTCCAACGGGTAGGAGGGCGGCAGACCAGAAACGATCAATGGCCTGCTCGACCCGTTCCCACCCCTCCTGGGACCAGTGTTCTCCCTCCTGCCTCAGCTTGGCTTCCAGCTCCTCAATCTCTGAGAATGGTCTCCGGTACGGTTCGCCTGACAGACAAAATATTAATTCCGACGGATCTTCCCATCCGACAGGCAATGAGCACAGGCTCTGCAGATTGGTGAGTGAAAGCTCCGCCCCCCGGAACTTGGTTCCACAGACCACCGCGTACCTGAGATCTGCGCCTTGCAGCTGCGTCCGCTGGACATTCCCATTCTCCAATTCCATCCCCCCGAGATTCGCGCCCTGTAGCTGCGCCCTCCAGAAATTCGCACCCCCCAACTGCGCCGCCTGGAGATTCGCACCCTGCAGCTTTGCCCATCGGAGATCCGCACCTTGTAGTTGCGCCTCCTGGAGGTTCGCACCTTGCAGATCCGTCCGCTGGATGTTCCCATTCTGCAATTCTATCTCCCCGAGATCCGCATGCTGCAGTTGTGCCAAGGAAAGATTCGCGTCTTGCAACTGCGCTCCCCGAAGGTCCACGTCTTTCATCTGTGCCTGCTGGAGATTCGCGCCCTTCAGCTACGCTCCCTGGAGATTCGCGTTATGCAGATCTGCCTCCTCAAGACTCGCGCCCTGTAGTTTTGTCCCCTGTAGTTTTGTCCCCTGTAGCTTTGCGCCCTCTAGTCGTGCATTCCGAAGGCCCGCATTCCAGAAAGTGCTGCCGGAGAAATCGGCGTAGCACAGATCCCGACCGCGCAGGTTCAGTGCCTCGCCATCATTTAGCCAGATCTTCGCTTCTGCTTCGGGGTCCTTCTCACGAGCGGCAGATAAGAGTTCGACCGGGGGCTTCTTACGCATCAGGGTCTGATCTTGCAACACTAGATTCCGATGAATCATCCCGTCCAGCCACTTCTGGTATCCGACCCACTGTTCAATGCCGCCGCCGGGCGGAACCAATAGGCCCCAGCTACCAATGAGCAGCAGGAAGGTAGACACCATGTTCCGCCACATGTATCGGGATTGACGTCGGCGTCGGGGTCGAACGAAGCACACAGTTTTCCCAAGCAGGTGCCCAGACCAGGGCCACCAGATCCGCCAACGATCGGAGTGGGAGAACAAACGCGGCCAAAAGATCCACAGGACTAACAGGTCAAGGGTGAAGACCAGTTGGTGAATGAGTGTGACCCCCTCGCTGTGATAGGGCAGGAACTTATATTGGATGGCTAACAGCAGGGCGATGGGAGCCAGCAAGATGATAACGATGACCACCATCCTGAACGGCCAGCGGACCGGCCGTGGATAGTGGGTGCCGACGATCACGTAGCTGAAGGTCAGGGGGAAGGGTAGCTCCCGCTGGGCGCGCTGCAACTCCGGCGGCAGCGACCTGAGTGCATGGTCGAAGTTGAACAGCTTGCGTGACAGCAGGAAGAACTGGTTGAGCAGATGGGTATGGAAGAACAACACCAGCCAGGGAATCAACCACTATGGACTGAAAGTCCAGAGTCTGGAGGACTAACGTCCTCATCCGTGGACAAGCCACGCACTGAAAGTGAAGGGACTTAACGTCCATAGTTTCAACTATGATGCGCTTCGCGCACTAAAGTTATTGAAGCAATGAAAATATAAAACCCGAGCAGAGGCAGATCGACATTGAGCAGCGGCAGGCGGGCGCCGATCTCTTTCAGGAGCTGCTCGTCGGTGGTCGAAAAAACGATGACCGCCACATAGAAGACGAACAGGAGAAAGGTGACATAGAGCCCGTGCACATGGCGTGCGGACTCGTCCGCCGCGGTGCGCAGGACCGCGATCTCGGCGTGGACATCCGTTTCTTCGAGCGACCGGCGATTTTTGTCCCAGCTACGAGCCATCCTGTCCTGATCTCCAGGAGTTCGGTACGAACCCCATATGTATAGCCGTCCACTTAAGGATTGGAAAAGACTCCGCTGGCCCCTGGCCAGGGCGAGCGCGTATAAATCTTCCTGAAAACATGATGTTGCCGGATCGGTTTTCCCCGCGCTGGAACGCTTCCCAGTCTCGTAGGCGCGGGCTTGCCCGCGCTTTCCTGAAGTTCGACCGGCCGGCTTGGTTGCCTTCCAGCCCAGCGCCGGCAAGCCGGCGCCTACCGGTCATGGTGAACCACCGCAGGTGCGGCTGACGACTGGAAGCTGGCACCAACCTGTTAATCGACAACAAATTTATACGCGCTCGCCTTAGTACCCGGTTTCGACTGATATTGCAAATTTCTCGGAGGAGGCGCACATCAAGCTTAAGGGATTATGCCCGCAATATCAGTCGAAATGATGTACTAGGGGATGTTCTCAATTAGGGGTAACACGATGATTTTACTCGATAGACTAAGCTTGCCCGGGTCATCCGGCGGATGTCGTGGCCCATTTCTAATATCAGCAAAACCATCGAGTTAAGTTCAACCCTGGAGCTTACCTCACGGATTCAGGTTGTTGATTGAGAACACCCCCTAGGCCCCTGGCTGTCTTGTCCTTTCGGTCCTGTCCTTTACGCAGATTACGCGGATTTTCGCAGCTGCTCGGATTTCAGGTTTTACCGGTGCTTGGCGTATCCGATGTTCCGCAGCGCCATCTCGATCTCGTTCAGGATCTCGGGGTCGTCGATCGTCGCCGGCATCTTGTAGTCTTGGCCATCGGCGATGCGTTTCATGGTACCGCGCAGGACCTTGCCGGAGCGGGTCTTGGGTAGACGTGCCACCACCGTCACCTGTTTGAAGGCGGCCACCGGGCCGATCTTCGCGCGCACCAGATCGACCAGTTCCTGGAGGAGCCCCGCGACCTCCCGGTGCACGCCTTCCTTGAGCACCACCATACCCACCGGCAGCTCGCCCTTGAGGGCATCCGCCGCACCGATGACGGCACACTCGGCCACGCCCGCATGGGAGGCTAGGACCTCCTCGATGGCGCCGGTGGAGAGCCGATGTCCGGCCACGTTGATGATGTCGTCGGTGCGACTCATGACGAACAGATAGCCGTCCTCGTCCTTCAGGCCTGCGTCGCCGGTCAGGTAATAGCCGGGCTGGGCGCTCAGATAGGCGTTGCGGTAGCGGTCGTCGTTCTGCCACAGGGTGGTCAGACAGCCGGGGGGCAGGGGCAGCTTGATCATGATGCGCCCGAACCGGCCTGGCCCCTGTTGCGTCCCCTCCTCGTCCAGGATCCTCACGTCATAGCCGGGTACGGCCTTGGTGGGCGATCCGGGTTTGACCGGCAGCTGCTCGATGCCAAGGAAGTTGGCGGCGATAGCCCAGGCGGTCTCGGTCTGCCACCAATGGTCGATCACCGGGACGCCGAGGAGCCGCTCGGCCCAGGTGAGGGTATCCGGATCGCAGCGTTCGCCGGCCAGGAACAGGGCCCGATAGCCGCTCATGTCGTAGTTCCCGAGGAACTCCCCGCGCGAGTCCACCCGCTTGATGGCACGCAGCGCCGTCGGGGCGGTGAACATGACCGCGACCTGGTGCTCGCTGATCACGCGCCAGAAGGCGCCGGCGTCCGGGGTCCCCACCGGCTTGCCCTCGTAGACCAGGGTGGTGCACCCGTAGAGCAGAGGCGCATAGACGATGTAGGAATGGCCCACGACCCAGCCCACGTCCGAGGCGGCCCAGAAGACCTCTCCCGGCGTCATGCCGTAGATGTGCTGCATGCTCCAGTGCATAGCCACCGCGTGCCCGCCGTTGTCGTGCACCACACCCTTGGGGGTGCCGGTGGTTCCGGAGGTATAGAGGATATAGAGGGGATCAGTGGCCGCCACCGGCACGCAAGGGTGGGGCCGGGCGCCGGCCATGGCCTCGGCCCAGTCCAGGTCCCGGCCCGCGACCAGGGTGCCGGGTCCCTGCTCGCGCTGCAGCAGGACGCAATGTTCCGGCTGGTGATTGGACAGGGCGGTGGCTTGATCCACCAAGGGTTTGTAAGGCACCACCCGGCCCGGCTCGATACCGCAGGAGCCGGCCACGATGACCTTGGGTTTCGCATCCTCGATGCGGGTAGCGAGCTCCCCGGACGAGAAGCCGCCGAAGACGACGGAGTGGACCGCCCCCAGGCGCGCGCAGGCAAGCATGGCAATGGGCGCCTCGGGCACCATGGGCATGTAGATGATGACCCGATCCCCCTTGGTTACCCCCAGCCCGGCCAGGACTCCGGCGAACCGGGCGACCTCATCCCGCAACGCCCGGTAGCTGTAGGTACGTTTGGTGCCCGTGACCGGACTGTCGTAGATCAGGGCCGCCTGCTCGCCCCGTCCCGCCTCCAGGTGGCGGTCCAATGCGTTGTAGCAGGTATTGATCTCCCCACCTACGAACCAGCGATAGAACGGCGGGGTGGTGTCGTCGAGCACGCGACCCCAAGGCTTCTCCCAGTGGATCGACCGCGCCGCCTCACTCCAGAACCCCTCCGGATCGGCAAGTGAGCGTGAATAGACCTCGGCGTAGGACATGGTGACCTCCTCCACTCGGTTTACACCCTGTGCCGCGAAACCCTGTATACGGAGGCTATAGTTCCCCGGAAAGATCGAATATGCAAGCCTGATCCGGCAGGCCGGGGGAAAACTACGAATCGCGCAAAAAGGTTGGAATCCTTTCGGCAGCACCGCGTCATCCCGGCAGGGAATGCCGGAATCCAGGGCCAGGGATGGCAACCACAGCGGGGCTCTGAACCATTATCCCCTTGGATAGGGACGTGCCCCGTTTTGCGACGCGTCAGGGCTTTGTTACCATTCGCCGAGTTTATGGATTTTTCCTTACCTCCCAAGATGCTTCAGATCTACAACAGCCGGACCAGACAGAAAGAGGAGTTCGTACCCATCGAGCCCGGTCGGGTACGCATGTACGTGTGCGGCATGACCGTCTACGACCTGTGCCATCTGGGTCATGCCCGGGTCATGGTGGTGTTCGACGTGGTCTACCGTTATCTGCGCGCGCGCGGGTATGCGGTCGAGTATGTTCGCAATATCACCGATATCGACGACAAGATCATCGACCGGGCCAACGAGCGGGGGGAATCCTGCGGCGCGCTCACGGAGCGTTTCATCGCCGCCATGCATGAGGATGCGGACGCCTTGGGCATCCTGCCTCCGACTCAGGAGCCCAGGGCCACCGCCCACATGGAAGAGATTCTAGCCATGATCCGGGTCCTGGTGGACAAGGGCCATGCCTATGTGGCCGCTAACGGCGATGTCTACTATGCGGTGGCCAGCTTCGACGGCTACGGCAGACTCTCGGGCAAGGACCCGCGGGAGCTGCGCGCGGGTGCCCGGGTCGAGGAGGGAGAGGCCAAACGCGATCCGCTGGACTTCGCCCTGTGGAAGGCATCCAAGCCGGGAGAGCCGGCCTGGGACTCCCCCTGGGGCGCGGGCCGGGCCGGCTGGCACATCGAGTGCTCGGCCATGTCCACAGCTTGCCTCGGCAACCACTTTGACATCCACGGTGGCGGCGCGGACTTGCAGTTTCCCCACCATGAGAACGAGATCGCCCAGTCCGAGGGCGCCACAGGCGAGCCCTTCGTCAATTGCTGGATGCACAACGGCTTCGTGCGCGTAAATGAGGAGAAGATGTCCAAATCCCTGGGCAACTTCTTTACGGTGCGCGAGATCCTGTCCCGCTACCGTCCCGAGGAGGTACGTTACTTTATCCTCACCAGCCATTACCGCAGCCCGCTCAACTATGACGACGAGCACCTGGACCATGCCCACGGCGCACTCACCCGCTTCTATACAGCGCTGCGGGGCCTGCCGGCGGCAAATCCCGCCGGCGGCGAGGACTTCCGCAAGCGCTTCCACGCCGCCATGGACGACGATTTCAACACCCCGGAGGCCCTGGCAGTACTGTTCGACCTGGCGCGGGAGATCAACCGGGTGCGGACCAAGGACACGCGAGCAGCCGACGAGCGGTCGGCCGCGGCATTGGGCGCGGAACTCAAGGCCCTAGGCGGGGTTTTGGGGATCCTCCAGGAGGACCCGGAGGTCTATCTGCGTGGGGAGAATTTCAACGCAGGTCTGACCGATGCACAGATCCAGGCGCTGATCGACCGGCGCGTCGCGGCCCGCAAGGCGAAGGACTGGACCACGGCCGATCGCATCCGCGGCGAGCTCCAGGCCGCTGGTATCTTGCTGGAGGATGGAGCAGCTGGGACGACCTGGCGGCGGGGTTGATTCCGCATTAAAATCAATGGCTTAATTTTTAGACAGCCTCTAAGGCCCCACCGGATCGGATGTCTCGGAGGTTATCCCGATCATGGTCGCGAACCGGCGCCATAGCCAGCCGCCGTAACGATGGAGCTCGGGCGCATACATCGCGGAGATGTTTCCGTCCAGATAGAGGGCATTGGGGCACTGGAGTCGGTCCTTGAACAGGGTGCCGAAAGTGTGGAAATTCACCGGCTCGCCGGAGATGGCGAAGACCACGCGACCCTCCCGGTCGACACCCACCCCATTGCGGATGTATTTGCTGTGGTAACCCTCGATGAAGCGGGGATGCAGGCGTCCGTTGATTACCAACATAGGCCCTGACTGGATGGCGTTGATAACCCGGCTCTGGGGTTGGTAATCCTTGGTCGCGACGACACGCGCGCCTTCCTCGGTGATGTAGAAGACACCGTTGGGCAATAGAAAGAAGTTTCCCCCACCCTCCCCTCGCGTGGGCTGGTAGTAGCGCTTTCCGTTCTCGATGTACAAACCGAGCGGCGTGAACTGCTCCGAATAGATCCCGCCATTGACCGCGAAGACCAACTTTCGACCCGCGGTCGCCAAGGCACGGCGCAGGGCGTGGATGCTGCCGTAGGGCTTACCGTCCTTGCGTTTCCAGAAGAACTCTAGTCGCTGTTCTTCTCCGCTGTCTAACCGGTAGACATCGAACCCGGTCCCCTGATGGAAAACCTCGGTGGCGGTAGCACCGAAGGTCGGGGTTGCAACTACGGACATGAGTACTAAAAGACAGCGAAACATCAACTATCAACATGATACCTAGAGCTGAGGACATGGATCGCATCTACCAGCGCAGCGACCCGGTCGGGATCTACGTCCGGGTGGATTCCGTGGCCCAGGTTGAAGACATGGCCGGGGCCTTGGCCATAGCTGGCGAGCACCCGGCCGACCTCTTCTCGGATGCGTTCCGGCGCGGCATAGAGGATGCTGGGGTCCAGATTGCCCTGTAGGGCCACCCGGTCCCCGACCAGTTGCCGGGCCTCGGCCAGATCCAGGGTCCAGTCCACCCCCAGAGCCTCGCAGCCGCTCTCCGCCATCCGATCCAGCCAGTGGCCGCCACCCTTGGTAAAGAGGATGACCGGGACCCGCCGCCCCTCTGCCTCGCGGGTGAGCCCGGTGATGATGCGGGTCATGTAAGCGAGCGAGAACTCCCGGTAAGCACGCGGGGTCAGGACTCCCCCCCAGGTGTCGAAGATCATCAGGGCCTGGGCACCGCGCGCCACCTGGGCATTGAGATAGGCGGTAACCGCCTCGGAGAGCTTGGCCAGCAAGGCGTGCATCAGCTCGGGACGCTCAAACAGCATGGCCTTGGAGCGGGCAAAACCCTTGGTGCCGCCGCCTTCCACCATATAGACGGCCAGGGTCCAAGGGCTGCCCGAGAAGCCGATCAGGGGTACCCGGCCATCCAGCTCACGCCGGACCATGCCCACCGCGTCCATCACATAGCCCAATTCGTCCTCCATATCGGGGACCGCCAAGCGTTGCACAGCGGTGGCATCACGAATCGGGCGCTCGAAAGCGGGACCCTCCCCCCCGCTGAAGTAGAGCCCGAGCCCCATGGCGTCCGGGATCGTCAAGATGTCGGAGAACAGGATGGCCGCATCCAAAGGAAACCGCTCCAGGGGCTGCAGGGTCACCTCGCAGGCCAGCTCCGGGTTCCGGCACAGCGCCAAAAAGCTGCCGGCACGGGCGCGGGTAGCTCGATACTCGGGTAGATAACGCCCCGCCTGACGCATGATCCACACCGGCGTGTAATCCACACGTCGGCGCAGCAGGGCGCGTAGCAAGGTATCCTTCTTGAGTTCCGTCACCAGGCGTATTCCGGAGGCGAGTCGCGGTAAGTTGTTGGTCTTCGCGTTGCAGGATACTACAGTGGATTGTCCCCAGCACATGCCAACTCGCCGGGGATCACCGCACCAGGTCTGCTTATGGCTCGATACAATAGGACCAACCGACAACTGTGTAAGTGAGGACCTGATGGGTGGCAAGGCCTGCTGGTACCCGTCGCGGACGTTGGCTACATCATGTTGAATAAAAAAAGTCTATAATCCGGCGGGACTCGACAAGGATCTTGCATTGGGACCTACCGCCCCCAAATCTGCTCTAGCGCATGCAGCGCGACGGACAAGCCGGGCGCGAGGGGGAGCAGGCCGTTTGCAGTTCGGCCCGGCCTCGGTATGCTTAATAATTGTAGGATTCGACGCTGGGCCATTTCCGTTATGATTAGGGGCAGTAAAGTCGAAAGCCCGCTTCCGATTGCGTATATTGAAAATCCCCGTGGAAGAGGTTTTTCAAGACCCTCATACAGACACCAGGTTGCTTCAACCGGAGGAGTGAGAAAACCAATGCCTAACACCGACTACACCATCGTACGCGGCTCCGTACATGCAGTCGCCACGAACAAGGTGTTGAAGAACACCTATATGCTGCTTTCCGCCACCCTGGTCTTCAGCGCCCTGATGGCGGGCCTGTCCATCATGCTGGCGGTTCCGACCTGGATGTACCTGGTCTCGGTCATCGGTGCCATGGTGCTCGGTATATTCGTGTTGCCGCGGACCGCCAATGCCAGCACCGGCATCGGCACGATCTTTCTGATCACCGGCCTGCTCGGATTCGGGCTCGGCGCCATCCTGACCATGTATCTTTCTCTGCCCAAGGGACCGCAGATCATCGGCACGGCCTTCGCCGGGACGGGCCTGATCTTTCTGGGTCTTTCCGGCTATGCCCTAACCAGCAAGCGGGACTTCAGCTTCATGGGTGGCTTTCTGTTCGCCGGCATCATGGTCGTCTTCCTCGTCGCCATCGCCAACCTCTTTCTGGCCCTGCCCGCCCTGTCGCTGGCCATCTCCGGTGCCATCATCCTGCTCATGAGCGGCTTTATCCTCTTCGATACCAGCCGCATCATCAATGGTGGCGAGACCAACTACATCATGGCTACCTACGGGTTGTATCTGAGTATCTTCAACATCTTCATCAGTCTGCTCCAGATTCTCGGCATCATGGGCGACGAATGACGGACTGCTCCGCAACCTGTGATCGACCCCGGCCCCCGATGCCGGGGTTTTTCGTTCCCGAACCGGAGGTGAACCGATGGATCTGTTCCTCAAGATCATCGCGGCCGCAGCCATGGGCATGATGGTCTTCTACGCCTGGCGGGCCTACCAGCACTGGCAGGAACAGGGACCCAAGGCCCAGAAGGGAGACTGGCAGGCAGTGCTGCTGCCCCTGACCCTGGTGGTGGGGCTCGTCGTCCTGCTGATTGCAATGGTGCGGTGATAGTGGCTAAATTCTAAGTGATGAAGTCTGCCAGCCTCTCCCTCGTCATTCCGGCAGGGAGTGCCGGAATCCAGGTGCCAGGGATGGCAAAAACAAAGGGGAGATCGGAAAATCCAGTTTTTCAGCACGCTTTATGAGCAGATGATGAAATCCTGGCGGTTTATACCAAAAGCGAGACGCATACGGAGGTAAATTATGGGACGTATCATAGCATCACTAACGATTTCCAACCTCGAAGATAAAGAGAAAAAGATTCGAATCGATGCGCTTGTGGACACGGGTGCTTCACATCTCGTACTACCCGTTGCATGGAGAGAAAGGCTTGGCGATCTCGAAGAGATTCGAACCGTCGAACTGGAGACCGCGATTCAGAAAACGGAAACGGGAAGCGTATGTGGTCCGGTCAGAATGCAAATAGAAGGATTCAAGCCTATATTCACGGAAATTATATTTATAAAAATGGAACCGGAAAACGGTGAATATGAACCATTGTTAGGCTATATCCCATTGGAGCAATCACAAGCTGCGGTGGATATGTTAGGGCGCCGTCTCGTCTATGTTAAACGACTGGATCTGAAAAATATCGGCTGACAAACCTGCGTAGGTCGGGGTGAGGGACGAACCCCAACATCCTCTGACATCTTGTCACCCACCGTCGGGTGGTGGTCGCAAGTGGCAGGTGGGGGTCGTCCCTGGCCTGATCCGCCCTACGTGGGCTACGCCCTATGATGGGACCCCTTCGGGGGCATTTGCGGAGGGTTGAGGCCATTCACGAGCAGGATCTCGACGCTGGTCTCGGAGCAGTTCAAATCGATGCGGTTCGCTGTGCTCACCACACCCTACGCGGACTATTCCCTATTTCTCCTCTATCGGTAGCCCGAGTCCGCAAAGCTCAGGTGTAGAACCATTGCCCCAGTCGGGTCGTCCTCGCCGTAGGTGGCGGATAACTCGTTCAGCGGCAACGAATCACCTATCCGCATTGGCAGATCCTGGAGAAAACCTTGTCGTTGCTCGGGGCTCTCGGCCTCGAAGATGGTGGAGCGGCAATCCAGCGAAAGCACGGCGGATTGAGGGAAATCGCTTTGATCAATGGCGCGCAGAATGACGCCTGTTGTGGATTTGGACCAAGCCGCTTCTACCAACTCGTCCTCGAAGCACCTCGCGATGTCGGTTGCGTCGTATCGTGGGCTGTTATGGCCTCCTGCACCTCGGAATTGTTAAAGAACTGGTCGTCCAGGCTTTTGTGATTGGCGTCGCTGGCGGTTGGCAATGGCTCCGGACGCTGTTCGAGCCGTTTGCTGAGTGACGCAACCTCTCGCTCCAATTGGGATATCTACTTGGTCAGCATCGAGACCTTGGCTTCCATTGCCTGTTCCACGGAATTGCCCCGAGGATTCCGGACGGCGACCTCGGCCAAGGGAGCGGTTGCATTCGCAGGGGCCTGGGTGACAACACTTGCCGCCTGTTTGTCATCGTCGGTGAGCGCCACCGTCAGAAGGCCCACGACCGATGCGGCGGCAATTCCGGTCAGAGAGAGTGCGATACGCTTGTTCATATGTCTGCCTCGATGTTGACTCTTGAGCCATGGCCCCTGGTAGAGCAGGGCCCGACAGTGGACAAGCCACGGACTGAAAGTGAAGGGACTTAACGTCCATAGTTTCAACTCTGATGCGCTTCGCGCACTAAAGTTATTGAAGCAATGAAGAGACGAGTCCGAATGCTCATGTGTTTCATCTCGACAATTGGTTTGATTTCTCGAACAGATGAGTAACCACATTACCTGCGATCAGACTCCGCCGCGTGGCTACTATTAGCAGAATTTAACGTTAGCACAACCTGTGTCAATTTTGTATTTTTTCACAGAATTAGAATATTATACTCATCTAATTGTCAGGTCCCGTGTGATTATATACCGAGGAGGAGTTATCCACTGTTGCAGGCGAAGGAGGTGTTATGCCTGCTCGCGGGAGCGGGAGCCCAAGGAAACGCGAAGGCAGCCGAGAAGCAGGCCAGCAGGTATAATCGCCTTTCGCCGTACCACGAAACCGGAGTAGCGTCATTCTCCATCATGAACATCCAACTCCACCAGAATGCACGAACCACGCCGGCGATTCGTCTGGAAATCCAGGCTCAACCTGAGTCGGTGAGCAACCGGGAGTTAGCAGCAGCTTACAAGCTCAACCGCCACACGGTTGCGAAATGGCGTTAGCGCGAAGGGACGGAAGATGCTTCGCACCGCCCCCAGCGGCTTCACACCACCCTCAATGCGGCCCAGGAGGCGGTGGTGGCGTTGCGAGAGACCCTCCTGTTGCCCCTAGATGACCTGTTGGCAGTGACCCGTGAGTTCAGGCCTCCCGCTCCGGCCTGGGCCGCTGTCTGCGCCGCCACGGGGTTTCTAACCTCAAGGCGCTGATGCCGAAGGAAGAAGGTACCAAGACGCCGGTGAAGACCTTCAAAGATTACGCACCGGGCTTTGGGCACGTCGATGTCAAGTATCGGCCGCAAATGCCGGACCAGGACCAACGGATTTACCTGTTCGCGGCCATTGATCGTGCCGCCCGCTGGGTCTACGTGGAGATCCTCCAGGACAAGTCGGCGCGCTCCGCGAGCGGTTTCCTCAAGCGTCTGATCGACCACGCTCCGTTTACCATCACCACGCTCCTCACCGACAACGGCAAGGAGTCTACCGACCGCTTCTGCGCCACCGGCGAGCGCCAACCGACTGGCACCCACGCCTTCGATCAGGTCTGTGCCGACAACTGCATCGACCATCGCCTGACCAAACCCAGAACCCCCCAAACCAACGGTATGGTCGAACGCTTCAATGGCCGTATCGCCGAGGTTTTAGCCACTACCCGCTTCGACTCCACCGAGCACTTAGCTGATACCATCAAACGCTACGTCCAGGTCTACAATCAACACATTCCCCAAAAGGCATTGGGTCACATTCCACCCCTTCAGGCGATGAAAAACTGGTCCTAAAAACAACCCAATCTGTTCAAAAAAAGAGTCTATAATCTGGCGGGATTTGACAGTACTTACAGTCCCATTTCGTGTGTGCCAGACTCTGATACTCTCTCCTTTTGGGTTCTCCTTCGTGCTTTTGGTCGAGCCTCGTAAGGATAGACCGCTAGGAACGGTCAAACCCCTGAGAGTCCCCTGGCATAGCCGGGGGTTTACCTGACTTAATTACGCGCAGGCGTACGAAATCGTTCCCATGGCACCGACCCCCCAATTCGTTCACCTGCACCTCCATTCGGAGTACTCGCTGGTCGACGGCCTGGTGCGCATCAAGCCCTTGGTCAAAGCGACGGCGGCCAAGGGTATGCCTGCGGTCGCGGTCACCGATCAGTGCAACCTGTTTTGCCTGGTACGTTTTTACCAGGCCGCCGTGGCGGCAGGCATCAAGCCCATCGCCGGCTCGGAGCTGTGGGTCCGCAACCAGGACGATGCCAACCAGCCTCACCGGCTGCTGGTGTTGGTCCAGAACCGGACCGGCTATCTGAATCTGACCAGGCTCATCTCTCGCGGCTATCTGGAGGGCCAACACCTGGGCATGCCGCAAGTGGAACGGGCCTGGGTCGAAGCAGCGACTGACGGCCTCATTGCCCTCTCAGGCGGCCCGCACGGCGATGTGGCGCGGGCCCTCCTGGCCGGCCATCAGGATCGGGCCGAGGCGCTGCTCGACCGCTGGCTCGGGGTCTTCGGCGATCGCTATTACCTGGAGCTGATCCGCACCGGGCGCGAAAACGAGTCCGAGTGCATCGAGCGTTGCGTCGAGTTGGCCGCCCCCAAGGGCGTACCGGTGGTAGCGACCAACGACGTGCGGTTTCTCGACGCCGAGGACTTCGAGGCCCACGAGGCCCGGGTCTGTATCCACGATGGCCGTACCCTGAACGACCCGCGCCGCCCCCGGCTCTACAGTGCAGAGCAGTATCTACGCACCCCCGAAGAGATGGCCGAACGCTTCACCGATCTCCCGGAGGCCCTGGAGAACAGCGTCGAGATCGCCAGGCGCTGCAACCTGGAACTCGACCTGGGCCAGAGCTTTCTCCCGGATTTCCCGATCCCGGAAGGGATGACCACGGAGACGTTCTTCGCCGCGGAATCCAGGCGGGGGCTGGAGCGGCGGTTGGAGCGCATCAGCGGCCACGACACACCGGATTTCGGCGCTCGGCGCAAGGTCTACGATGAGCGCCTGGAACTCGAGCTCGGCGTCATCAATCAGATGGGCTTTGCGGGCTACTTTCTGATCGTCGCCGACTTTATCCGCTGGGCCAAGGACAACGGCATCCCGGTGGGACCGGGACGGGGGTCCGGCGCCGGCTCCCTGGTAGCCTATGCCCTCGAGATCACAGATCTGGACCCCATCGAGCACGACCTGCTGTTCGAGCGCTTCCTGAATCCCGAGCGTGTCACGATGCCGGATTTCGACGTGGACTTCTGCATGGAGAACCGGGACCGGGTTATCGACTATGTTGCCGAGCGTTACGGTCGCGATGCCGTGTCCCAGATCATCACCTTCGGCACCATGGCGGCCAAGGCCGTGGTGCGTGACGTGGGTCGGGTCATGGGCCACCCCTACGGGATGGTGGATCGGATCGCCAAGATGGTGCCCTTCGAGCTGGGCATGACCCTCGACAAGGCCCTGGAGGAAAATGACGACCTCAAGGCCGCCTACCAGGACGAAGAAGAGGTCCAGGCCATCATCAACCTGGCCCGCAAGCTGGAGGGCCTGGCCCGCAATGCCGGTAAACACGCCGGCGGCGTGGTTATCGCACCGACCAGGCTGACGGATTTCGCGCCCCTCTACTGCGAGCCCGGCGGCGAGAATCTGGTCACCCAGTTCGACAAGGACGACGTGGAGCAGGCGGGACTCGTCAAGTTCGATTTTCTCGGGCTGCGCACCCTGACCATCATCGCTTGGGCACTCAAGACCGTCAACGCGGTCCGGCACCAGGCCGGCGAGCCTCCCATCGACATCGGCGCCATCCCCATGGACGACGCCGATGCCTTTACCCTGCTTAAAAGCTGCGAGACCACCGCGGTCTTCCAGCTCGAGTCCCGCGGCATGAAGGAGCTGATCAAAAAGCTGCAACCGGACTGCTTCGACGACATCACGGCCCTGGTAGCCCTGTTCCGCCCCGGCCCCCTCCAGTCCGGCATGGTGGACGACTTCATTGACTGCAAGCACGGACGGGCCAAGGTCGCCTATCCCCACCCTGCCCTCGAATCCATCCTCAAGTCCACCTACGGCGTCATCCTCTACCAGGAGCAGGTCATGCAGATCGCCCAGGTACTGGCGGGCTACACCCTGGGGGGAGCGGATCTGTTGCGCCGGGCGATGGGCAAGAAAAAGCCCGCGGAGATGGCCAAACAGCGGACTGTTTTCGTGGACGGTGCGGTGGAACGCGGCGTCAACCCGGAGATCGCTACCTACATCTTCGACCTGATGGAGAAGTTCGCGGGGTACGGATTCAACCGGTCTCACAGCGCCGCCTACGCCCTGGTCGCCTACCAGACCCTGTGGCTCAAGGCCCACTATCCGGCGGCCTTCATGGCGGCGGTGCTCAGCGCCGACATGGACAACACCGACAAGGTCGTGACCCTGATCGACACCTGCCGAGAGATGCAGCTCAAGATCGAGCCCCCGGCTATCAACCGGTCCGAATACAGGTTCACGGTCCGGGACGCGGGGACTATCGTCTACGGCATCGGTGCCATCAAGGGTGCCGGCGAGTCCGCCATTGAGGCCATGCTCCAGGCGCGCCGGAAGGACGGACCCTTCAAAGACATTTGGGACCTCTGCCGGCGCATCGATCTGCACAAGGCCAACCGCCGGGTACTGGAGGCCCTGATCCGGGCCGGGGCCTTGGATGAGCTGGGGGAGAATCGGGCGATCCTGACCGCCCAGCTGCCCATGGCCCTCAAGCTGGCCGAGCAGCACAAGGAGACGGAAACGGCCGGGCAGACAGACCTGTTCGGGACCCTCGACGCGAGTGCCGTGGTCCGGCCCGATGCCCAGCTCGTCTCCTGCACCTGGGGCGAGTGGGAGGAAGAACAGCGCCTTCAGGGTGAGAAAGAGACCCTGGGTCTCTACCTGACCGGGCACCCCATCTGCAGGGTCGCGATGGAGCTCGACGCCATGACCGGCGCCCGCATCGGCGCGCTCCTGCAGTCGGGCTGCGGCGCCAACGACGGCGAGAGACGGACGGTCGCGGGGTTGGTTGTCGGCGTGCGCCACGGCAAGACGCAGCGCGGGCGCATGGGTTCGGTGATACTGGACGACAGTACCGGGCGGATCGAGGCCACCTGCTTCTCCGAAGTCTACCAGGAGGTGCGCGATCTCCTGGTAGCGGACAACATCCTGGTCGTCAGCGGCACCCTGAGCTTCGACGACTACCGCGACAGCTGGTCCCTACGCGCCGAACAGGTACGGACCCTGGAGCAGGCACGGACGGATCTGGCGAATCACCTCGCCCTGGTATTGGATCTCAGCGACCCAGACGCCCACGCCCGGGGCCAAGCCTTGGTCGGAGAGCTACGCACCATCCTCCATACCTTCACCGGAACGGGCCTGCCGGTCTACATCCATTACTACCGTCCCGAGGCCCGGGGTCGCCTGTTGATGGGCAAGGACTGGCGGGTACGACCTACGGATGAACTCCTCAAGCGGCTGCGCCAGCTGCTGGGCCCCGAAGCGGTCCGGATCTCTTATGAGCGGGTCGACTCTGAGGGGACGATGGCCCGGACCCCCAGGCATGGCCGCGGCTTGAATCGGCTGGATGACTGCGCTGTGAACCGCAAAGGCGTAAAGTGCACCCAGCTACCGGCTACCAGCTCTCAGTCGCCGGCAGTGTAGGTTGAGCAAAGGGTAGGATGTGGTGAGCGCGGTATGCCATAGCAGAACTACGCCAACCCCGGCCGCGAACCGCATCTTTGGACGGCGGTGTGCCCAACATTCACATCCGCTGGCAGTGTGGTTGGGCAAAGCCGTAGGTTGGGGTGAGCTTACGAACCCCAACCTACGCGGGCTCCCGCCGGGAGAGGGTCGGGGAGAGGGGATCAAAAAAGACATGGGGAGCAGTCAAGAAACCTTTCTACTCTGACCACTTAGAGGGTGTACGAAAAGGATGGACCATCATTTTTGGATATTGCAACCAATTGAAAATAAAGGAAACGTAAAATCGCGATATTCCGTTTCCACACCACAATGGCCCACGGAGAGACTTTTCGTACACCCTCTTAGAAATTTACCACTACCGCAACGATTGATACGTGTTGCGGATGACCGCCTCGGTTACACTAAATATTCCCCTGTTTGTCGCATGGACGGATATGGTACCGTAAGTTTTGCTCCGTGTTCCATCCCGCGCCGCGTTGGAGTCCGGCGACGCGCGGCGAATCGCCGCGCTGAGACGACCGGGGCGGCGTCTCTTCGCCCTCCTGCTCTTGCTTGCCAGCTGCGCCACAGTGATCGGTGCGTCGGACCCTCATCCGCTTCAGGGTTGGGTGAGATCTTCGTTCCCCTGCGTGCCCGCGAGGGGGTACGGACGGCAGAGGTCGCGGTGCTGGCGGCGGTGGCGGAGCATCGCCGGCTGATGATCGTCGACCCGCCTGGCTCCGGCAAATCCATGCTGCTCAAGCACATTGCACTGAAGTGGGCGACGAGCGCATTGGCGGAGCTGCCGGAAAACCCGATACCCGTCCTGCTCGAGCTGCGCCATTGCAGCGGCGAGACCAAGCCGCTACGAGAGCACCTCATCGACGAGCTGAAGAAGCGCAATCGATTTCCCAGTGCCGGGCTCTATCTGGGCGTCTTGCTCGGATCCGGTCAGGCCCTGTTGCTGCTGGACGGGCTCGACGAGGTCGCCTCGGGCAAGGAGCCGGGGCAGCGCGATGACGCCGTCAGGCAAATCCGCGCGCTTCTGCAGCAATACCACCGATGCCGTGTGATCATCACCTGCCGCAGCGCGGTCTACCGGGAGGAGTTTGCGGACCTGGTAGACCAGCGCCTGGAGATCGTCGAGTTCTCCGACCAAGAAATGTACAGCTTCCTCTCCCATTGGGAGGAGCACATGCCTCCGGGGCACTCGGTAGCGCAGCTGATGGCGGCCATGGGCGCGCGCCCGCGGATCAAGCACATCGCGCGCAACCCACTGATGCTGACCATCATCGCGGTGCTCTATGAGGACCCGAAGTTCGTCCTGCCCCATTCGCGGGCGGAGTTCTACCAGGAGGCGACCGAGGTCCTGTTGCGTCACCACCACTTTCATCGCAACCGGTTCCCCGCTCCCGTGAAGCGCAGGATCCTCCAGCACCTGGCGGTCTTCAACCAACTCAACGCGATGAAAGAGTCCGACCAAGACCGGCGCAGCATGAGCTTCGACGACGTGTTGCGCGAGGTGCGTACCATGCTGCCGGACCTGCACCTGGATGCAGGCGAGGCGGACAGGGTTCTGCAGGAGATCGTCGAGTGCAGCGGTCTGTTGTTGTCCATCGACGGAGGTGAGCGCTACCAGTTTGCGCACCTGACACTGCAGGAATACTTCGCCGCCGACCGCCTGCAGAACGACTACGCGCAATTGTTCGAGCATTTTGCCCAGGACCCCGACGGATGGCTCGAGCCGGTGAAGCTCTGGTGCGGGCTTGCGTCCAACAGCAGCGCACTGATCGAGAAGGTCCACGGGATCCATCCCCTGGCCGCGTTCGAATGCCTGGCGGATGCCCAGGAGGTAGAGACCGAGCTGGCCGACCGCATCCTCGACGAATTCACACCGGCCTTGGCCGATGAGTCGCGCCAAGACGGCGTTCTCTGCCGTGGCGGCGGATCAGAGACCCCGCGGCCGGCGGGTACCGTCACTGCTGGCCGAGTGTCTGAGCAGTGACGAGTCGGTCAAGCTCAGGGCCGGCGCCGATGCGCTGGCGGCGACCAACCTGCTGGAGGCCGCGGAGATCCTGGGGCGGCATTACCAGGCAGCGTCCGAGTATCGGGAGGCCCTGCTGCGCATGGGTGACCTGGCCGTTTCCGCACTGGGAAGGATGGCATCGGACGGCGACGCGGCGGCAATGGGTCAGCTGAGGGTAATCGGGACCCCCGCGGCGGCGGCGAGCCTGGCCTCGATGCTATGGCACCAGGACCAGCGCACGGCCAGGGCCGCGGCCCGGAACCTTGCGGGCCTGATTGCGAATCCGGCGATCGAATCGGCACTCGCCCGTATCCGGCTGGACCCCATATACCGGGACGCGCAGGCCTTCCCCTGCTACGACTGGGTCTGGGCGCCGTTCGTGGAGGACACAGGGTCCCCACTCATCCCGATTATGGGACGCATGGCCTTCCTGATGGACCACTCGCCGGACGGCGAGCTGCCGGCGGAACACTTCCAAATCGACGAGCGACTGGCCTACGCGCTCCGCCCTCCTGGGAAGCCCCGGAGGTTTCGATAGGCCGGACATCTACGAGTCAAGGGATGAGTTCGAGCGGTACGCTGAGCTATGGAAAATGGCGGAGCAGCGCACTCTCTCTGTGTATATCAATGAGTGGGAAGTCGCAAGACTTTTCCGTGCAATAAAGGACGATCCGGCTCTGACCGCAAAGGCATTGGCTGGGCTCAAGGATTGGCTATCAACATGCCCGCTTTTCTGGACCCTGGTCAACTCCATACTCGAAAAAAGTCGAGGGCATTTCATCGAAAAAACAGTAATTCCGAGCTGGCGGCGTCGAGCAACGGAGGGCGATTGGCGCAACATATTCCGTCCGGTAAGCTTCAGTTATGAAGAAAGCTGGCTCTTCCGTGGTCAGCTGGTCCTGTTCCTACTCGTCTCCTTGGGGGTCGCGATCCCGGCGGGCCTGGAGCTGGCGCAGGTATCTGTCATTTTCTCCTGGCCGAACGTCTGGCTGCTGATGAAGATGCTGGTCCTGCCGATCACAATCCTGTGGCTCCTGTTCTGGACCTTCTCCTGGCGGTCCCCCCTAGAAGCTCCCTATATCGTCCTCTATGGAGCGCTTGCGGCGCCGGGGGTCTACGCCTTGGCCGTTTTCCTGCGCGGCTCAGTAGAAATCGAAGGGCCGCAAGATGTCGTCCCCGGGTTCACGGGATGGCACATTGGTTTTCTGGTGGCCGCGGTACTGCTGCTTGTCTTTTCAATTGGGGGGTCTGCCTTCCTCACCAGGGATGGTATGTGGGACTCTGAAAAATGGATAGTCTTGATATCTCTTATCTCCGGTACCTGGCTTTTCGGGGCCCTGGGGCAGGAGGCCTATGCGGGTTCTCACGCCTTCCTCGTCGCTATGCTCGGCAGTCACTGGGGTGCGGCCCTGGTCTGGCTGGCCATGGGATCCCTGCTCGCATTATGTCCCTGGTGCTGGCTCGTCGTTGGACCAGACTCGCCGAAAACCCGTGCCGCGGCCTGCTTCCAGCTTACGACCGTTCGCCCCGCAACTGCTGAACAAGTCTTGGCCATACAGCGGAGATTCAGCGTAACCGTCTGTTTTGCCATCCCTGGCACCTGGATTCCGGCAATCCCTGCCGGAATGACGGGGTAAGGGCTGAACGGTTAGGATTCAGCAGAGAAAAGGGGCCAGGCTCAATTAAGTTTCCAGCTAATCAACCACTATGGACTGAAAGTCCATAGTCTGGAGGACTAACGTCCTCATCCGTGGACAAGCCACGGACTGAAAGTGAAGGGACTTAACGTCCATAGTTTCAACTATGATGCGCTTCGTGCACTAAAGTTATTGAAGCAATGAAGACGCGGCGATTTTTGAAAGGATATTGTTTTAACCGCGAATCACACGAATCGACACGAATGTTCCCGTGGGCACAAACAATCCAATTCGCGCAGATTCGCGTGATTCGTAGTTTTTCTCTCGTTGGGGTTTGTCTCCCCCTGCCGGGGGCGATCTCACCCCAATCTATGTGCTTGGCTCGGGGCCCGACCGGGGTGGTCAAACGCTGTAAGGAGTGTCGCACCAATCCCGCAGCACCGCGACATCCCGCGCCGGCAGATAGTCGTAGCCATCCCTCAGGTCCGCGTGTACCGCCTCGGCCAGTTGGTAGGAGACCTGGCGCCGGGTCAGCATGTGGAAGTACCAGGCGAAGTGGTAACCGATGCGCCGGTCGAAGTCATGGATCAGGTTGGCCAGGGGCGCACCGCCGGTGACGAGCGCGTCGGGCAGGTCCGGTATGTCTCCGCGCGGCAGCAGGACCGGCTTGGCGCTCAGCCGGTCGTCACCCTGGGTGTCTCGATAGTCGCGGATGCTCAGGATCCAGTAGTCGCAGAAGCAGGCGGACTCGCCGGCACTGCTGCGATCCCAATCGCTTAAGAAACGTCGGATGCTGGTGCCCGCATCCTCCGACTTGATGAAGTCCGCCACGCGCACGAGGCGGCGGAACAGCAGGCGTGGCGGCGCCACCGGCTCGGGCGCCAGGCGCGGGGCATCCAGGGAATCGATGAAGTCTTCGAGATCGTCCGGCATCCAGTCCGGAGTCCACAGGGGACGCTCGATGACCTCCTGAACCTGCTCGACCTCGATCTGGATGTAATCCCGTGCCCGTTTACCGGTGACCGCTGTGAGGTAATGGGTACGACCTTCCAGTCTGGTCACGAAGCCGCTGCTCGCGGCGCACTGGTCTAACAGTCGCTCCAGGTCACCGCCGGACTGCTCCTGCGCCCAGGTGTCGATGTGCGGGGCCACGGGCCGGTGGTCCACGTCCACGACGCCGCCGAGGCGATGCCAACCGGTCCGGGTCATGGCGTGGTGTAGCCGGAGCTCCGGGACCCGCTCCTGGAGCTGGGCCAGGATGGCCGGCGGCGAGACGGCTGTGAGCTCCCGATCACAGGCGTCGGCGATACGTGCCGACAACGAAAGCTCGCCCTGGTTACCAGGCCCGGCGTCTTCCACGCTGCCGGTTATCGGTGCCAGCCGTTCGGGAGGGATCATACTTCGGGTTCCTGGCGTTCAAAGCGGATGCGTTCCTCGGGGGGCCGGCCCATGCGCTTGGCCAGCCACGGCGGTATCTTCGACGCCAGTACCTGGCGCAGGGCAAGGATACGCTCGCGGGCCGGGCCACCCTGGGTGTTCTTGATGGGATGGATGTTCGCCTTGACCACCTGGGCCGCCGCCGGACCGCCGATGGAGGCGACATAGAGGAGCTGACAATCCCGGATCAGCCGCACCCGCTCGGCGGTCTTGTCCCCGGCCTGCGCGTTGTCGCCATGTATATCTTCGGGTACACGCACAGCGATCAACCGATCCTCCTGGGCCGATACCTGGTAGATCAGGAAACGCTGGGCCTGGCCGAAGTGCCCGTCGAGCAGGTCGCCCGTGTCCGACGCGCAGGCGACGCGGATCGAATCCGGCATGTCCCCTTCCGCGTAGGGCTCCACCGGTGGTGGGTCCACGTCCGTAATCGCATCGGAAATGGGGGCTTGAGTCATTTCTTCATCAAGGTTTCAGTCTGCCGGAGAAGGCCGCCTTCGAGGCAGTTTGGGAACAGGTTCATCAGGGAGTGCTCGGCCGGTTTTTTTGCCGCAAATCAACGCAAATGGACGCAAATTAAACCATGTCCGATTTGCGTTTATTTGCGGCTAACTTTTCGGTGAAGATCCTGCTTATTCAACGTTATTGGTAGTTGAGAGCATCCGTACTGGAGTCTGGCAGTTAGTCCCACAGGTTGGACAAAGCCCGTGGGATGCGGTGAGCGCCTGTCTGTATGCCTGCCTGTGCGTCCCAGCACGCAAACAGGCATGGACACACAGGCAGGCAGCGAACCGCATCTTTGGATGGTCCGGCCCAACATTCTTGTCATCCCGAGCGAAGCGAGGGATCTTGTTGGGCACGGTGCCGTCCACTGCCGAGAGGTGCCTATCATTGATGGGCACGCTGCGCCTGGTGCGTCCGATCAAGCAGTCGCGGCTTAAGAAACCACCGTGGAATGACCGTGCCTTAAAACCATCTTGAGGGGCGCTCGCTTTGCCCATCCTACGCCGGGACGATGCAGCCGTCTTCCATACAAGCATCGAGACATTGGGGCATGTCGAACTCGTCCTCGCACTCGGTGCAGGTCTCGGCATTGATCTGGTAGACGCCCTTAAAAGGCGTGATGGAGTTGGTCGGGCAAAGCGGCTCGCAGTCGCCACAGGCGGTGCAGATATCGCGCACGATCTTTAAGGCCACGCTGGGTCTCCTGGTATGCGTGTTGGTTGGAAACCGCCGAACCGAGCGCCGGGACGGGGCAGGGTCGGCGCCATTCCCCGCGTGGTGTCGGTTAAATTCTAAGTGGCATAGTTGTGCGAAGTCATGATTTGACCCCCACTGTCTTTGCCATCCCTGGCACCTGGATTCCGACAATCCCTGTCGGAATGACGAGGTCGGGGCTGGCAGACTTCACCACTTATAATTTATCCACTACCCCCCGCGTTTAAAGCGCAGGGTGGCCGGAAACTCGGGCCGTGGGCGCACCGGGTCGATGTACCACTTGGAGCCGTCCGCGAGTTCTACCGTCCCGCCCCAGGCGGACTCCGTGTCGACCTCCACCGCGACGACGGTCGCTTCCAGGTCCTTTTTCGCGACGTAGAAGAGCAGGTTTCCGGCGTCGTTGGTCCTGATCATCACGTTGGGCATGTGACGGGCTCCCACATAGTTCCGGGTTGTTGGTGGGCCTAGGTGGTGTTTATATTTAGAGACGGTCTAAAAAGGCAGAGTTGGCTCGATCCCCTTCCCGTAGGCGCGGGCTTGCCCGCGCTTTTGCGCCGGCAAGCCGGCGCCTACAAAGGGTTTCCGCTAGAGGGCAGGAGCCGAATCAACCACTATGGACTTTCAGTCCATAGTGGTTGATTTGCGGTAAAAAAAGAAGGCCCGTTCTCCTCTTCCCGTTCACCGAACCAGGTCGTAGTTATAGTCGGTGACGCCCATCTGCCGGGTCTCTTCATCGAGTCGGTCCAGCACGGCATTGACCAGGGTGGTCAGCAGGTATATGGCGCCCTCGTAACCCAGCCTTCTTGTAGCGCTTGTTGGCGTGGTTGACCAACACATGGGTCGGCTCGGCTCCCAGCTCCAGCAGGAACTTGGTCATTCCCAACACGAAATCGGCATCGCCGTAGAGGGCAAACTTCTTGCCGTGCAGCCAGGCATGGCTGTCGGTCATCATGTCCACCAGGCGCCCGCGCTCCTTGGTCAGGGACGCGGGGATGGGCTTGCCCGTAAGCGCGGA